>Ga0196963_10000102_pt1 | contig 98661 bp, 88 predicted proteins | sample S1_5metaG_FD_148600 | JGI IMG/M metagenome (GOLD analysis project Ga0196963, IMG submission 148600) | Soil microbial communities from Anza Borrego desert, Southern California, United States - S1_5 | ecosystem: Environmental > Terrestrial > Soil > Desert | place: USA: California | collected... | reverse complement strand
CTGTTGAGCCTGGGTACGATAACGCCGATGGTTTCGGTGCGTTGATTGCGCAGGTTGCGGGCGAAATAGTTGGAACGGTAACCCTTTTCATGGGCCAGCTCGAATATTTTTTTCTTGGTTTTCTTGCTTACAACGGGGTCGTCTTTCAGGGCACGGCTTACCGTGGCAATCGAAATATTCAGCTCGCGGGCCAGATCGTATATGGTAATTTCTTTTTCGTTCGACATACAATCGTTTACATATTGATTGTAAAGCTAAATAAAGTTTTTTTTAAAAAAAAATTATGTAATCGGTTACATTTTTCATTTTAATCTTTAAATTAGTTCTGTAAAACTGCTTTGCACTCTTACCAAAACAAACGATTGATATGTTGCCAAAGCTAATGCCAGCAAGGGTTTCGGCCTGTAAAGCCTCGCCGGGAACCACATATTCCACGACTGCCGGCCACCAATTTTCTCCAGCCATCATCCAAAAAAATTCAAGTATGACACCCGCGGTTATGCAATTGCACGCAAAAGCGCTTGCCCCGCAACGCCTGCGCGCCATAATATATAAGGCCATGTTGATGGCCCTGCTATGTTTTTTGCCCGGCCTACTCACGGCACAAACCACCCTCGTAAAGGGACGCATTACCGACGAAAGAGGCCAGCCGGTTGTAAATGCTTCCATTACCATCAAAGGCACCAACACCGGCGTTAACACCAACGAGACCGGCAATTTTGAGATAAGCGCTCCCTCCAACGGCACGCTCGTAATAACCTATGTCGGTTATGCAACACAGGAAGTAAGGGTCAGCAACCAGAACTTAAATATTTCGCTTAGCCCTTCCAGTAACGACATGGAACAGGTTGTAGTGGTAGGATACGGCACGCAAAAGAAAAGGGACGTCACCGGAGCAGTGGTTACCGTTAATGAAAAAGCATTGAAGGAAGTTCCCGGCGCCAACATCCAGCAATTGCTGCAGGGCAGGGCAGCGGGACTCGAAATACAACGCATCGGCACATTGCCAGGCGCAGGTGCGCAGATCAGGATCCGCGGCGAGCGTACCATCAATGGCTCTAACGATCCATTGATAGTATTGGACAATATTCCTTTCGAAGGCGGCACCCTCAATGACATCAATCCCGATGAAATAGCATCGATCGACATTTTGAAAGATGCCTCGGCCACCGCTATTTATGGTTCAAGAGGCGCCAACGGCGTTATCCTCATCACCACCAAACGCGGCCGGGTAGGCGAAGCAAGAGTGGGTTACAACGGCTATCACGGCATTACACAAGTAGCAAGAAAATATGAAGTGTTCAGCGCCGAAGAATACCGCGCCATGCGCGACCTCTCACCCTGGAATGGCGGCTACATGCCGGAAGAGATAAAGGGAATACAGATCGGCAGGAGTACCGATTGGCAGGACCTGATGTATAAAAATGGATTCATCACAGATCATAACCTGAATGTTTCCGGCGGTAGCGCAGCCAGTCAGTTTTCACTGGGCGGCGGCTATTACAAAGAAACCACCGTATTACCGGGACAGGAATTCGAGCGCTTCTCGCTGCGCGCCACCATCGATTCGCGCATTGGTAAAAGGCTTAAGATAGGGTTGAACACGCTGAACATGCTTTCGCTCACACGCGGTTCGCAGTTCCCGATCAACATGTTCCCGCTGCTCACGCTTAGCCCATTAATGCCCGCACGTGACAGCGCCGGCAATATCGTTAAATCGCCTGCCGGCAATGTAGACGATAAAAACACCTACAACCCGCTCATGCTGTTTAACAATTATAGCGGCTCTATAGACAGGGTGCGCCGCTTGCGTACCTTTAACAGCCTGTTTGCTGAATACCAGATCATCGAAGGCTTGAAATACAGGTTAAACCTCGGGCTCGATTTTCGCCAACAGGAAGGCGGCGGCTTCCGCGGAGCAGACAGCTATTTTCGCCCTGCGCAAGGTAATACCGCAAGCGTTAACAATGCAGAGGGCTGGGGATACACCGTTGAAAATATCATCACATTCGACAGAACTTTCAAAGACGTGCACCGCGTAAATGTGGTGGGCCTATACAGCATCCAGGAAGACCGTTCTCATACCAGTTCCATCACCAAGGATTCCATCGACGAAGAATTCATTCAATTTTATAACCTCGGGCAGGCCAGTTCATCTGCCACGCTGCCGCCGGTAGTGAGCGGTACTGAAAGTTCATGGGCGCTTATTTCTTACATGGCACGTGTAAACTATGCATACGATGACCGCTACCTGCTCACGCTTACCGGCAGGATCGATGGATCTTCACGTCTTGCACCTGGTAACAAATGGCATAAGTATCCCGCAGTTTCAGCAGGCTGGAACATCGGCAGGGAAAAATTCATGAACAATATTCGGTTCCTCAATAGCCTCAAGCTGCGCGTGGGCTTCGGGCAAACATCCAATCAATCCATCAACCCATATGCATCGCTTGGATCGGTATCGCCTATCAATGGCATCAACACCACTGCATCGGGCGCGCCTGGTCCCGGCGGTTCTATAAGGTATAACTATGGCCCTACCGTGGTTACAGGATATGCCGTTACATCGCTGCCCAATCCCAACCTCGATTGGGAGTACACCAAGACCGTGAACGTAGGGCTTGACTTTTCCGTATTAGAAAACAGGCTCTCGGGAACTATCGAATGGTACAGGCAACATACGTTCAACATTCTTTATGGCATCAACCTGCCTTCTACATCGGGTATAACCGGGCAGTTCGTTACCAACATCGGCGAAATGGAGAACAAGGGCCTGGAGGTATCGCTTTCATCGACCAACATCCGTGCAAAAACGCCCGGAGGTTTTACGTGGAGCACCGATGTAAATATTTTCTTCAACAGGAACAAGTTGCTCAAATTGAACGATGGCTTCCAACGCAACATCGGCAATGGCCTGCACATCGGCCATCCGTTGACTGCTATTTATGATTATACAAAACTGGGCATCTGGCAATTGGATGAAGCCGCGGTTGCGGCAACATACGGCTATGTTCCCGGGCAGATAAAGCTTGCAGACATCAGCGGTCCCACTGGCAAACCCGATGGAAGGATCGATCCCGATTATGACAGGAGCATTATCGGCAGCTCAGAGGCAGACTGGCAAGGCGGTATGACCAACCGTTTCTCATACAAAGGTTTCGACCTCTCGATCGTGGCATATGCGCGCATGGGCGGCACACTGATCAGCCAGATACATCAACCCCTGACATCATACGTTACCATTCTCGATGGGAAAAGAAATGGCTTAAAAGTAGATTACTGGACGCCCACTAACCCGACGAATGCATTTCCAAAGCCGCAGGCACAATTCGTGAATTCCCTTGCGGCCAACGCCTGGTCTACACTTGGATACTATGATGCGAGCTTCGTGAAGATCAGGAGCATCAATCTCGGTTATACATTCCCGTCGCGAATACTAAGTAAAGTAAAGGCGCAATCGATACGCGTGCATTTTACCGCGCAAAATCCTTTCGTGCTGTTCTCGCCTTACATCGATGCGGGCGGCGTCGATCCGGAAGCCACCGGGCAGGGCAACCGCGGACCAAATGGAAATGGCGACGACAACACAGGTGTTACGCCGAGGCGCGCACTGGTTATCACCGGTTCCACACCTCCGACAAAAGCATTTATCCTGGGTGTAAATCTTAGTTTTTAAGCTCTCTGTAAAACTTGATATATGAAATTTCAACTCCGCGCTGTAATATGTCTTACCTCCCTGCTGATAGTATTGGCAGGCTGCAAAAAGAAACTCGAGGAAAACCCTAAAACGGTTTTCACCGTGGAATACTTTAAAACGCCGGTAGGGCTTCAGTCTGCAGTTAACTCCATTTACTCAGGCATGCGTTACAACTACGGCCCCAATGGCGCGCTCGCCATTACCAACGTAGGTACGGATGAATGGACCTATGGCGACCAGCCAAGGACCGGGCAGGACAATGACGTGTTGCGCCTGGGCACATACAATGTGGCTACCACCGACGGTTCCATACTCACTCCCTGGAACCGCAGCTATTCCAACATCAACCTTGCAAACATGGTGGTGGAATATGCGCCGGATGTAGACATGCCAGACGGCCCGAAAAAAGTGTTGATAGCAGAAGCACGTTACCTGCGCGCACATTATTATATGATACTGGTATCGCAGTTCGGCGCGGTACCGGTTGACCTTGGCGGCGGAGACCTGAAATTCAATACCACCCCATTCACCGGATTCAACCGCCTGCCAACCGATCAATTGCTGGTGAAAAATTACCAGGCAATCATCGACGACCTGGTATACGCCAGCGAAAACCTGCCGGACCAGCGGCCCGGCAATGCTTTTAAATTGTCCAAAGGAGCAGCCTTGCACCTGCTCGCAAAAGCATATTTGCACAGGGCCTATTCCACCGCCAAACAAAACACAGATTTCAAAAGCTCATACGATGCTGCAAAAAAACTGATAGATGGCAGGGTAGGATATGGGCATGACCTGCTGACCGACTTCAACGACGTGTACAGGCAGGGCAATGAATACAACAGGGAAGTACTGTATGCAGTTGAGCGCCTCCCGGGTGATGCCAGCAGCAATGAAGTGGCCAACCCCGGCAGCGATTTTTCGAACAAGGTGAACATTGCAAACAACATGTTCAATGCCGATTATACTTCGACTATCCCTTCCAGTTATTTCAACCCGGCGCTTGCCAATAGAAAAGTCATCACCACGCGGCCACTGGATTATGGCAGGCCATTGAGAAGATATGTCCCTACCAAGTGGCTGTTGGATACCGTATTTGCAGACAAAGTGAACGACAGCCGGTTTGATAATTCTTTCCGCATGATGTGGGTGGCTTCTGTGTACGATGCTCCGGGCACCGCAGGTTATAATTCTTACGTATCTGCCATCCAGGCCATGGGCCTTGCTTTGGGCGATACTGCCATTTACCTGGCCAAATCACTGGCTGAGTACAATGCACTCAGGAATGCATCGCCGGCAAAAAGGTATTGGATAGTGAGCCCCGCGGAATTTTATACCAACCAGAATACCGCGATCAATATCTTCCCCAATCTTAAAAAATACGATGATAACAGGCGCGCCGGTTTCAACGATGTGTCGGGCAGGCCATTTATCGTGAGCAGGCTGGCAGAAACTTATCTCATTGCCGCTGAAGCAGCAGTGGGCGATGGCCGTCCGGCAGACGCGGTACCATTCCTGAACGCACTTAGGCAACGGGCAGCATACAGGCCGGGATTATCTGCTGCCGAGTTGAACACGCGCAGGTTAGCCATGGAAATTACTGTTGCGCAAGTGAACCTCGATTTCATTTTGGATGAACGCTCCCGCGAGCTGTGCGGTGAAAGCGTAAGATGGCCGGACCTTGCCGTGAGAGGAAAATTGGTAGAGAGAGTAAAGGCGCACAATGTGGATGGCGCTCCAAACGTAAAGCCCCATCATTCTTTGCGCCCGATACCGCAATCGCAGCTGGATGCTATTTCCGATCCTGATAAAAAGAAATACCAGAACCCAGGGTATTAATCATACTGCTGAACACTTTTAAATTAACACGCATGAAGACCAAAATAATTATACCAGGCTTGTCCCTTGTGCTGCTCGCGGGAATGTATTCCTGTAAAAAAGATCCCAATGGCATCATGGAAACCGGCGCATATATCGATACAGCCGGCCCATTGAAGGCAGCGGCCGGCTTCCCCATCGGGTTTGCCATTGATTACACGCCTATGAAGAATGATCCCAGGTATGCCGCAACAGTGGCAAGGGAAGGCAACAGCGTAACCTTCGGTTACCAAATGAAGCATGGCGCCGTGGTAAGGGACAATGGCAGCTTCGACTGGACAAGGACAGACGAGTTGGTAAACCTTGCGACCGGCGCCGGCTTGCAGATATTCGGGCATACGCTTGGATGGCACCAGAACCAAAACGCCAACTACCTGAAAAATTTTGCGGGCATCGTATTGCCCGCCAGCGTAGAGCTATTAGCAAACGGCGGGTTTGAATCTGGCACTACCAATCTTGCCAACTGGGCAACGTACAATGCGCAAAATGGCGCCACCATTTCTGTTGGCGCGGGCGCGGGCGAAGTGCGTACCGGCACAAGATCGATGAAAGTGGTAAACCCTGTTGCCAATCCCGGCAACCAATGGCGGGTGCAGGTAGCAAGTGATTTGTTCAATACCGTTATCGGAACCCAGTATACTGTTACCTATTGGGTAAAAGCCGCGGCAGGCGGCGGATCCATCAGGTTATCGACGCAAACCAGCGGAGGCGGCTCGGCGCAATACCAGGGCGATCAAAACATCGGTACCACGTTTCAACAAATAACCTGGACATTCACCGCCAATTCTCCGCAAACGAGGATATTGTTCGACATGGGACAGGCAGCCAATACGTATTATATCGACGATGCCAGTGTAAAGGAAGTAATAGGCGCTCCCTCCGGAACACAAATTGCGGCCAAGCTCGACCAGGCCCTGGGCAATTTTATAACTGCCATGGTCAACCGATATAAAGACAAGGTAAAGGAGTGGGACGTTGTGAATGAGCTGTTTGCGGACGATGGCAACATTCGTAATAATACCAATACTTCAGTTACACCCACCGATGTATTGGTTTGGTCCCACTATATGGGAAGGGATTACGCGCTGAAAGCATTTAACTATGCAAAAGCCGCCGATCCTACTGCCTTGTTGTATATCAACGATTACAATCTTGAGTCACAGCCCGCCAAGCTGGACTCCCTCATAGCTTTTGTAAATGAGCTGAAGGGCAAGGGGGCCAAGGTGGATGGCATAGGTACGCAAATGCACATAGGACTCAATACTTCGTTCGCGGGCATTGACGCGGCTTTCCAGAAGCTGGCAGCCACCGGGCTTAAGATCAGGATTTCGGAATTGGACGTTCGAATCAATCCCACAGATAAACCAGACCTCAGCACTTCGCGGACCATGAACGCATATCAGGCGCACATGTACGATTATGTGATCAGCTCGTACCTGAAGCACGTGCCCCCCGCGCAACGGGCGGGCATTACGATCTGGGGCGTAACGGATGCGGACAGTTGGATCGTGACGGTATTGAAGAAAAAAGACTATCCCATGCTGTTCGATGCCAACTATGCAAAGAAACCGGCATATTCGGGAGTGCTGCAGGCATTAAAGGGCCAATAGCGCATTATTACGAAAAAAGTATTATAAACGCTGTTACTTCAGGTCTCATTATCAGCAGTCGTAGGAGGGATGATATTTCATCCTTCCTTTTTTTAAAAATTTCATCATAACTTTTACGAGCTTTCCGGGAATGTTATTACTAGGCATCGATATCGGCACTTCTTCGGTTAAAGTTTCCGTGATGGACAGCCAATCAGGAAAACTACTGGCATCTGCACACCATCCCGAGACCGAGGCCGACATCATTGCGCCACGTAGCGGCTGGGCGGAACAAAGTCCCGACCTGTGGTGGGAACACGCCAAGCAGGCTGTGCTGAAATGCCATGGAACGAAAGCTTATGATCCCTTGTCCATTGCGGCCATTGGAATAGCCTACCAGATGCACGGCCTGGTACTGGTAGACAAGGAACAGCACGTATTGCGCAACTCCATCATCTGGTGCGACAGCCGCGCTGTAGATATTGGCAACAATGCGTATCAGCGTATCGGTGAGCAGGAATGTTTGTCAAGGTTGCTGAACTCGCCCGGCAACTTCACTGCCAGCAAGCTGGCCTGGGTAAAAGAAAATGAGCCTGCCATTTATGAAAAGATCGATAAGGTGATGCTACCCGGCGATTTTATTGCCATGAAGCTTACCGGCGAAGTCACTACTACTATCGAAGCTTTGTCCGAGGGCATTTTCTGGGATTTTAAAGAGAATAACATTTCGCAGGACGTCACAAAATATTTTGGATTCCATAGTTCGTTGTTTCCTTCCATACAACCCTTGTTTGCGCCACATGGTTATTTGAAAGAATCAGTTGGGTCGCGGTTGAATTTGAAGAAAGGAATACCGGTTGCATATAAATCCGGCGACCAGCCTAACAATGCGCTTGCTTTGAACGTGCTCGAGCCCGGGCAAGTGGCTGCAACGGCCGGCACTTCGGGTGTTATTTATGCGGTAAGCGATCAACTCACCTACGATCCGCAGTCAAGAGTAAACACGTTTGCCCACGTCAACTATTTGCCTGATAAGGTAAGGACCGGCATTTTATTGTGCATCAATGGCGCGGGCATTTTCAACAGGTGGATCAAACAACTTGCAGGCTCGCATCTTTCCTATGCCAATATGAACGAAGCCGCTGCCGCTGTGGAAGCCGGCTGCGAAGGATTGTTTGCATTGCCCTTTGGCAACGGCGCTGAGCGCATGCTGAACAACCGCATGGTAGGCGCGCATTTCCATCAACTGGATTTGAACAAGCACGGCGCTGCGCATTTATTCAGGGCCGTGCAGGAAGGTATTGCGTTTTCGTTCAGGTACGGGTTGGATATCATGCGTGAAAACGGTTTATCGCCGGGCATTGTGCGCGCCGGCAAGGCCAATCTTTTTTTGAGCGATGTATTTACCCATGCATTTGTGAACGCTTCGGGATTGGCCGTTGAATTTTATGAAGGCGATGGAAGCCTTGGCGCCGCCATAGGAGCAGGCATTGGCTCCGGTATTTACAAACATGCGCAGGAAGCATTCCAAAAACGCGTGGCGCAACAACTCATCGAACCCGATGATGAAGCACGGTACGATGAGCTATATGCGAAATGGAAAGCCGTTTTGCAACAGCAACTGGCTGATGAGCCCATCGGCTTAATGACCTAATGACTTATTAATTGAATGAGCTCCGAAGGAGTCCTTCGGACAATGACTATAACCAAACTCAACAAGATGCAAGTAGTAACAGGCAGCAGGCAATTTTTCAAAGGTATCCCGCAAATAAAATATGAAGGACCTGAAACCGATAATCCACTGGCTTTTCGCTGGTACGATGAAAATAAAAAAGTGAACGGCAAGACCATGAAGGACCATTTCCGTTTTGCCTGTGCGTATTGGCACAGCTTCTGCGGAAGCGGCGCCGACCCCTTTGGCGAGCCCACGCACCTGTTCCCCTGGAATGATAAAAGCGATCCGATCGAAAGGGCAAAAGATAAAATGGACGCAGCTTTTGAATTCATCACCAAAATGAACCTGCCTTTTTATTGCTTTCACGACGTAGACGTTGTGGACTATACCAATGATGTAAAGGATAATGAGAAGCGTTTGCAGGCGATGGTGGAGTATGCTTACGGCAAGCAAAAGGAAAGCGGCGTAAAATTATTATGGGGCACTGCGAATTTATTCAGCAACCGCCGCTATATGAATGGCGCAGCCACCAATCCCGATTTTCACGTGCTGGCCCATGCCGGCGCACAGGTAAAAGCGGCGCTGGATGCCACCATTGCGCTCGGCGGTGAAAATTATGTGTTCTGGGGCGGCCGCGAAGGCTACATGAGCCTGCTGAATACCAACATGCAACGCGAACAGGAACATTTTGCGCGCTTCCTGCATATGGCAAAAGATTATGCGAGGCGCAACGGTTTTACAGGAACATTTTTCATCGAGCCCAAACCCTGTGAGCCCAGCAAGCATCAATATGATTACGATGCGGCCACGGTAATTGCATTTTTGCGGCAATACGATCTAATGAACGATTTCAAGCTGAACCTGGAAGTAAACCACGCCACGCTTGCGGGCCATACATTCCAGCACGAGCTGCAGGTGGCGGCTGATGCGGGTTTATTGGGCAGCATGGACGCCAACCGCGGCGATTATCAAAACGGGTGGGATACGGACCAGTTCCCAAATAACCTGTATGAATTGACCGAATCGTTGCTGGTGATATTGGAAGCCGGCGGATTCCAGGGCGGTGGCATCAACTTCGATGCGAAGGTCCGCCGCAACTCCACCGATCCCGAAGACCTGTTCCATGCGCATATTGGCGGCATGGATGCTTTTGCCAGGTCATTGATCGTTGCAGACAATGTGCTGCAGCACTCAGATTATAAAAAGATCAGGAAAGAAAGGTATGCTTCATTCGATACCGGAAAAGGAAGGGAGTTCGGGCAGGGCAAACTATCGCTGGAAGACCTTCGTGACTATGCCATAGAAAAGGGAGAGCCTGAAATGAGAAGCGGCAGGCAAGAATATCTCGAAAACCTTATCAACAGATTTATCTAGGCATAAATAACAACACAACATGACATCTTTCGAAACGCTCGACTGGATCGTACTTGGTGGCTATTTTGCAATTTTACTCGGCATTGCGTGGTGGGTGATTTTGCAGAAGAATAAAACCTCGGAAGATTATTTTCTTGCAGGCAGGAATGTAGGCTGGTTTGTAATAGGCGCTTCGATTTTTGCTTCGAACATCGGCAGTGAGCACGTGGTTGGGCTTGCGGGTACCGGAGCCGAATCGGGCATGCCACTGGCGCATTATGAACTGCATGCCTGGATAGTGTTGTTGCTGGGCTGGTTCTTCCTGCCATTTTACATGCGCAGCGGGGCTTTTACCATGCCTGAGTTTTTGGAAAGGCGGTTCGACACGCGTTCGCGGTGGTTCCTGTCTATTTTTTCCATTGCGGGCTATGTGCTCACGAAAGTGTCTGTAACCATTTACGCCGGTGGTATCGTTGTGTCGCAGTTAATGGGCATTGGATTTCTGGAAGGTGCGATCATTACGGTTGTGGTTACAGGATTGTACACCATCCTTGGTGGAATGCGCGCAGTTGTGTATACCGAGGCATTTCAGACGGTGATCCTGTTGCTGGGCTCGACCATTATTACAGTAATGGGGTTGAATGCAGTTGGAGGCTGGAGTGAATTGAAAGCCACTGCGGGCAGCGATCATTTCAATATGTGGCGGCCTGCATCGGACCCCCGGTTTCCCTGGACAGGATTACTGTTTGGAGGTACCGTAGTGGGTATTTGGTATTGGTGTACTGACCAGTACATTGTGCAACGAACATTGGCCGCGCAAAATATAAAAATTGGCAGAAGAGGCGCCATATTTGGCGCTTACCTGAAGTTGACGCCCATATTTATTTTTCTTATTCCCGGCATCATCGCATATGCGCTCAAGCAAAAGGGAATGATCAATTACGAAAAAAGCGACCAGGTATTTCCAACGCTGGTGCAATACCTGTTGCCCACGGGTTTGAAAGGATTGGTGGCCGGTGGACTGATGGCCGCGCTGATGAGTTCCCTCGCTTCCGTATTTAATTCCGCCTCGACACTGTTTACCGTTGACATATTCAAAAAACTGTATCCTAATTCACCCGAAGCAAAACTGGTGCGTATCGGTAAAATAGCTACCGGCATCATTGTAATCCTCGGCATGTTGTGGATACCCATCATGGAACGGATCGGCGAAGGCGTATTATACCAGTACCTGCAAAACGTGCAGGCATATATCGCACCCCCGATAACGGCAGTATTTGTTTTGGGAATTGTTTGGAAGCGGATCAATGCACAGGGTGCCATAGCAACACTGTTCTATGGACTTATATCGGGAACGTTGCGCATAGTGCTTGAATTGATGGAGGGCAACCTCGACGGCTTTCTTAAATGGTACGCCACTGTGAACTTTTCGCATTTTGCCATTTTCAATTTCCTGCTGTGCGCGGTGGTTTGCACCGTGGTGAGCCTTTCAACACCTAAACCTTCCGAGGAACAAATAAAAGGACTTGCATTGGGAACATTGACGCCCGAACAAAAGAAAGCAAACCGCGAAAGTTATTCATGGCTGGACGTGATCATATCAGTGATACTGGCAGCTGTTGTAATTGGTGTGCTTATATATTTCAGGGGCTAGGAATAGTGAGTTCTATTTTCTGCGTGAAAAAAAATTAAAGCAATGAAAAAAATGATTTTTTTATTGGGCCTGGTAATGCTTTGCTCCAGCCCGTCGATTGTTGCACAGAATGAAGGATTTCGCAACACATCGTTGTCCATCGATGCGCGGGTGAAGGATTTGGTATCGCGCCTTACGCTGGAAGAAAAGATCAATCAGCTCAGGTATACTGCTCCCGCAATCCCGCGGCTCAACATACCGGAATACAATTGGTGGAACGAAGCGCTGCATGGAGTGGGGCGCTCCGGCACCGCCACCATTTTCCCGCAGGCGATCGGGCTGGCGGCCACATTCAACGAACCGCTTGCGAAACAAGTGGCCACGGTAGTGTCTGACGAGGCCCGCGCCATGTACAACGCAGCCATCAGGAAAGGATACCGCATGCAGTACGGAGGGCTTACATTCTGGACGCCCAACATCAACATTTTCCGCGACCCGCGCTGGGGCCGGGGACAAGAAACGTATGGTGAAGATCCTTATCTCACCTCCCGAATAGGCGTTGCATTTGTAAAAGGATTGCAGGGCGATCATCCCAAATATTTAAAAGTGGCCGCCTGCGCAAAGCACTATGCAGTGCACAGCGGACCCGAAAAATTGCGGCACGAGTTCGATGCAAAGGCCAACATGAAAGACCTTTGGGAGACTTACCTGCCCGCGTTCAAAGCACTCGTGGATAATAAGGTGGAAGCAGTGATGTGCGCATACAACCGCACCAATGGCGAGCCCTGTTGCGGCAATACTTATCTGTTGCAGGACGTACTGCGCAGGCAATGGGGATTTAAAGGGCATATCGTGTCTGATTGCTGGGCGCTTACAGATTTTCATGAAGGACATAAAGTAGTGTCTACCCCCGCGCAGGCTGCTGCGCTCGCCATCCAACGCGGCGTAAACCTGGAGTGCGGCAGCACTTTTCCAGCGTTGATGGACGCATACAAACAGGGACTAATAACCGAAAAGCAGATCGATACCGCGCTTGCAGTGTTGATGCGCACCAAGGTCAAGCTCGGCCTGTTCGATCCTTCCTCCGCCAATCCATACAATGCTATCCCCGTATCGGTCATCAACAGCACGGCACACCGGAACCTGGCGAGAAAAGTGGCACAGCAGTCCATTGTATTGTTGAAGAACAATGGCGTGCTGCCATTGAAGAACGATCTTAAAAAATATTTTGTCACCGGTCCGCTGGCTACCAGTGTAGACGCATTGATCGGAAATTATTATGGGGTGAACAACAATCTCGTTACCATCCTCGAAGGGATTACGGCGCAGATCCAGCCCGGCAGCCAATTGCATTATCGCCCGGGCACCATGCTCGACCGCGAAAATGTAAACCCCATCGATTGGACCACGGGCGAAGCGCGTGCATCTGAGGTAACCATCATGGTAATGGGCATCAATGGATTTTTAGAAGGAGAAGAAGGCGAATCCATTGCATCACCCACGGCGGGTGACCGCCTCGATTATAATATTCCGAAAAACCAGATCGATTTCTTAAAAAAGCTAAGGAAGGACAATACCAAACCGATCGTGGCGGTAGTAACCGGCGGCAGTCCCATGAACCTTGCGGAAGTGCATGAGATTGCAGACGCGGTGGTATTGGTATGGTATCCCGGCGAAGAAGGTGGCAATGCCGTGGCCGATGTATTGTTTGGAAAAGTATCTCCTTCGGGAAGGCTGCCCATTACTTTTCCCAAATCGTTGGAGCAGCTTCCGCCTTATGAAGATTATTCGATGAAAGGAAGAACATACCGTTACATGAGCGCTGAGCCCATGTATCCCTTCGGGTTTGGATTAAGTTATTCGAAGTTCGAATACAGTAATCTTAAGTTGTCCAAGCCTTCCATTTTAAAAAGTGAACCTGTGAAGGTGACTGTAACGGTGAAGAATAAGGGAAAATATGCGGCGGATGAGGTGGTGCAATTATACCTCACGCACGAAGGTCAAACCAACGGACCTTTGTTTTCGATGAAAGGATTCAAGCGCGTTTCGTTACAACCAGGTGCAACGGCCCTTGTATCGTTCGACCTGACGCCTGAATTGTTGTCTAGCGTGCAGGACAATGGGCAGTCAGTTGTTATGCCCGGCACGATAAAAATAGCAGTTGGCGGTTCGTTGCCTATAGGCAGGAGCGAAGCGCTGGGAGCATCCAAACACGTTGAAGCAGTATTGAGAGTGAATGAGTAAATATTTCATGGAACAAACGATGCGCTGGTTCGGGCCGAAAGACCCGGTCAGTCTTTCGGACATACGCCAGGCGGGATGCACGGGTGTGGTTACTGCGTTGCATCACATTCCCGTTGGGGCGGTATGGCCTGTAGAAGAAATAAACAAAAGAAAAGCGTTGATTGAAGCGGCAGGCATGAGCTGGACGGTGATCGAAAGCCTGCCCGTTCACGAGGACATTAAGAAGCAAACAGGCGATTATTTACAGTTCATCGAAAATTATAAGCAAAGCCTTCGCAATGTGGCAGGTTGCGGGCTAAAGGTGATCACGTACAATTTCATGCCTATCCTGGACTGGATGCGGACTGACATCGCTTATGAAATGCCCGACAAAAGCAAAGCCCTGTATTTCGAGAAGGCCGCCTTCATTGCCTTTGATTTATTTCTATTAAAAAGACCCGGTGCGGAAAAAGATTACACACCGGAACAAATTGAAGCGGCAAAGCGGCGCTTCAGCAACATGAGCGCAACGGAAAGGGAGATCCTGTATAGAAATGCCTTACTTGGCCTGCCCGGCAATGAAGAAAGGTTTACCGAGGAACAGATATTGACCGCGTTGCGCACTTACCATGATATCGACGCGCAACAATTGAAACAGCATTTATTTTATTTTTTGCAAGAAGTGGTGCCCGTGGCCGAAGCCTGCGGGCTGCAATTGGCCATACATCCCGATGATCCTCCGTTTCCCTTATTGGGTCTTCCGAGAATAGTCAGCACTGAACAGGATGCAGCGGAATTATTGCAGGCTGCGCCTTCTCCCGCCAACGGCCTTTGCTTTTGTACCGGTTCATATGGAGTAAGGCCCGATAATGATCTTGCGGGCATGGTACGCCGGCTTGGCGGCCACATCCATTTCCTGCACCTGCGCAGCACCCGCCGCGATGCAGATGGGAATTTCTATGAAGCTGACCACCTGAACGGAGATGTTGATATGTATGCTGTGGTGAAAGAGATCGTGCTGCTCATGCAACAGCGGCAGGTGTCCATTCCCATGCGCCCTGACCATGGTCACCAGATGTTGGACGATCTGCACAAAACTACTTACCCGGGATACAGCGCTATTGGCAGGCTACGGGGGTTGGCGGAGCTACGGGGGTTGGAGTTGGGAATAAGCAAGTCCTTAGCATAACAGGGCATTTCGTAATTTAGTGGTTTCGCCCTGGTTATGACATTCTTCAGAAACTTCACATACTGGATCGACAAACGCAACTGGAAATACTATTTCCTGATGGTTGCGTTGGAGCTCGGGCACTAAATGTGCATTCATTTTTTATTGGTATTGCGCACATAATGCACATCATTCAGTATTAAATTAAGACATATGCCATATTATTATAAACTCGGTAACATTCCTCATAAACGCCATACCCAATTCCGTAAGGCAGACGGGGGATTGTATTCCGAACAGTTATTTTCAACCGAAGGTTTTTCGAACGATTATTCGCTTTTATATCACGTTCATCCCCCCACTCAGATCATCAGAACGGATGATCCTGTGAATGTTCAGCCTGCAGTGGCAGAAGAAAAAATGCTGAAGCACCGCAGCTTCGAAGGGTTTAAGGTACAACCGGTGAAAGATTACCTGGAAAGCCGCAAGCCCGTGCTGGTGAACAACGACTGCCATATTTCACTGGCAGCACCGCAAGAAGGCATGCGCGATTATTTTTTCAAGAATGCAGATGCCGATGAGGTGATCTTTGTACACGAAGGAAGTGGCATACTCAAAACAACGTATGGCAGCCTTCCGTTCGGTTATGGAGATTACCTGGTTGTTCCAAGGGGCACTATTTACCAGATTGAATTCAACAATGCTTCGAACCGCTTATTTATAGTTGAGTCCTTTAGCCCGATACGTTTTCCTAAAAAGTACCTGAGCAAGTATGGGCAGCTGCTCGAACATTCACCTTATTGTGAAAGGGACATTCGTCCTCCGCAGGACTTGCAGACCTATGATGAAAAAGGCGATTTTCTCATACGTACCAAGAAGAAAGGTATGCTTTATGGAATTCATTACGGCACCCATCCATTTGACATAGTGGGATGGGATGGCTATTGCTACCCATTCGCATTTTCCATTCATGATTTTGAGCCCATCACGGGGCGCGTGCACCAGCCACCGCCGGTTCACCAAACCTTCGAAGCCAATAATTTCGTGGTTTGTTCCTTTTGCCCCCGCCTGTTCGATTACCATCCCGAGGCTATTCCTGCTCCCTACAATCACAGCAACATCGACAGCGATGAAGTGCTGTATTATGTGGACGGCGATTTCATGAGCCGCAAAAATGTCACGCGGGGCATGATCACGTTGCATCCGGCAGGTATCCCGCATGGGCCGCACCCGGGCGCAGTGCAGAAAAGCATCGGTGCAAAAGAAACGAAGGAGCTCGCCGTGATGGTCGATACTTTCCATCCTTTATGGCTTACTAAGGATGCCGTTGACATTGAAAATCCCAATTACGTGATGAGCTGGGCCGAGTAGCGGGCATTCTCAAGTTTTAACCATTTGGCTAAAATAAATTTTGGAAATCGCTTTTGCTGGTATTATGCCATCAACGGCACCAAGGCCAACCTGGGGAGGGGCCTATCTGCGCAGCATCATCCAGGATTACAACCGCGAGGTGCGGATAAAATGGATCCAGTGATGATGGTGTTTATTTTACTGGGAGGGCTGTATACCTCCATCGACAGTATGCCGGGATGGGCACAATGGATTACCGGGATCAACCCGGTTGCTTATTTTATCGAGGTGATGCGAAGGGTGATGCTGAAGGGGAGCGGACTGGCGGATATCAGCCGGCATTTAATGATAATGGGAGGCTTTGCTGTGGTATTGAACGGTTGGGCAATATATAACTACCGGAAGCGGAGTTAATCGGCTTCAGCCCTAAAAAGCTGCTTTATGTAATCCCCTAATTCCGTAAATTGTCTGCCAATAAAAAACTTCTGCCGTATGATCCGATTCAATGACCTTAAGCCAGGTGATCTTGTTTTAGCCGAGTTTGAAGACAAGGAATGGGAGGGGGAGGTGGTGGAGCTCAATCGTGAAGACAGGGAGGTATGCATTCGTACCGAGGTGCAGGACTTTTGGTTCGATCCCGCCCATTTAAGGGGTATCGAATTGAGTGACCGCCAACTGACCAGGCTGGGCTTCGAGAAGCAAACCGACGGGAATGGCCCTGTAAAGTATATGAAAGGCGCCTTTAGGATACTGATCCCTTCCCCGGACCGGTTCGATAATTTTGAAATGTGGTACCGCGAAGACCGAAGGCACATTACCAAGCCTATATATGTGCATGAGTTACAGAACCATTACCGCGATATGACCAAGGTGGAGCTAAGCCTGTCCGGGGCGCATTGAGCCTTAGTTATGCCGTGATTGTGAGTATGGTCGATGGCCGGTATGGCTTGCGGGGCAGCGGATCCGCACCGTTTATGAGGTTTCCCGGTCGGGGTCCAATACGTATCCGCTTGGCCCAACGACCATGCACCTGGTCCCAGTCAACTTATTTATGCAACTGCGTTGTTAATTAATCCGATTTTTTTGCCTCCCCGGCGAAAAAAGCAGGCCTGATTTTCATATTTCCACGTTATTCCCATATCTTTGCGCACCCAAAAAGTATGGCTAAACAGGCACTCATTAAACAAGATGGAACCATCGTTGAAGCGCTTTCGAACGCTATGTTCAAAGTGAAGCTTGAAAACGGCCACGAAATACTGGCTACCATCTCTGGAAAAATGAGAATGCACTATATAAGGATCTTGCCGGGAGATAAAGTGGGTGTGGAGATGAGTCCTTATGATCTTAGCAGGGGCAGGATCATTTTCAGGTATAAATAAATTTAATTGGCTGATTAGCTGATCAGCTCATTAGCTGATGGTTTAAAAACTATAAAGATGAAAGTCAGAGCGTCCATTAAAAAACGTAGTGTTGATTGCAAGATCGTGCGCAGGAAGGGTAAATTGTACGTGATCAACAAAAAGAATCCCCGCTTCAAGCAAAGACAGGGATAATAATCGTAATCTAAAATCGTAAATTAAACATCACCATGGCTCGTATTGCCGGAGTTGACTTACCAAAGAATAAAAGAGGAGAAATTGGTCTGACCTATATTTTCGGGATCGGCCTTTCCACTTCCCAGTATATCCTTGAAAAAGCAGGGATAGACGTTAACAAGAAAGTTCACCAGTGGAACGACGATGAGCTGAACGCCATCCGTAACATCATTACGAACGAGTTTAAAGTAGAAGGCCAGTTGCGCTCTGAAGTGCAAATGAGCATCAAGCGTTTGCTGGACATCGCCTGCTACCGCGGATTGCGTCACCGTAAAGGCCTGCCCGTTCGCGGACAACGCACCCGTACCAACAGCCGTACAAGAAAAGGTAAGCGTAAGACAGTAGCCGGTAAGAAAAAAGCACCGAAGAAATAATCAATAAAGGCATCCTAAAATAAATTATGGCAAAAGCACAAGCACCCAGCGCAAAGGCCGCTGCGAAGAAAAGGATCGTTAAGGTAGATGCTTATGGCGATGCGCACATCACCGCCAGCTTTAACAACATCATTATCAGCCTGACCAACAAAAACGGGCAGGTTATATCCTGGAGCAGCGCCGGCAAAATGGGATTCAAAGGTTCCAAGAAAAATACGCCGTACGCCGCGCAAACCGCCGCAGCCGACGCAGCCAAAGTAGCATTGGAAGCGGGCGTTAAAAGGGTAGACGTATTCGTGAAAGGCCCCGGCGCCGGACGTGAAAGCTCTATCAGGGCACTTGCCAATTCTGGTATCGAAGTGGTGATGATCAAGGACGTGACGCCTTTGCCGCACAACGGCTGCCGTCCGCCCAAGAAAAGAAGGGTTTAAGCATCTGCGGTTGATATCAACCACGGATCAGCAATAATTATTAACTGGGCATACGATTGATTTTATTGATTTTTAATGATCGTATGCTGTAACTAAAAAATCAAAGCATACATTATGGCACGTTACACAGGTCCAAAGACCAAGATCTCCCGCATTTTCGGAGAGCCCATCCTGGGCAATGGAAAATGGCTTAACAAGAACAGCAATCCCCCCGGCCAGCACGGCGCCCAACGCAAGCGTAAGACCATGGGTGAATACGCGTTGCAGCTCCGCGAAAAGCAAAAGGCCAAATACACCTACGGTGTACTGGAGCGCCAGTTCCGCAAAACATTCGAAGAGGCCAACCGCCTGAAAGGCGTTACCGGTGAAACCCTGATCAAATTGCTGGAAGCAAGGCTCGACAATACCGTATACCGCATGGGTATTGCACCTTCGCGCCCCGCAGCACGCCAGTTGGTTTCACACAAACATATTACTGTCAACGGTGTAGTAGTGAATGTACCTTCTTACCAGTTGAGGCCCGGCGATATCGTTGGCCTTAAGGATAAAAGCAGGTCCAATACAGCTGTTACCAGCCAGATCCGCGGAAAGAACCAAAAATTCAACTGGGTCGACTGGAACGAAACAGAAATGCAGGGCACGTTCATCGCTTATCCCGAAAGGGAAAGCGTTCCGGAGAACATCAAGGAACAATTGATCGTGGAATTGTATTCTAAATAACATGAATGGTGACCACTCACCATTGATAATTCACCTATACACTTAAGTAAATCGTAAATACAAATGGCCATTTTAAATTTTCAAAAACCAGACAAGATCATCCTGCAAAAGGCGACAGACTTTGAAGCACAGTTCGAATTCCGTCCCCTGGAGCCAGGATATGGCGTAACCATCGGCAATACCTTGCGCAGGGTGCTGCTGAGCTCACTGGAGGGTTATGCTATCACCGGTGTCAAAATTGAAGGAGTGGATCATGAATTCGCTACCATCAAAGGCGTGTCCGAAGACGTGGTGGAGATCATCCTTAACCTCAAGCAGGTAAGGCTGAAGAAGAAGGTGGATCATGAAGTGGCTCAGGAAAAGATCAACCTTAGCATCAAGAACAAAACAGAATTCACTGCCGGCATGATCGGCGAAGCAACCCACACCTTCGAGGTAATGAACCCCGAACTGGTGATTTGCACGCTCGACACAACCGCCAAGATAGATATCGAGATCACCATCGGCAAAGGCCGGGGATATGTTCCAGCAGAGGAAAACAAACCTAAAGACGCTCCCTTCGGTTACATTCCGGTGGATGCGATCTATACGCCCATCGTGAACGTAAAATACGCGGTGGAGAACACCCGCGTTGAGCAGCGCACAGACTATGAAAAGCTGCTGATGGAAGTGGTTACCGACGGTACCATTCACCCCGAAGAAGCCGTAAAGCAGGCAAGCCGCATCCTCATCCAGCACCTGATGATCATCACCGATGAAAACATCACGTTCGACAGCAAGGAAGAGAAGAAAGAAGACGTGGTAGATGAGCAGGTATTGCAACTGCGCAAGATCCTGAAGACCCCGCTGGAAGACCTGGACCTGAGCGTTCGCGCCTTCAACTGCTTGAAAGCCGCTAAGATCAACTCGCTGAGCGAGCTGGTACAATACGAGCAGGAAGACCTGATGAAGTTCCGCAACTTCGGTCAAAAATCACTGGCCGAAATCGAGCAGGTGCTGGCCGAAAGAGGACTGCACTTCGGAATGGACCTGGGTAAGCTGGGATTGGATAAAGACGAATTTTAATTTTTATAACGCAGGCTGCAATTCCTGACACGGTGCAGCCGATAAAAAACACATGTCATGCGTCACGGAGACAAGATCAACAACCTAAGCAGGACAGCATCGCACCGCAAGGCCTTGCTGAGCAACCTGGCTTGTGAGCTGATCACACACAAACGAATCGTTACTACCCTGGCAAAAGCCAGAGCTTTGCGTACATACGTAGAGCCGCTCATCACCAAGGGAAAAGACAATACCACTCACCAGCGCCGCATAGTGTTCAGCTACCTGGCCGATAAAGAGGCAGTATCTGAACTGTTTGGAGCAGTGGCTGAGAAAGTGGGCGGACGCCCCGGAGGTTATACCCGCATTATTAAGTTGGGAACCAGGATAGGCGACAATGCTGAAAGAGCAATGATCGAGCTGGTAGACTTCAATGAAGTATACGGCAAAGGCAAAGGCGAACAAAAAGAAGCAGGCAAGCGCACGAGGCGCGGACGCGGCGGCAAAAAGGCTGCTCAAGCAACAGGCGCCGAAGGTACACAGGACAACGCCGACGCTAAAGAAGAAAAAGCAGCAGGATAAAAATGATATCATCCACCATATCGAAGCAAGGTCCCCGGGCCTTGCTTTTTTTGTGCACAAGTCCCAAACACACAATTACAAAATCCAGAATCATTTTATTTTCTTTGCACTCGAATTGAAATACCAAACATGTCTGAATCTAACCATAAGCCCGCTGTACTGGTACTGGAAGACGGGTCTGTGCACCACGGCCAGGCCTTCGGTAAAATAGGCACCGCCACCGGCGAAATCTGCTTCAATACCGGCATGACCGGCTACCAGGAAGTATTTACCGACCCCAGCTACTACGGTCAGATCATCATTATGAATACCGTGCACATAGGCAACTATGGCGTAAAGGATACCGATATTGAATCGGACGGCGTGAAGATAAAGGGATTGATAGGCCGCAACCTCGAGGAGCAATACTCCCGCAAGCAAGCCAAAGGTTCGCTGGAAGAATACCTCATTTCCCAAAACATCGTATGCATAGAAGGAGTGGACACCCGCTCGCTGGTAACGCATGTGCGTACCAAAGGAGCGATGAACTGCATCATATCTTCGGAGATACTCGATATAGAACAGCTGAAGGCTGAACTGGGAAAAGTACCGTCCATGGCGGGACTGGAGCTGGCTTCGCACGTGAGCACCGACAAAGAATACGAAAAGGGCGATCCTGCTTCTGCCATTAAAATAGCTGTGTTGGACTACGGCTGCAAGCACCATATAATAGAATGCATGGTGCAGCGCGGCGCGCACGTAAAAGTGTTCCCGGCCAAAACCCCGTTTGAACAATTAAGAGCGTTTAACCCTACGGGTTACTTCATCTCCAATGGCCCCGGCGATCCAGCAGCTATGGACTATGCCATCGACACCGTAAAGGAGATATTGAAGGAAGACAAGCCCACGTTCGGCATTTGCCTGGGCCACCAGTTGCTGGCATTGGCGAATGATATACCGACCTTTAAAATGCACCACGGACATCGCGGCCTGAATCACCCGGTTAAGAACCTGGTGACGGGTAAGTGCGAGATCACCACTCAAAATCATGGCTTTGGCGTAGACCCTGAAGCGGTCAAAAAGGCCAAGCATATCGAGATTACCCACGTGAACCTGAACGACAATTCCATCGAAGGCATCCGCGTAAAGGGCAAGCCCGCATTCTCCGTGCAATACCATCCGGAGTCGACGCCCGGGCCTCATGATAGCCGGTATTTATTCGATGAGTTTATCGCGATGATGAAGAAGTAACTGCGGAACTAAACGTTATGTTCCCCGAACTATCAACACAGCGATTTGTATTGCAGCAAATACTGCGGTCTGACCAGGCATTCATATATGAAGGTTTAAGTCATCCGCAGGTGATACCGTATTACGGTGTATGGTACGATTCATTCGAGGACACGGCGGGGCAAATGGATTTTTATGAAGCGCAATGGGAGCAGGGGACAGGCTGTTTCTGGAAAATTACCGACCGTGGTACGGGCGAAAGTGCGGGGGTGATCGGTTTCAATAACTATCAGTCTAAACACAACAAGGCCGAGATTGGCTACTGGCTGCTACCTGCCTTCTGGAAGAAGGGCATTATCGCTGAGGTATTGCCGGTAGTGATTAACTATATGCAGGAAGAGAAGAAAATACATCGTATAGAGTCGCTGGTGGAAGAAGGCAACGAGGAGAGCTATAAGGTGATGGAGAAAGCGGGTTTTGAATATGAGGGCACTATGCGTGACTGCGAGATCAAGAGAGGAAAATATATCAGCCTGCGGATATATGCCTTGATATCAGGCAAGGGTTAGCCTGGGCGGTGTAAATAGTTAGTAATTCAAAAATCCTGACCTCCAATCCTCAATCACTGATTATATTCGTACCATGAAGATCGCCATTATCAACGGTCCCAATCTTAACCTGCTGGGTAAGCGTGAAACGGATATTTACGGTAACCAGCCCTTTGAGCAATACCTTGCTTCGCTTCAAAAAAAATATCCTGGTATTACATTCTCTTATTTTCAAAGCAATGTAGAAGGAGAACTGATCGATGCGCTGCATAGGGTGGGTTTCGATCATGACGGCATTATTATTAACCCGGGTGGGTATACGCATACGTCCGTGGCCATCGGCGATGCCATTGCTGCAATTAAAACACCGGTCATCGAAGTGCATATTTCGAATGTGCATGCGCGTGAGGACTTCCGCAAGTTCTCGTATGTATCGGGTAAGGCGGCCGGCAGTATTTTCGGATTAGGAATGGAGGGCTATTCACTTGCTATCCAATGGTTCCTGGAGAAAGGAGGGCAATAATTATCGCGCACTGTTCCAAGGGTATTCTCATCAATATCATTCCCATCCATTCAGATCTTCCTCCTTAATTCCATCCCTACAAAAACACCCGCATCATCAGCGCAAAGCCGTGGTCCTGCTTTGAATCTGTTTTTTTGACGACATGCACTCCTGCTGCCGTCCATACCTTGAACACTTCTCCTTTTTTGCGTTTGGCCAGTGCCCGCTCAATTTCAGGTATCATCGAGCCCTGGGCAATCCAACCTAAATCGCCTTTGGTACCGCCTTCGCCGCCCATGGAGTAGGTCTGCGCCATATCCTCGAATGTGGCAGTACCGCTTTGTATGCGTTGCATGATGGAATTGGATAACGAGTCGGCAAACTGCCGCCTGAACACCGAAGTGTCCAGGAATATCTGGCTAACGCGGTTGAAAGTATTCGGCAATTTGGCCAATACCTGCACCAGCACCTTTCCCCTGTCGTAGGGGCCATACACCCTGCCGATCTGCCCGTGATAAGCCAGGCTGTCTGCAATGCCGGAATACTTGCGGATGCGGGTGACGATGATGGTGTCGAGCACATACTTTTTCTTTAAAGTATCGCGTACATAGGCCAGGGGATTCTGAGCCCGCTGCAATTCCGTTTTGATCTGCGCAACGGTCTTCTTTTGGGCACTTAGGCCAAGGGATGCCGCAACGAATATGAACAAGAAAATAAACCGCATAATTAATTTTCAGTTTTCAGGACAGCTTTTTCCTCCTTCCTGTAAATCTCTTTTGAAGACTGATCGCTGGCAGCAGCGGTTGCATTGGCGGCCGATTGTTGCTTTTGCCTGTACCCAGGGTCCCTGAGCAATAATTGCACGCTATCCAATTTCGCAATGTACAGGCTGCGGCCGTGCGTACCGAGTACAATTTCATTATCGCGTTGCTGGATGGCAATATCATGAACCGGCACCGATTTGGGCAGGCCGCGGGTCCACATCATAAAGCTATTGCCCGCATCGATGGAAACATACAATCCGCCGTCGCTGCCAACATATAGTATGCTATCGGACTTTGGATCTTCGCGGACCACGTTCAGCGGCTCGGCCGGAAGGTCCTTGCCCAATTGCTTCCAGGTTGTTCCATAGTCCTCGCTGACAAAAAGATAAGGTGTAAAATTATCGAAGCGGTACCCGTTGAGCGTTACGTATACCCTCGATTCCTTGAACTGCGATGCGATCACCCTGCTGACCCACAATCCTTGTGGCAGTCCAGCATTGGTTTTGCCAGCGGGCTTGCCAAGCGCAGCCCAGCTATAACCGCCGTCTTTCGATATATGAATGTTCCCATCATCGGTGCCTACGTACAGCAACCCGAAGCGGATCGGCGATTCAACTATGGTAGTAAGCGTACCGTAAGGAACATCCCCGGGTTTGCCACCATTGGTAAGATCGGTACTCATGGTAATCATGGTATCGCCTTTGTTCAGCGAACGGTGAAATTTATTGCTTCCGTAATAGAAAACGTCCTGGTGATGTTTGCTGAGCCAGATGGGCGTTTGCCAGTTGAAGCGCAATTGCGGCTCGCCTAACTCACGGGTAGGCCTAACCGATCTGGGGTTAACTCTTGGCGCCATCTTATTGTACCGGGAGTATGAGCCAAACTGCGATCCTGAGTATACGGTCTGGTTATCCCTTGTATCAACCTGCGCCTGCATGCCATCGCCACCATTGATCGATTTAAAAGCATAGTTGCCATCATCCACCCAATTAATGGATTCGCGGTGGTTAGCTGGCCCCCACCAACTGCCATTGTCCTGTAACCCGCCATATATATTGTAAGGACTGGCATTGTCAACGGTTATGGCATAATACTGCGCTACAGGTGGCGTGTTAGCCTTAAACCAATTCTTACCGTCGTCGTAAGTGATGTTCAATCCGCCGTCGTTACCACTAAAGATGTGTGAATCCCTCCTGGGATTGATCCATGCTGCGTGGTGGTCAGCGTGCACATTACCCTGGTCCATCCGCGTCCAGTTTTTGCCACCATCGGTAGACAATTCGATCGTGAAACCGGTGATCACCAGCTTCTGGTCGTTGGCAGGCGAAACATATATCTTTCCAAAATAATATCCATACGTATTGTACAATGCCAGGTCTTTCTGGTTTGTCTTTTTCCATGTTTGTCCTCCATTGTCCGAGCGATATATTTCACAACCGATGATAGGCGTATCAAATAATGCAGTATTGGCATCGAACAAATGCTCGAAGAGAATAGTTGGTTTCACGCGGTCTGTCCTCACCATTTCCTTTACAACCTGTGCTGTGTATTTTTGAGACAGGCCGCTGCGCCGCAGGAAGTCCCCCAGCTTGCGGTTGTCCAGCGCCTCGAATTCTTCTTTCGTAAGCTTTTCAAAATCCCTCAGTACATAGCGTGAGGTATCTCTCCTGCGTTGCGCGGTGTCGGGCTTGCGGAAATTATTGTCCATTACCGCGTACACTATCTGCGGGTTCTTTGGGTAAACGGCAATGCCTATGCGCCCAACGCCTGCCCCTACAGGAAAACCTGCGCCCTCTTTGGTGAGCAGGGTCCAGGTATTGCCACCGTCCGTGCTTTTATAAATGCCGCTGGTTTTGCCGCCTTCTTCAAAATTCCAGGCGGTGCGTGTGCGGTACCACATGGCCGCATACACTTCGTTGGGATTTTGCGGGTTAATGTCCATGTCTACCGCTCCGGTATTGTCATCAACATACAAGGTCTGCTTCCAGGTTTTGCCGCCATCGGTGGTTTTATAAACGCCCCTCTCTTTATTGGGCGAATACAGGTGCCCTAATACCGCCACCCATGCTGTGTTGGGATCGCTGGGGTGCAATTGCACCTTGCCGATATGGTGCGATTCCGGCAATCCGATATATTCCCAGGTCTTGCCATTGTCGCTTGATTTATACATTCCCAATCCCGCATAGGAGGAGCGGCTACTGTTGACCTCGCCTGTGCCTGCCCAGATAGTCCTGTTGTTAGGGCCGCTACCCCAGTTGACCGCGATATCGCCCAGAACCAACACGTCTTCGCTGTCGAAAATGGAGGTAAATGACTGGCCGTTATTGATTGAATGCCAAAGCCCGCCGGTGGCGTAGGCCACGTAAAACTCGGTGGGATCGTCTGGATTTACCTCCAGGTCCACCACGCGGCCGCTCATGATGGAGGGGCCTATGTTGCGGAAAGCCAGGTTGTTGACAAGCGAACGCTTTTCCAATACTTTTCTTTGCTGCATACCCCTGAGGCGCTCATCGGCCGGGGTAGGTTTTACCTGCGCCAGCAGGCAAAAGGTTAACAGCATGAAAGGAATTGAAGCAGTAATTTTGAGCAGAAGTTTCCGTGACTGAAAGCAGTTAATAAGCATAAAACAGGTGGTATTGACGTTTATAATAATTATTGAAATTATTGATCAATAATTATTAATACTGGTAGTTCAACTTCAAACTTACAAACATGCGTTGGATTTTCTTGATGGGTTTGCTGATTTCTTTCAATGCCTATTCGCAGTGTAAGGATTACATAATCGGTATAAAGGGCGATACCCTTAATTGCACCGATATGCAAAACCTCCGGCAGGGCAAGTGGGTAATTAGGTACGATCAGATACGCGGCGAGCCGGGTTACGAGGAAGAAGGTGAATATGTAGATGGAAAGAAGGAGGGCATCTGGAGGCAGTACAGCCTGCAGGGGGACCTGATTGCCGTTGAAAATTACCGCTGGGGCCATAAGAACGCCGTAAGCCAGTATTTTACCCGGAACGGCGAGCTGATACGCGAAGAAAGCTGGAGGGCCGTAAATCCCCTGAACCCTTACGATACGATAGAAGTGGCCGATTGGGAGAAGGACCCGTTGGGACTGATCACCAAAACCGTGGTGGTAAAACTGGAAGGATCTACAATAAAGCATGGTCCCTGGAAATATTATTCAGCGCAAACCGGCGCCATTGTCAAAACGGAGAACTGGGTATTGGGCAGCATCGATAAAGGCCCTAAAAAAGATGATATCGTAAACAACGATGTATCTGAAAAGAAAACCGTTCCCAAGCCTAAGGAAGTGCAGGATTTTGAGAAGAAGAATTCTGGAAAGAAGAAAGTAAAGATCAGGGACGGCAGAACGGGAGGCTAATATGAGTATAATTCTAAGCCGCCGGTACTCATAATTTACGCATCATATGGCGCTTATTTTCGAATCGGAGAACTTTACCGTAACAGCTCCCGAAAACCCGCTGGTAGATAGAGCAGATGGGGGCCATATCGTTATCAATCCCAAAGTTAAGATAGTTGATCGCCAACAGCTCACGGCTAAACAAGCCATTGAATTAATGAGACTGACCATTATAACCGGTGAGGCAATGACCACCGTTATGAATATGAACGGGGTGGATGTCGGACGGATTAATTACCAAGACAATGGCAATTGCGGCGTATTTCTTCCTGAAGGCCCGGCCTTGCACATTCATTTGTATGGCAGGGCAAAAAGTGCGAAATACCACAGGTATGGACAGGCCTGTTTCTTTCCGCATAAAGATGAAGACCCTGAATTCTACAGATCGTTTAAACCACTGACGCAAAAGGACATTTCAGATATACGTACCGAAATTGCCAGATTAAAGAAACTGGAAAAATATTCAGATACCCAATGGTGCTTTAAGTAATAATTTCCGCGTCACCGCATCATTGTAATCTTAAGTTCTCTGGCCAACGATATACTTTCGCGGGCCGTTCCGAAATCATTCCCATTTTTTTGAACTGCAGCGCTAATAGCGCATACTCACCCGCCCTGCCATGAGGCGAGTTAACTTTTTTTTGGATTTTAAAAACAGATAATATAGATTTGATATCATAATAATATCAAAACGCTGTTATGGAAAAAGTCAAAAAACCCGTGTCTGGGTACATCGCACTACTGCTTGCAATTGCTTTATTAGCAATTTCCATTTACCTGTTCACGCGTCCGGAGATGCAATGGACTATAATAGTGGGCATCGTGCTTTCGCTTCTGAGTCTTTTCATCATGAAAGGACTTATGATCATCCAGCCCAACCATAGTCGCGTACTCATTTTCTTTGGAAAATATGTGGGCAGTGTAAAAGACAACGGCCTGTTTTTCGTAAACCCCCTTTTCGGCGCGAATAAAATATCGCTGCGCTTTCAAAACCTGCAGGGGCAAACGCTGAAAGTGAACGACCGCATGGGCAATCCCATCGAAATAGCCGCGGTCATTGTATGGCAGGTCCAGGACACCTATAAAGCAGCTTTTGAAGTGGCCACTTACGACGAGTATGTAAAGATTCAAAGCGAAGCCGCCGTAAGACACCTGGCGGTAAGTCTTTCTTACGATAACCTGGAAGACGAACACGCGCAGATCACCCTACGCGATGGCGGCGAAAAAGTAAACGAAATACTGGAAAAAGAATTGAATGCGAGGCTTGCGCCCGCTGGCATCGTTATCCGCGAAGCGCGCATCAGCCACCTGGCATATGCTCCTGAAATAGCAGGCGCCATGCTGCAGCGCCAACAGGCCACCGCCATTGTTGCGGCCCGTACCAAGATCGTGGAAGGCGCCGTAGGCATGGTGGAAATGGCCTTGGAAATGCTCTCGAGAAAACAGATCGTGGAACTGGACGAGGAGCGCAAGGCCGCCATGGTGAGCAACCTGATGGTGGTATTGTGCGGCGAGAAAGGCGCACAGCCGGTATTGAACACAGGTTCGTTGTACCAATAGTAGAATAACAACCACTGCAGTGAGAAAGCATATTCAATACCACGAAGTACAGCATTTCAGGCAGGCATGGCTATGGTACCTGCTCATCAGCAGCAGTTTCATCGGACTGCTGCCGTTGATCATATTCATTGCCACCGGCGAAATTCCCTTTAGAGAAGGGTGGTGGGTGCTTGGCATCGTGTTGGGCATCACCTTCATTAACCTGGCGGCATTTTACTATGCGCGGTTGGAAATTAAGATGTCTGAAGAAGGGATCGCGTACAGGTGGTGGCCTTTTTTCAGGAAGTTCCGCACATTGCAGTGGGAGCAGATAGATTATATCACAGTGCGTAAGTATTCCGCCCTAAAAGTGGGGTACCACTATAACAAGGAGTTCGGAAAGGTGCACCTGGTAAACAGCGGCAGTGGATACCAGGTAGTGCTGTACAATGGCAAAAAGTATTTTTTTGGAACGCAACGAAAATTATCCGTTGAAAACGTGTTGCAGCAAACAGGCAAGCTGAAGCTGTAACTATTAAAGGGATTAAAACGTACAACCCGTGAGTGCTAAAAAATCGTTTGTTTTGCGTATAGATGAATCTGTGTACCACGCCCTGGAAAAATGGGCAGCGGACGAGTTCCGCAGCGTCAACGGCCAGATAGAATGGATCATACACCAAAAGCTGAAAGAAGGAGGGAGATTGAAGCAAAACAACCAGGACGGTCATAAAAATTCATCCAAAAAATCTTAACCATATAACCTGATTCAACATGAGAAACTTTTCTTTATTCGTCTGGATACCTTTTGTGTTATTGCTGTTTGCAATTCTGCTGGATGCATGCTGATGGAACGTGAAGACGCGCAGTAAAGGCACATGCAAAAAAATGTGCGGATGTACAATTAGCACATCCGCACACTTATATTTTTACATCTTCAGAGGTTCACATCCTGACACTTATCATTAGAACCCTTTCTTTTTCTCCTGCGATTTTTGCATCGGGTTGGTTCCGGTGCTCTGACCGCGTATTTGTTGCTTGGCTTTAAAGATCTGGAACTTGCTCTGCACAATTTCTTTCGGCCAGCTGTTATTGCTTTCATCGATGTCGGCGGTTTCGCGCATCGGGTCCAGCTTCACCGTAGCCACCTCCTTGTCTTTCACGAACAGCTTGGTCAGCTTTTGCTCGTTCTTTCTCCAAATCTGGGCCGGTATTCTTTCTACTTCTTTTGTTCCATCTTTATAGGTCCACTCCAATATTACCGGCATTACCAGTCCGCCTTTGTTGCTGAACTGCAGCTCGTAAAAGAACTTGCTTGCCATTTTTTGCTTGGTCTCTTCGCTCAGCGGCTCATCGAAGTTGGTCATGCGCATAGCATATTTAGTGGTATCGTACGGCTCGAGCCCGCGTGCATATCTCCAATAGAAATCGCGCAGCGCGGTATCTACATCGGTTTCAAATTTAATGTTCTTGTCTTCCCTGTTGCGGATCTTGGAGATATCATCGAATGAGGGTACCTGGGGCTTTTCGAGGCTGCGGTATACTGTTGTATCTATTTTCCTCGGGAAATTTTCCAGGTCGGCCCTGAACGCCTTTACAGAATCCAGGGAAATATCGCATGCTTCGATGCTGTAGAACCATCCCCTCCAGAACCAGTCGAGGTCCTCGCCGCTGGCGTCTTCCATGGTGCGGAACAGGTCGGCGGGTGTGGGATGTTTGAATGCCCAGCGGCGTGCATACTCTTTAAATGCGTAGTCGAACAGGTCTCTTCCCATGATGGTTTCGCGAAGGATGTTCAAACCTGTTGCGGGCTTGGAGTAAGCGTTCGGGCCAAAACCGATGATGTTCTCGGAATTGGTCATGATGGGTTCCAGTTGGTCCTTGGGCGATTTCATGTAATCCGTGATCGCGAAGGCTGGTCCGCGGCGGCTTGGGAATTTATTATCGAACAATTCCTCGGCCAGGTATTCAACAAAAGTGTTCAACCCTTCGTCCATCCAGGTCCACTGGCGCTCATCGCTGTTGATGATCATGGGGAAGAAGTTATGGCCCACTTCGTGGATGGTAACGCCCAGCATGCCGTATTTGGTGGATTCGCTGTAAGTGCCATCGGGATTGGTGCGGCCGTAGTTGAAGGCAATCATCGGGTATTCCATACCGTTAGCAGCTTCGATGCTTTGCGCAACGGGGTAGGGATAGGGGATGGTAAACTTCGAATATACTTTAATGGTGTGTGCAACGGCCTTGGTAGAATACCTGCGGTACAGGTGGTAAGCCTCCCTGGGATAGAAGCTCATGCACATTACTTTCTTGCCTTCTACGTAGGCAGGCATTGCATCCCATATATATTTCCGGGAAGAGGTCCAGGCAAAGTCGCGCACATTATCAGCCTTGAATATCCAGGTCTTTTTGCCGCTGGCTTTTTTCTTTTCAGCCGCTTTTGCTTCGTCCAGCGTAACAATTTCAACGGGCTCCTTGCTGGTTTGCGCTTTCTGCCAGCGGGCTTGCTGGGTAGCGTTCAGCACCTGCGTATAATTCAGGCATTCGCCGGTAGAGGCCACCATGTGGTCTGCGGGCACGGTCATTTGCACTTTGAAGTTACCGAAGGTGAGGGCAAATTCGCCGCGGCCGGTGAACTGGTGGTTTTGCCAGCCCTGGAAATCGCTGTACACGCAAAGGCGCGGGTACCACTGTGCGATGGTGAACAGGTGGTTGCCGTCTTCGGGGAAGAACTCGTAACCACCGCGGCCGCCTTCTTTGAAGCGGTCGGTGATGCGATAGTTCCAGTTGATCATGAACACGAATTTCTGCCCGGGCTTCAATGCGGTGGGCAGCTCTACGCGCATCATGGTTTTGTTGATGGTATATTTCAGGGATTTGCCGAGCGCATCGGTGATCTTGGTGATGTTTATACCAAAATCATTCGGTTTGTTGGCATTTTCCACGCTTTCAAACTGCAGGTCGCTGATGCGGGCGGGCATGCGGCTCGCATCCTGGTAGTTGGCGTTGTTCTTGGAGCTGTGCTCGTTCTCATCCAACTGCAACCAGAGGTAGGTAAGCGCGTCCGGTGAATTGTTGTAATAGGTAATGGTCTCGGAACCTGTCAAGCGCAGGTTGGCCTCGTCCAATTCGCACTTGATGTCGTAATCTGCCCTTTGCTGCCAGTACTTGGGGCCTGGAGCGCCGCTGGCAGTTCGGTATTCATTCGGAGTTGGCAGAATGGTACCCAACTGTTCAAACTTGTTTCCATGGTTTGAGTTGGGATTGTTCTGGATGTTCTGCGCGTTGACCATTCCATGTGCAAGTAATGCAACGCAACAGGAAAATAGGACCTTCTTCATGTTTCTTTTAATTTATGATGGAAAACGTTCAATAGCCATTATCAATGCAATGCCGAAAATTGCCCCGGACATAAATATGGTGTATTCACGCCGTGGTATTTTAATGAGCGAAACGCAGAGCCAGGTTATCAGCAGGACAACCGCCACAATCAGCAGTTGACCAACTTCCAGGCCCAGGTTAAATGCCAATAGCTCGCTTACTATGTTAGTTCCTTTGCCCAGCAGGCTTTTCAAGTAATTGGAAAAGCCGAGGCCGTGTATCAATCCAAAGAAAAGGGCCAGAAAGTACACGACAGGGAAACGGGTTTTTGGTTCAGTACTCTGTTGAAATACGTTACTAAGGGCGGTTATCACAATGGTTACCGGAATGAGGAACTCAATCCAGGTTGAAGGGATATTTATATAATTCAACACGCTTAGCGCCAATGTAATGGAGTGCCCAATGGTAAAAGCTGTTACCAGGATGAGCACTTTCTTCCAGTCCTTCCACAAATAGCGCAGGCAAAGTGCGGTTACGAACAGAATATGGTCATACCCCTGCCAGTCTGCGATATGTTCACGGCCGAGTTGAAAATAAAGCCAAAAATCCTGCATAATAAGTTAAGAGCGCTCTAAGGTACGGTTTAGGAGAAATTTATGGGAACCGGTTCAAAATAATTCAGAGATTTGTAACAGAAAAATTTATTCCGCTAATGGTGTTTGTATTCCATAAATGGTTGTTGGCCGGTTATATGGCACTTGTTCACCCATTTTTCGTGAGCGTGACTGAAATCCAGCACAATCCTACCGATAAGATCATTGAGATCAGCTGCAAGACTTTTACCGATGACCTTGAAGGCGCCATTGAGAAAACCACTAAAGTAAAGGTGGACCTGATCAATCCCAAGGATCAGGCTGAGGCCGATAAGGCCGTGAGCGATTATATTAAAAAACATTTTCAGGTGAAGATCGATGGGAAGCCCGTACAACTCGAATTCGTGGGATTTGAACGGGAAGAAGCAGCTACCTGGAGCTATTTCCAGGTAAGCAATGTGGCCGCCGCCCCAAAGAAGGTGGACATTACGACAACGGTCTTGTTCGAGGCCTCCGACAAACAGATCAATTTACTGCACGTAACCGTGGGCAATAGCAGGAAGAGCGCCAAGCTGGATTATCCTGCGGAGAATGCTTCATTTGAGTTTAACCGGTAAGTCAGTCATTTAACTCATCAGGCCATTAAGTCAATAGGTCATTGAGCAAGGGATAACGTTTCTTATCCCGATGACTCAATGACCTATCGACGATTGACCCTTTAATAATTCCGCCGGGTCATTAATGAGCCGGCGGAGTAGTTTTCATAAGTATTGCATTCCGGAGATTATCTGGCAGATTTGCTGAATTGCAGCATCCACTCATAGATATTCATTCCATTTTCTTTATAGTTGGGATCGGTAGCCTTTGTCCACGCATCGTGTTCTGCGCTGGGCAACAGGGTGAGCCTTGCAGCCGTTGCGGGTTGCAAGCTATTTATTTTATCGACAATCTGCTTCGAAATGGTGGAAGGCACCACTTTATCATCCGTATTATGGAAGGCCCAAACGCCTACGCCTTTCGACGCGATGTTGGAGCAACGCTTTTCATCGGCCCACGAAGGGGCTGCAATGGGCACGATGGCCGCGATCTTGTCGCTTTGCGCGCCTGCAATGTCCCAGGCAGCGGCGCCACCCATGTTCAGTCCGGCCACATAAATTCTGCCGGCATCCACCCGGTAGTTCTGCACGAGATAATCGATCAGCTCATTTACATCCGAGGCGGCAGGATATTGATTGAATTGCGGAGATACTACGATGAAAGAATGCGATTTGCCGTTAACAGTAAAGCTGGCGGGAAATTGTTGTTGCTGCAACAGCTTTGTTACGCCCAGCGACTGTACAGAGGAAAGTTTTGCATTGCCATTGGCAAGCTGGCCCATTCCATGAATGAAGATCAGGAGCGGGTAATTTTTTGTGGTGGCATCGTAGCGGGCGGGCAGTCCGGCAATATAGCCGCTTACGTTGTTGCCTACTTTGTTCGAAATAATTTTTACCTGGGGAGCTTCTGTTTCCGGGAGGTTGTCCTGGGTAGCAGCGATAGCAGTTTCGGGGAGATTGATTTCGTCAGGTTGACGTTGTACATCTTTGCGGCAGGAAGCGGTAAACATTGCCACGGCGGCCACACCTGCGGCCAGCATGCTTTTTTTCATCTTCATAGTTTGCAATTAAAGTAGCGGTTAGCGAAAAAAATTTGTCGCTGCTACCTGCCAACAATTATGCCAGAATGGAGGCGCGTATCCCATTAAGATTTCTTTTACATTTTGCTGAAGCTTTGGTTGCTAATATGTTTGGAGCAATTTGTGGATAAGTGGGACGTGCCGGTTAACCACGCGATAACAAGGTTGCGGAAAGTACCAAGTTTTATGGCCTTGTCCATTTCTTTGCCCTTGTTGATGTTTATATTACATTTGATTATGTCGTGGATGTCCTCAGTTATAGCATTAACCCTGCTGTTATTTTCGTGTAAAGCCGATGGTGATGGTATTTCAAACCATGGCAGGCCGGCCACTGTTACCGATGAGCGATTGATACCTTATTCCGATAGCGGATTACAGGCATTGAATGATGCTGAACTGCTCAAAGCTCTGAGCCAGCTTATTGGCTTGCCGGACATTTCCGGAGGCTATAATGGAACATACGTGCGGGCCTGGATCTGGGATTATGACACCAAGTGCGTGGTAAATATCAGCGACGACGGAAAAATAAGGCAATGCCATATCCTGGACATTGCGTCCAGGCGTACGGATGATAAAGATTATATCGTCATTAAGAAAGAATGGACAGGCTTGCAACCGGAATCGGGCTGGGAAAATTTCTTTAATGAAATGGAATCGCGAGGCATACTGCTTATGCCTGCAGGAACATATAAAGGGGAATTGGCAGATATGACCGGCGGGTGGTATTGTGAGTTTGAAGTGGCCCAGGGAAAGCGGTATACTTTTTTCGAGTATTTCGAACCGGACTTGCACCGGCGGCTGCATAAAGCCTCCCGGAACATTCATGAATTTTTACAACTCATCAATACAGAAATGAAGGTACAGGTGTACAGCCCTGATGAACCGTTTAAGGACTGATTATTCTTCCATCTCTTGCTCTATATCCTTACTAATATTCACCAGCACCTTATCGATGCGTTGCGCATCCATGTCGATGATCTCGAAACGGAAGCCTCTCCATTCCAGTTTTTCGCCGGTTTGGGGAATGTGCTCTAATTGGTGCAGGACAAAACCCGCCAGGGTATTGAACTCCTGGTCGCCTTCGTTCATGAATTCTGTTTGTTCAAAGTAAGTCAGGAAATCGTAGAACGGGATCTGCGCGTCTACCAAAAAGCTGCCATCGTCTCTTTTAATAATGCCATAGTCTTCTACGTGCTGCTCGGGAATATCGCCTACTATTCCTTCCAGTATGTCGTTCAAGGTGATCATGCCTTTTACGCTCCCGTATTCATCAACAATGTAACAGCAATGTATTTTCGATTCCTTGAACTTTTCCAGCACTTTGTAGGCAGAAACGTTCTCGGGCAGGAACAACGCGGGCTTCATCAGGTCGCGGAACAAAGTGAGGTCGTTGGCCACGTACAGGTCTTTAATGGATACTACTCCTTTCAGGTTATCGATATCCCCTGCGCAGATGGGATATACCGAATGCGGCTCGCCGATGATTTTTTCCCTGATCTTTTCTTCGTTATCGTCCAGGTCGAACCAGATGATGTCGCTGCGGTGCGTCATCAGCGAGGTGATGTTGCGGTCGCCGAGGTGAAAGACCCTTTCGATGATCTTTTGTTCTGCTTCTTCAATCGCACCATGCTCGGTGCCTTCGCTGATCATGGCCTTGATCTCTTCTTCGGTGACCTGGTTGTCGTTGCTTTTGATCCTGAAAATATTGGTGATGAGGTGGGTGGATTTTGTAAGCAGCAGCACAAAGGGATGTGTGATCCAGCTTAACCAGCGCATAGGCCTTGCCATTAGTTTGGCGATGGCCTCGGGATAGGTAAGGCCCAGGCGCTTGGGCACCAGCTCTCCGAATACGAGTGAAAAATAAGTTACCACTATTACGATGATGGCGGTGGCTACTCCGTTAGTATATCCTTCCAGGAATTCGAATCGAGAGAGCCAGGCGGCCAGGTTTTCCTTGATGCGCTCACCCGAAACAATACCCAGCAGGATGCCGATGAGCGTAATGCCTATTTGTACGGTGGAAAGAAAGGTGTCGGGGCGGTTGGACAGGTTCAGCGCTTCTTTGGCGTCCTGGTTGCCTTTATTGGCCTGGGCTTCCAGGCGTGCCTTTCGTGCCGAGACCAGGGCGATCTCTGCCATTGAGAAAATTCCGTTCAACAAGATCAGCGCGAGAATGATAAATATCTCCATCAAGACCGAAGGGTTGTTTTATCGAAGATAATCAAACCAATTTGCCTGGCGTACATATAGGCCATGAATGCGCCGATGCCGCAGCCGAGCAATCCGCCGCAAATGACATCCAGCGGATAATGAACGCCAACGTATACCTGCGTATAACATATTGCAAAAGCCCATAAAAAGATCATGCCCCACCACTTGCTCACGCGCCTGAGCGTTCGCCAGATGAACATGCTTAGTGCGAAATGCGAAGTTGCGTGCGAAGAGGTAAAGCTGGAGCTTTTAGGGCAATAATTAACCCTGAATATTACTTCGGCCGAAAGTAATGGATCGCGGCAGGGCCGCATCCGCATTATATTTTCCTTAATGATGTGGCTGCTGATAATATCGGCGAGGGCCGCCGTTAAAACAAACGCCAGCACCCACCACCATCCCATTTTTTTGAAGTTGATGGTCATGAATAATATCATGAACAGGTAAAACGGCACCCACAATTGCGATTCGCGCAGGAAGGGCAATACCATGTCCAGGAACGATGCGCTGCCACGGTCATTGATAAGAGCAAACAACTGCCTGTCCCATTGCATGACCCTGTCCAACGCGTTGAGATGGTACATGGAACAAAAATAATAGATTTGAAACCTCAAATGTCAAACCATTGCCACGACTGACCCGCTGGATTCTATCGACAGGCTTAATTTTTCTGGTGCTGATGACCTTTTGCCGGGTAGGACTGTATGTTTTTTTTAATAGCCAGGGGCATTCCTTTGCGCAGGTGCTTTCTTCGTTCTGGCTGGGGCTGCGTTTCGATTTGCGCATAACCTGCCTGGTAATGCTGGCGATGCTGATACTGGCGAGCCTGCGCTGGCTCAATCCCTTCAGGCACACCTATGCGAAAACGGGATGGTTCATTGTATTAGCGGTGGCTGCCTTTGCACTGGTATTTTTTTATGCGCTGGATTTCGGCCACTATGCTTATTTGCGGCAACGGCTGAATGCCAGCGTGCTCAATTACCTGGAAGACGCTGCCATTTCGATGGACATGGTATGGCAGTCGTACCCGGTTGTATGGATCATGCTCGGGTTGGCGGTTGCCACCTTCCTGTTGGTGTGGCTGTTGCGGCGGCAGTTTGTGCGGCTTAGCAAACAGAATGTGACCATGAAACGCTGGCAAAGAAATGCCTGGTTTGTTTTTTTATTCCTGTTGTTCGGCTTTGGCATATTTGGCCGCTTCAATCAATACCCGTTACGATGGAGCGATGCATTCAGCCTGGGCACCGATTATAAGGCGCAGTTGGCGCTAAACCCCTTTGAATCTTTTTTCAACACGCTGCGTTACCGGCACAGCAGTTACGACGTACAAAAAATACGGGAGTATTATCCTTTGCTTGCGTCATATTATGGTTTTAAGGGAATGCAGGGCGATTCGCTCAATTTTGCAAGAAAGGTAGATGCAACTCCCGGTGCCGCCCAACCGAACGTGATATTGGTGATCTGCGAATCGTTCAGCGGGTATAAGAGCTCCATGTGGGGCAACCCGCTCGACGCCACTCCTTATTTCAACCGGCTTGCACAGCAAGGCATTTTTTTCGACAGGTGCTTTACGCCGGCTTACGGAACTGCCAGGGGCGTATGGGCATTGATCACCGGCATTCCCGATGTGGAGATGGCCAATACCGCCAGCCGCAATCCTGCGGCGGTTGACCAGCATACGATCATCAACGATTTTACAGGATATGAAAAATTTTATTTCATCGGCGGCAGCGCCAGCTGGGCCAATATCCGCGGGCTGTTGACCAATAACATCAGTCAACTGCAGTTGTATGAGCAGGACCGTTTTACCGCGCCGGTCATAGATGTATGGGGCATCAGCGATAAGAACCTGCTGGTGCAATCATCCAAAATCTTAGGAGGAATACAAAAACCTTTCTTTGCGGTAATTCAAACTGCGGGCAATCATCGCCCTTATACCATTCCATCGGAAGACCTGGGTGAGTTTAAGCTGGTGGATGTTCCCAAAGATTCTTTGACGCGCTATGGTTTCGAAAGCAATGAAGAACTGAACGCGTTCCGCTATACCGATTTCTGTTTTCAGAAGTTCATGGAGGCCGCTCAAAAGGAAAAATATTTCAACAATACCGTGTTTGTGTTCATTGGGGACCATGGCATTCCGGGCAATGCCGGCGAAATGTTTCCCGAAGCGTGGACAAAACAACGGCTTACTTCGGAGCACGTGCCGCTGTTATTTTATGCTCCGGGTTTATTGCAGCCGCAACGCGTGCACCGCATCGCATCCCAGATCGACGTGATGCCCACCATTGCGGGCATTTGCAAAATACCATATACCAATACCACGCTCGGAAGGGATTTGCTGGACTCTGTTTTTTTTGATAAACAGCTGGCGTTTATTGTCGACCCGGACAATGCCATGACCGGTATCGTGAATGATTCAGTATATTACCGGCACCCGATCAAATCATTAAAGGGGGAAATGGTTTCCATTACCGGCAACCATCAACCAACAAGCGATACAGCCATGCTGCGGAAATTGACCGAAGGCCTATTCGAAACATCAAAATATCTTTTATTGCATAATAAAAAGCAACAGCCTTGAGCGCGACACTTGTTTATTACGCACATGCTTCGAGAAGATGGCTTATAGGCACCGGGCTATCGATGTACTCCTTGTTGCTGTTTTCATGCGGTAATGCCGATACCAATGCCACCACCACCGCAACAAAACCCGCAACGTGTACTACTCCTCAAAAAATAACTGCTATTTATAAGCCATTCGTGTACGACCTGAGCGGGTATGAGCACAGCGGCGGCGGAAGCCCTTTTAATTTATTCGACGAAGATAACTTTACAGATCCTAAGACCGATATCACCACTTATCCTGAAACCAGCCCGCATCCCATCCGCAATGCCGAGATCTATTTTCCAAAGGGCAGGGGAAGCAGGATAGTGGTAGACCTGCGTGTTCCTTATAAACTGAGCGAAGTGTATCTCTACGACCGTTCGGTAATACCCGATACCGTGTGGGTGTATACAGGCGATATGCAAAACTGGAAGCTGAAGCAAACCATCATCACCAACAGCGAAACGATTTCGTGGGGATGGAGAAAATTTGCATTGAGCGATACCTCACGCTTTGTACAATTCCGGTTCAACAGCCGCGAGACCACCATTACCGAAGCGGCATTGTATGGTTGTCCCTTACAGCCCGTTCCGCCCGCACCCGCCGGAGAGTACTCCGGCCCGCGCCTGCCGCGCAAGCCCATGAAGGATTTTTTAGGGGTGAACATGTATAACGAATCGCCCATGGAATGGCTGCAACCATTTAAATGGGTGCGCATGTATGCCGATGCCAACCTGTTCGACACGGATGCGGCGGATGCTTATCCCGGCAACAAGATCAATATATCACGCCTGGGGTATTTATACCAGGGCCAGTACTTCCGGCATTTTTCCGACGACCTTGCCGCGGTCGGAAAGAACATCTGGTATTCTGTAAAAGGAGTGCCGGCATGGATGAACAAATTAGGCCTGTGGGAAAAAGACAGGCCCTTAACACGGCTCGGCATGAACCCCGAAGACCCGATGAGCTATGGCAGGCATGCATACCTGATGTGGACCCTGGCCGCAGTATTTGGTAAAACGGCGGTAGATACCAGCCTGCTGAACATTGCCGACATGATAAAAGTATCAGGCAAAGGCACCATGACCTTGTTCGAGAACGGCAATGAAGAAGACGCGTGGTGGAAGGGAGACAAGTATTGCACCCCTGTGGAATACTTTGCGCAGAGCAGCGCGGATTACGATGGGCACCTGCATAAATTGGGTGACAGGCATGGCATTGCAACCGCCGATTCCAACAGCAAGCTAATACTAAGCGGCACCGTGGGATTGGATACCAATCGCGTACGTGTGCTTGACTTCTTATGCCAATACCTGAGGCCCGATAAAAAATTCCTGTGGCAGGGCGGTATACAATATCACCATTACAGCACCAATGTGCGCTCGTCGATTGCGCCCAACCGGTTTCAACAGGCAACAGCGGGCATTACGCCCGAAGAAGATTCATTGCGCAGCCGCCTGGCTAAGGTGCGCGATTTTACGTATCGCCTTCAACCAGGCATAGAATGTATCTTGGGTGAATATGGTTTCGATAAAGGCCCGAGTGCGCAATCAACACCAATTATTCCGGGATATACGCCGGCGCAAAGCCAGGGTATTATGCTGGTGCGCTCCATTAATGCAGTGGCATTTTCAGGCTTCGACCGTTTGATATTGTATTGGATGAAAGACCATGAGCCGGTAAACTCGCCGCATATTTATCTTACCAGCGGATTGATCTACCAATCGATGGATGGGCAAATAACCCCGTATCCTTCGTGGTTCCATGTTAATACCATGATGCATCATCTGGCTGATTATGTTCCTGAGAATATCATTAGTGAAAAAGGAAATGTGTGGATCTATAAATACCGTCATCAAACACAAAAAGACTCAGTGGCCTTGTTCGTATATGCCCCAACGAGGAAGGGTAACAAGTACCCGGGATATGCATTGAATGCGGGCGTTGGTTCGGGAAGAGCGGTGGAGATAAGTTTTGAGGATAAGCGGGAAAAAGGAAGGAAGGAGGAAAAAGACATAAAGGGTGGTAAAATAATAGTGGATGTTGATGAAGTGCCGAAGATCATTTTGTTTTCGGAGCGATGAGCTATTTGGCAATTAATTTTTTGGCCATCATCAATAGCCTTGGTGATTTTCTTACGTCGTAGTGGCCGAATTGATAATCGCCGAATACTTCCTGCAGTTGCAGGTGGTGGTAGGCGAACATATCATTGAAATCCCCGAGTGAAAACTTGGCTACTTTTTCGGTGAACTCCAGCGGTTCTTCCAGCTCATCGTCTTCGATCAGGATCTTTTTATAAAAATGGGTTTCATCGAACCATTTGGTGATGAAAAAGGTCACGCCGTTCAATTGCACTTCCGACTTGTGCACCAGGTGGTCTTCGGCATAGTGTACGTTCAGGTAATCCAGCACCAGCATGCCTTCTTCTTTTAAAGCGCTGGACATGCTGGCGATGACATTGTCGTTTTCCCTTTCCGATTTAAAATACCCGAAGCTGGTGAACAGGTTGAACACAAAATGAAAATAATTCACGCGGAAAGGAAGCCGCATATCATGCTGGAAAAAATGAAGATTGTCCGATTCGAATTTTTTTGCTTCGTTGATGCTGGAAAGAGAAAGATCGATGCCTGTAACATCGAAGCCCTGCGCGGCCAGCATTTTGGAATGACGGCCGCGGCCGCAACCGACGTCCAGCATAAAACAACCCGAAGGGTTGGAAGGACTGCATTGCAACGGTTGCAGGTGATCTAACAGCCGGTTGATGAAAGCCATTGCTTCCTGCTCGTCCCTGTTGAAATATAATTGATGATAATAAGGTGAGTCGAACCATTGCCGGAACCATTGGTCGTTCCCGGCCTGTACCATTAACTGGTTATTTTTCATACTCCGCAAATTTATGGAGAGTTTGTTAGTGGGGTTCCTGCAAATTGTATAATTTCAAGGTTCACCGTAACCCTTATTTTTGCACTAAACCTTAGGAATTGTGGCATTGATCAAAAGTATTTCCGGAATTCGTGGAACGATAGGCGGCAAGGCAGGTGAAAACCTTACTCCACTGGATGTAGTCAAGTTTACAGCTGCATTCGGCAATTGGGTGCTCGAAAAAAAACAATCCAAAAAAATAATCATAGGCCGCGACGGGCGCATCAGTGGTGAACTCATCAGCAACCTGGTGGTGAGCACACTGAACGCATTAGGCCTGAACGTGGTAGACCTTGGTCTTTCTACCACGCCCACGGTAGAGCTGGCGGTTAGATGGGAAAAGGCCGGAGGCGGCATCATCATCACGGCAAGCCACAACGAAAAAGAATGGAATGCGCTGAAGCTGCTCAACAGCGAAGGAGAATTCATCAGCGCGGCCGATGGCGCAGCCATTTTGGAAAAAGCATCGAAAGAAGATTTTACATTCTCTCCCGTTCATAAGCTCGGCAGTTATGCTACTGACGATTCTTACCTTAAAAAACACATCGATGCGGTAGTGAACTATCCTTTAGTAGATGTAAAAGCCATTGCTCAAAAAAAATACAAGGTGGTGGTGGATGCCATCAATTCCAGCGGCGCCATCTTTGTTCCGCCATTGTTGAAGGCATTGGGCATAGAAGAAGTGAAGGTGTTGAATGCTGAACTCAATGGAAAGTTCGCGCACAACCCCGAACCGCTGCCCGAAAGCCTGGCCGAGCTAAGCGCGGAAGTAAAAAGAGGGTATGATTTCGGCATTGCCGTAGATCCCGATGTGGACAGGCTTTGCTTTGTTTGCGAAGACGGCAGCATGTTCGGTGAAGAATTTACGCTGGTGGCCGTGGCCGACTATGTATTGAGCCGGAAAAAAGGGAATACGGTCAGCAACATGAGCAGCACCCGCGCTTTAAAAGAAGTAACGTTGAAGCATGGAGGCGAATATCATCCCTCGGCCGTTGGCGAAGTAAACGTGGTAAGCAAGATGAAGGAAGTAAACGCCGTTATCGGCGGCGAAGGCAATGGCGGCATCATCGTGCCCGACCTGCACTATGGCCGCGATGCTTTAATAGGCATCGGTTTATTTCTTAGCGCATTGGCAGGGCATAAAAACGGTATGAAGTCGTTCCGCAGCCGTTATCCTGATTATTTTATATCGAAACGAAAAATAGAATTGCAGGAAGACATCGACCTGAAAGGCATATTCGAAAAGATCAGGAAAAAATACAAGAACCACCAGATCAATACCGAAGACGGGTTGAAAATAGAGTTCGAGGCCGATTGGGTGCACCTGCGGCCATCCAATACAGAGCCCATCATTCGCATTTATGCCGAAAGCAGTTTCAAAACCACCGCCGAAAACATTGCACTGCGGCTGATACAGGATATTAAAGAATCTATGTAGTGGGTTGGAACCCGCATTAAGTCATTAAGTCATTAGGTCATTAAGTCATTGGGTCATTGGGTCATTTGTGGACCAGGGCCCAATTATATAATACTAGAATCCCTTGCTGACCGAATGACCGAATGACTTAATGACTTCCTGACTAATGAGTCGGCGATTTCTGCTAATTTTGCCCCCGCCATGAACAGGATATATTTCGACAATGCGGCTACCACCCCCCTTGACCCGGAAGTGCTGGAGGCCATGATGCCCTACCTTACCGACAAGTTCGGCAACCCATCTTCCATCTATTCTTATGGCCGCGAAAGCCGCCTGGCCGTTGAAACGGCCCGCAAAACGGTGGCAAAGATCCTGAATGCCCATCCCGCGGAAATATTCTTTACCTCCGGCGGCACCGAAAGCAGTAACACCGCCATCACCGCATCGGTAAAAGACCTGGGATGCAGGCATATCATTACTTCGCCGATGGAGCACCATGCTACCCTGCACACCGTCGAATACCTGCATAAGAAAGGAGAGGTGGCGCTGAGCTATGTAAAAGTGTTGCCCAACGGTCATATCGACCTGGAAGACCTGGAACATTTACTGGACTACTGCGAAGAAAAATGCCTGGTAACCCTGATGCACGCCAACAATGAGATCGGCAATATACTGGACCTGCACGCGGCGGGTAATATCTGTAAAAAATACGGCGCCGTATTTCACTCGGATACGGTGCAGACCGTGGGCCATTTTCCCTTCGACCTGCGCAATACGCCGGTGCATTTTATAACCGGGGCAGGACATAAGTTTCACGGTCCCAAAGGCGTGGGCATGTTGTATATCAATGAAAATGTCCGAATTCAACCTTATATACATGGTGGATCGCAGGAGCGCAACATGCGTGCGGGCACCGAGAACCTGTATGGCATAGTGGGTTTTGCAAAAGCACTGGAGCTGGCAACTGCGCGGCATGAAAAAGAGAGTGCTTATGTGCGGGAGATCAAGCTGTACATGATGGAAAAGCTGGAGCAGCAGGTGCGCGGCATTTCATTCAACGGCGACCCGTTGGGATGCAGCCTGTATACGGTTTTGAGCGTTTCATTTCCCAAAACGGAAAGGTCGGAGATGCTGTTGTTCAATCTCGACATCAATAATATCTGCGCATCGGGTGGAAGCGCCTGCACCAGCGGAGTAGAGCAAGGCAGCCATGTTATCCGCGCCATTAATAACAATCCCAACCAGGTAACGGTGCGCTTTTCCTTCTGCCGCAACAATACGAAAGAAGAAGTGGATTATGTGGTAGAGAAATTGAAGGAGTTGATTTAATTACTGATTATTAATTACCGGGCAATGCCGATGAATACAATAATCAATAATTAGTAATCAAATTATTTAGCAAGATTTTCGATCTGACCTCTTATTTCTCCGCCGGGGAATTGGGCAGTATGAATGTTTACATAATAACGGCCCAGGAACAGGTCTTCTTCCTTGAACACAACGCCATCTATCAACACGCTGCCGGTATAGGTGCCGGCCACGGTTTTGCTGATGCTGGAAGTCCAGTCCTGCAATACAGGCGCATTCACGCCTCTTTGCGCAGTGCCGTGAATATGCGCCTGTGCAACGGGGCCGGTGAGCGAGTTCCAGCGTACGGTGTACGACAGGGTGCGCAATTCTTTATTATATACCAGGTCCATGGTGCCATTGCCAGAGGTTTGGCGCTGGGGCACTTCCTGTAAACCGCTCAGGGGAAGGGTGGCAGTATAAATCTCGTCGTTTAATTTATCGCTAGTGCAGGCGCCGGATACAAAAATGAATGCCGCCATGCTCAGGGAAAGTAAAAGTTTTGTTCCGCTCATAAATATAGTTTTGGTAGGTAGCTTTTGGACGAGGGCAAATATAGCTATCTTTCCCAAAATTCATTGGTTATGCTGTCTTTTATTAGTACCAGGATTGCCTGTTGTTTGTTGCTCCTGGCGGCCTTTCAGGCCTGCCGGCAGGGGGCCAAACAGGCGGATGCAGATGCCAACAGGGCCGATACTGCCTCCATTGCCAAAGGCCATCCCGCATGGAGCCTGCAGTCGAATATTTATGAAGTAAACCTTCGCCAGTACGGGCAATCGTCTTCTTTTGCCGGTTTCCAGAACGAATTGCAGCGGTTGAAGGACATGGGAGTGCATATACTCTGGTTCATGCCTATTACACCTATCAGCGTCAAGGACCGCAAGGGCACCCTCGGGAGTTATTACGCAGTACAGAATTACCGCCAGGTAAATCCTGAGTATGGCACCATGGACCAATGGAAAGCCCTTGTGAGCAAGGCACATGACCTGGGCATGAAAGTAATTACCGATTGGGTACCCAATCACAGCGGGGCCGATCATCCGTGGTTGCAATCGCACCCCGATTTTTACGAGCGTGACAGCGCCGGGAATTTTCTATCACCGTTCGACTGGACCGATGTGCGCAAATTAAACTATGCCAATGCCGCGTTGCGCGACAGCATGATAGCTTCGATGAAATTCTGGGTTACCGAAACGGGCATCGATGGGTTCCGCTGCGACGTAGCGGGTGAAGTGCCCGTTGATTTCTGGAAGCAATGCATCGATTCGCTGCGCGCTGTAAAGCACGTGTTCATGCTGGCCGAGGCCGACAAGCCCGAGTTGCACAACATAGGCTTCGACGCTTCGTATGCCTGGAGCGTGCAAAACGTATTGTATGGAATTTATTCCGGCAAAACCAACCTGGCAAGATTGCAGGCCGTGATAGATTCCGTGGAATCGTTGCTGCCCGCCGACGCAATGCGCATGTACTTTACCGTTAACCACGACGAGAACAGCTGGAACGGCACCGAATACGAACGCTTCGGTGACGCCGCCAAAACCTTTGCGGTATGGACCATGACCATGCACCGCAGCATTCCGCTCGTATACAGCGGTCAGGAAGAGCCGAACAAAAAAAGGTTGCAATTTTTTGAGAAAGACCCGATACAGTTTGGCAAGTATGAGCTGGCGCCGTTTTATAAAACCCTGCTGGAGCTAAGAAAAGATTTCGCGGCGCTTGCCACTGACGCTTCCTTTAAAAAATTACAGACAGGAAAAGATGATGCGGTGTATGCTTTTGTACGCAGGAAAGGCATGCCGAAAGTGGTAGTGTTGCTGAACTTCAGCAATAAAAAACAGGAGTTTTCCATTGATGACGATGAGGTGAATGGTGAAATGGCGGACGTTTTTACGGGGCAGGCCACGCGCTTTGCCAAACCGCAATCCTTTAGCCTGGGACCATGGGAATATAAAGTGTACAGGAACTGAAATGGTGAGTGGTGAATAGTGAATGGTTCCATTTAGATTTGCGCGATGAAACCGATCTTCATAACAGGCATTGGCACGGGTGTTGGTAAAACGGTAGTGGCCGCCATTGTTGCGGAAGCATTGGGCGCCGATTACTGGAAACCCGTGCAGGCCGGCTTTGCCGAGGGCACCGACGGCATGTGGGTGCGATCCATGACAAGCGATCAAACGAAAGTATACCCCGAAGCATATAAGCTGGCAATGGCCGCCTCTCCGCACATTGCCGCGCGGGCAGAAGGCATAAACATCCACCTTAGCACCATCATCGAGTTTTTTTCCGTTATCAGCGCCAACCGCAAACGATTTGTTATCGAGGGCGCCGGCGGATTAATGGTGCCCCTGAGCGAAGACAAGTTCATGATAGACCTGATCAGGGCATTGGATGCGCGCATAATACTTGTGAGCAGGAACTACCTTGGCAGCATTAATCATTCCCTATTGACTGCCGCGGCCTGCGCCGCGCACAAGCTGGATGTGCTGGGCTGGATATTCAACGATCAATACCTGGATTACGAAGGCGACATCGCTTCGTGGAGCGGATATTCCATACTGGCATCCATTCCATGGGCTGAAAGCATCCATAAAGATTTTATTGCTGAACAGGCGCAGCGCATCAGGCCGGCCTTAAACCATTTGCTATGACCAAATCAGCATTGCGTACCATTTACAAGGATAAGCGCAGCGCGCTGTCTGCCACGGACCGCATGAAACTGGACGATCTTATCCTGATACAATTTCAAAAGCTGCAATTGCCCGATGTATTGTCGCTAATGAGCTATTGGCCCATGCAAACGCACCACGAAGTAAATACGCTGCCCATGACAGACTATGTTCAGTTCAGGATACCGGGCCTTCAACTGGCCTACCCAAAAATAGATTATGAGCAAGTGAGCATGGTGGCAATTGCCGTTGATGACGATACGGAATATGAAACCAACGCTTACGGCATTGCAGAACCGCTTTCGAACAAAGTAATGCCACCCGGTGAACTGGACATGATCTTTGTGCCCATGCTGGCATACGATAAACAAGGATACCGCGTGGGATACGGCAAGGGTTTTTACGACCGTTATCTAAAATCATGCAGGCAGGACGTGATAACGGTGGGCTTCTCTTATTTTGAAGCAGAGCCGCTGATCAGTGACGTAAATGAATTTGATATACCTTTAAACTTTGCCATTACGCCTGAACGTATTTATGAATTTTAATTTCCCCCTGCTGCGTCCCATCAGAATGTTGCTGTTCCCCTTCTCTCTAATTTATGCCCTGATCATTTTTTTGCGCAACAGGCTGTACGACCGCCACGTTTTTGCATCTACTTCCTTTAACATGCCGCTGATTTGCGTGGGCAATTTATCGGTAGGCGGTACAGGAAAATCGCCGATGGTGGAACTAATGGTGAAGCACTTGAAAGGCAAATACCGCATCGCGGTGCTCAGCAGGGGATATAAACGCAAGACCAAGGGTTATGCGCTGGCGAATGAAAGGTCTACAGCCCTGGAAATTGGAGATGAGCCCATGCAGTTCCACGTTAAGTTTCCCGATGTTGCCATTGCGGTGGGCGAGGAGCGTATGGTGGCCATCCCGCAATTGCTGCACGACCGCCCTTCTACGCAGGCCATCATACTGGACGACGCATTTCAGCACCGTGTGATCAATGCGGGATTGAACATTTTGCTCACCGATTACAATAACCTGTATACCCGGGATTGGTTCCTGCCTACCGGCGACCTGCGCGATGAGCCCGGCAGCGCACGGCGCGCATCCATCATCGTTATAACCAAATGCCCGGCCGATCTTTCGCAGGAGGAGCGGGAAGCGCTGACCAGGGAAATACGTCCCCGCGAGTACCAGCGTGTTTTTTTTTCCACCCTGCAGTACGAACGCCCCTATCACATCATTCACCGGGACACGCGGGCCATTACCACGGACGATGAAGTGCTGATGGTAACGGGCATCGCCAACCCCCGCTCGCTGAAGCAATACCTGCTGGAATATTCCCGTACCTACTATGAAATGAGCTATAGCGACCACCATATATTTACAATTGATGATCTCCGTGAGATCAGGATGAAGTTCGAGCAGGTGACGGCTGATAATAAGATCATCATTACCACTGAAAAAGACGCGGTGCGGTTACTGAAGTTCGAGCAGGAATTGCGGGAATTGCCATGCTATGTCCTGCCCATCGGGCATCATTTTCTATTTGGTGAGGCACAATCTTTTATGGATATAATTGGTAACTTCATCAGTACTTACAAAAGATAGCAGATGGGCAGAAAAAATTCGAAAAAGAAAAAGAAAAGTGAACGGCAGCCCCATGACATCCAGGGTGTACTGGACGTCACACGGTCAGGCGTAGGGTTTGTTGTGATTGACAAAGAACAACAGGACATCCTGGTAAGGCCAGCCGACTTCAATACCGCTTTACACGGTGATACTGTGCGGGTTGAAATAGCGCCCAATGGGAAAAAAGGCCACCGCAAAAGGGGCATCATCACCGAAGTGGTGGAAAGAAAGCAAACCGATTTTATCGGCCACCTGGAAGTCAGCGAGTCTTTCGCATTCTTTATTGCTGAGACCGACAAGCCCATGCCGGACGTGTACGTTCCCTTGCAGCAGCTGAACGGCGCCACCAACCAGGATAAGGTTGTAGTAAGAATTACCCAATGGGAAAAAAATAAAAAGCCCTCCGGCGAAGTGGTACAGGTGCTGGATGTTACCAATGAGCACGATTTTGCCATGAAGGAGATCCTGATCGAGAACGGTTTTCCCATCCCATTCCCGGACGATGCCATTGAAGAGGCCGGTCGGCTACCCGATATCATCAGCGAGCAGGAAATTGCGCGCCGTAAAGACTGCCGGGGTGTGCTCACCTTTACCATCGACCCAATAGACGCGAAAGATTTCGACGACGCCATTTCGTTCCGGGAATTGAAAAATGGTTTGTATGAAATAGGCGTGCACATTGCAGATGTAAGTCATTACGTGGAGCCGGGCACCGCGCTGGACAAGGAAGCATATGAACGCGCTACCTCGGTATACCTGCCAGACCGCGTAAATCCCATGCTGCCCGAACGCATTTCAAATGAGCTCTGCTCACTGCGCCCACGCGAAGACAAGCTTACATTCTCGGCCATCTTTCAAATAACGCCCAAGGCCGAAGTAAAGCAATTCTGGCTGGGCAAAACCATCATTCATTCAGACCATCGCTTTACTTACGAAGAAGCACAGGAGATCATTGAAAAGAAAGAAGGATTGCATTCAGAAGTTATTCTTATACTCAACGACCTTGCACAACGCTTCAGGAAGCAGCGGTTCAAAAAAGGCGCCATCAATTTTTCTTCGCAGGAAGTGCGGTTCAAGCTCGATGAAAACGCCAAGCCTATCGGCATCATCGTAAAAGAAAGCAAGGAGGCGCACCAATTGATAGAAGAGTTCATGCTGCTGGCCAACCGCGTAGTGGCCGAAAGCGTCGGAAAAATAAAAGTGAACAAGCAGGAACTTCCTTTCCCTTACCGTGTGCACGATACGCCCGATGAAGAAAAGCTTGCGCCCTTCGTGGAGTTCGCGAAAAAATTCGGGCATAAGTTCGATACCAAATCACCCGATGCCATTGCGGCTTCATTTAACCGCCTGCTGGACGATGCACGCGGCAAGCCCGAACAGCACGTGCTGGAACAACTGGGCATCCGCACCATGGCCAAGGCCGTGTACACTACCGAAAATATCGGCCACTATGGATTAGGCTTCAAGCATTATTGTCATTTTACTTCTCCCATACGCCGCTATCCTGATGTACTGGTGCACCGCATACTGGAACAATGCCTGAACAAGGACATTACCGTCGATAAAAAACTGGAATCAAAATGCAAGCATTGCAGCGAGCGGGAACGTGCGGCCATGGAATCGGAGCGGGCAGGTAATAAATACAAGCAGGTGCAATACATGTCTGAATTTTTGGGCGAGGAATTCGAAGGCGTTATCAGCGGCGTAGCGGCATTTGGTTTTTGGGTAGAAACCATCGAGCATAAATGCGAGGGGCTTGTTAGCATCAACAGCCTGCTGGAGTACGATGATTTCCGCCATGTGGAGACCGATTATGCGCTGGTAGGCCGCCGCAGCGGCCGCACGTTCAGAATGGGTGATAAGGTTTGGGTAAAGGTCATATCCACCAATCTCGGCAAGCGCCAGATAGATTATGAATGGGTGATCACCTCTACCCTGAAGAGCAATGGGCACCCGTCGAAAACAGAAGAAGCAAAACCAAAAAAGAAAAAAAAGAAAAAAGCTGAAGAAAAATAATGTGCGCGCTGCACATTTGCACTATGCTTACATTTAAAGAGCTTTCCCAAACTTTCGCGGAAAAATTCAGGCAGCAGCAATTCTCCAATACATCTGCTTTATACGAGGCTGCAAATTATTTTCTTGACCTTGGCGGCAAGCGCATACGCCCGGTAATGTGCCTTATGGCCAATGAGCTGTTCGACGACATCAATCCCGATGCATGGCACGTGGCCACCGCCATTGAGCTGTTCCATAATTTCACCCTCGTTCACGACGATATCATGGACAAGGCGGCGTTGCGGCGCGGTCAACCTACGGTACATGAAAAATATGGGGCATCCACCGCATTGCTCTGCGGAGATATGATGCTGGTGACCGCTTATGAATACCTGAACAAGATCGACAATAAATATCTGCACAAGATCATGAACCTGTTTAACAGAACAGGCAAAGAGGTGTGCGAAGGTCAGCAACTCGACATGGATTTTGAACAGCAGAACGGCGTGCAACTGGATGAATACATCCGAATGATCGGTTTAAAGACTTCGGTATTATTGGCCGCCAGCCTGCAAATGGGCGCTATATTGGGAGGGGCCAGCCTGGGCAACCAGCAACACCTGTACGAGTTCGGTAAGAACCTGGGCATTGCCTTCCAGGTGCAGGACGATTACCTCGACGCCTTCGGCGATCCTGAAAAATTCGGGAAGCAGATCGGGGGCGATATCCGGGCCAATAAGAAAACCTTCCTGGTCATCGGTGCACTGGCAGCCAGCACGCCTGCCCAGCAACAAGAATTGCAACAATTGTTGCAGGACGATTCAGCGGACAAGGTAGAAAAAGTGATTTCGGTCTTTAAGTCCCGCGGTGTAGATGATTGGGCGCGTGAACTGAAACAACAATTTATGAACAAGGCCATGCAACACCTGGAAGATACGGCCGTGATATCGAAAAGAAAGGAACCCTTGCAAAATCTGGCAGAATACCTGATGCAACGCGAGTCGTGAAGGTAATTGGCTTGTATGCCAATTATCCTTATTTTCAAAACCTAAACCAACCAACATGCCCACTTCACTGTTCCGCAAGAAGTCCATTGCTAAAATTTTGAAAGATGCTGAAGAAGGTTTGGTAGACGAGCATCAACACCACACCGGCTTAAGGCGTGTGCTTACGGTGCGCGATCTTACGTTCATGGGTATTGCGGCCGTGGTGGGCGCGGGCATTTTTTCCACCATAGGCACCGCGGCATCAGATGGAGGTCCGGCTATTTCGCTGCTGTTTGTACTCACCGCCATTACCTGCGGCTTCGCGGCATTGTGCTACGCCGAGTTTGCGAGCCGCGTGCCGATTGCCGGCAGCGCATATACGTACGCGTACGTGTCTTTTGGTGAGCTGATAGCATGGATCATTGGCTGGGCGCTGATACTGGAATACGCAATTGGAAACATAGTAGTGGCAATTTCGTGGAGCACTTATTTTAATAATTTATTGCAGGCGGTGGGTATTTACCTGCCATATTGGTTAACGACCGATCCCACGGCCGCCGCAAAAACGTATGAAGAAACATCCACCGCGGTGGCTGCGTTGCGCGCAGCGGGAGAGGATATTCCCACCAAAATGCAATGGATAATCGACGGGTACAATTCCGCCCCATTCGGCAGCAAATTATTCCTGAATATTCCCGCCTTTATCATCGTGTGCCTGATAGGATGGCTTTGTTATGTCGGTATCAAGGAAAGCAAAAAGAGCGCGAATGCGATGGTGATATTTAAAGTGGCGGTGATCATTTTCGTGATCGTGCTCGGCATATTTTACGTGGAGCCGGACAACTGGAGCCCCTTCATGCCGAACGGTTTCGGGGGCGTGCTGTTGGGAGTGTCGGCTGTGTTTTACGCTTACATAGGTTTCGACGCTATTTCCACCACAGCCGAAGAATGCAAGGACCCCCAGCGCGACCTCCCAAGGGGAATGATCTATTCATTGGTGATCTGTACGATACTATACATACTGATAGCATTGGTGCTTACCGGCATGGTGCCTTACGTAAAACTGGACGTAAATGACCCGCTTTCATTTGTGTTCGGCGAGGTAGGGAACAAATGGATCAAATACATCGTTGACCTGAGCGCGGTGGTGGCTACTACCAGCGTATTGCTGGTATTTCAACTCGGGCAGCCACGCATCTGGATGAGCATGAGCCGCGACGGACTGCTGCCGAAAGCCTTTGGCCGCATACATAGCCGGTACAAGACACCGTATTTCTCTACGATAGCTTCTATAGTGCTGGTAGCCATACCCTCCCTGTTTATGCATAAGGACCTGATGACCGACCTTACCAGCATTGGAACACTCTTCGCATTTGTGTTGGTTTCCGCCGGTGTAATGATGCTGCCGAGTCTTAGGGGAGATACAGGCCGCAAAGGATTCCGGCTGCCGTATATCAATGGCCGGTTCATTGTATTGCTGCTGGCTATTGGATTCTTTTTCCTGTTTGCGGAGCGCGTTACCACCGCGCTCGACTATAAGGTATTTGGTAAACCCGTTGAAAGAGAAAAAACATTCGGCGGCGCCTACCAGGAGACCACTGCACAAATATCCAATACGGACACATCGTATACACAGCAAGGCCTCGCCATTACCGGCATCGATGAAAAATCCACGCTGGACAGGCTGGACCTTAAAGCGAATGATGTTATCATCAGCGTAAACGACAGCACGATTGCTTCGGCTGCCGACCTGAACAACTTTGCCGGTAAGGTACAGGACGATGAAAGCATTACCGTTACCTACGTGCGTAACAATGAAGTAAAAACTTCCACGCTCAACAAGAGCCTGCAGGAACTGCTCTTCCTCTTTTTTGCGCTGTTGTTATTGCCGGTGATCACGATATTAACCGTTATCAAACGCCTGTCGCTGATACCCATCCTGGGCGTATTGTTCTGCGCTTACCTGCTGATCGAGATCAAAGCCATTTCCTGGCTCTGGTTCTTTGGATGGATGGCAATAGGACTGACGATCTATTTTCTTTATGGGTTCTGGAAAAGCAAATTGAAAACAGAAGGCTAGTTTTGCAGCATGAAATTCCAGGTTGGCGACAAAGTGCTGGTGCTGCACTCGAACGAAGAAGGCGAAGTAGTAGACGTTATCAATGATAAAATGGTAATGGTGGAAGTGAGGGGCGTAAAGTTTCCGGCCTACATCGACCAACTCGACTTTCCTTATTTTAAAAGATTTACCGAGCAAAAACTTTTCTCGCAGAAAAAGAAGCCGAAACAATACATCGATGATGTGCGGAAGGAAAAAGAAACGGGCTTCCGGCAGGCGGTGTCGGATGGGGTTTGGATATTGTTCCTTCCCGAGTTTGACATGGATGAATTTGGCGATGATGTCATTACCAATTTGAAAGTGCACCTGGTAAACAATACGTCGCACGGTTACCAGTTTGAATACCACCTTTATTTTTTTGGTAAGTCGTCATTCGATCTTACCAACCAGGTATACGCGTTCAAGGATTTTTACCTGCACGATGTTCCGTTCGGGGACCTTAGTGATAATCCTGTTTTCTCTTTTGATTTTTCATTGATCAGTCCCGATAAAACCAAGGCGGCACATTACGAGGCATCGGTGAAAATAAAACCAAAGCAGCTTTTCAATAAGATCGAGGAGTTGAAGCGGAAGGGCGAAGCGACGTTTTCGTACCAATTATTTAAAGATTATCCCGACCGCCTGCCCGAAGCTGAAATACCGGTAACCCCGCCGCCCGCCGATGGATACAAAGTGTACGATGCAAAAGAGGCCAGGCAACACCTGGAACCTGCCCGCCACGAGCTTGACCTGCACATCGAACGCCTTACGCCCGACTGGCAACACCTGTCTGCATTGGAAAAGCTGGCCCTGCAACTGCAGACCTTTGAAAAATACCTCGACCTGGCCATTGCGCACCATCTTCCTTCCATGATCATTATTCATGGGGTAGGCACGGGCCGCCTCCGCGATGAGGTGCATGAGGCATTGCGTTATAAGCGGGAGGTTAAAACCTTCGTGAACCAGTATGATCCGAGGTTCGGGTATGGGGCAACGGAGGTATTTTTCCAGTATTAAGGCAAATCTGCCAAGATGTACGTTCGTCTTAGATTCGTCTTAGATTCGCTTCTCCTTCGTTTGAGCTTCGCTGAGGTTTTTATCGATATTTTGACAGCCTGTCATGCCCGCGTAGGGTGCCTTTCGGTGGCAAAATCGTAACTTTGCCGTTCGACTATCAACCGGGTTATCGCTCTAAGGAGAGGAAAGTCCGGACAGCGTAGGGCAATGCACCGGTTAAGCGCCGGGGTCCTGCCGAAGGGCAGGATACAGAAAGGGCCACAGAAAATTACTGCCTTAGCCTCGCCGTTGGCGGGGTGAGTCCCGTAGCCATCGGGAAGGTAAAGTTGAAAACGTGGGGTAAGAGCCCACGGTTGGGCCAGGCAACTGGCACAACGGGTAAACCTTGCATGCTGAAATGCCATGTATATCCCGGTTCGCAAGAGGTGGGCTGCCCGCTCACTACAGCAATGTGCCGGGAAGGGTAGGCAGAACAGATCTTTGCAGCAATGCAAAGACAAGATAAATGATAACCGCCCCTTGCGGGAACAGAATCCGGCTTACAGGTTGATAGTTTATTGAATTTAACACGGACAACTGTCCGTGTTATTTTTTTTAGCACACGGATGCTATTTTTTTCGCAGCACATTTCCCGCGTATCCTCCTGCTTCCATCAGCCATGCAATGCCCAGGTGCACGATCAAGCCGCCGATGATCGTATGCGTTTTGTATACGAGAATACCTAAGAGCAGGCCGCCGAAATAACTGCTGATGCACTCGGGCAATGGCTTACCGAAATGTATGACGCAATAAAACGCGGCCATGGGCAGTATTGCTTCCTTGCCTGCAAAATGCGCGAAAGCAAGTATTAAAAAGCCCCGGAAAAAAACTTCGATGGTAATGAAATCGATACCGTAGGAAAGCTCGTACCACAAACGGTCGAGCCAGGGGCTGGGACTGGTATCGGTGTAAAAAGCAATGTTCTTAAACTTGGGGTAGGTGTTCAGAAAATCCTGTTGGGTAGAAGCAAACACAATGAGCGGCACCATGCAGGCCAGCAGTATAAGGTATGGCTTCCATTCAAAATTTTTGAACGTGAGCCCGCAGAAGGGATATGCGGGTTGAACCCACCGCCACAGCAACCATACGATTATTAATACCAGCAACAGCCTGATGGGATAGTCCGCCAGTATAAAATAATACCTGCTCTGCGGCCAATCGAATATTTTAAAGAACAAAGGACGGTGCGCATTGAACACAACTTTCAGTGCAAAGATGGCCGGCGCAAGTGCGATCAGCACCAGCAGGGGAATGGGGAAATGCACAGGCTTGCCGCCTGCTAAATACTGTATGAAATAAGCGCCGCCGAATGTAAAAAAATACAAGGCGTAAAAGCGCAGGAATTTTTCCAGCTCGGTAGACGCCTGCCAGATCCTGGTATTCAGGTTGAAGCGGTAATTGCAGAAAATGAGAATGGCAACAAAAATCGAGACGAGTAGAAGAGTAAGTTTATCGAGGTTTTTGAAGTAGTCGGTAAAGAGGGAGAGAAAATATTGCATCCGGTTAAGTATTACGAACGGATCGGTTTCGGAATTCGGTGGATGTTTCGTTCAGGAATCGTTGAACGGATTGTTAGAATTTCATCTGTTATTAATCGTAAATATCAGGTTTTATATGGAAAGGGGTTCCTGAAATAGAGGGATTGTGTTATTAACTGCGTTCTGTTAACCCGCAGGTCCACCCGACTGGTTCACCGGATATCCGTTTACCTACTATGCCTGCATAAAACTTTCCTTCATCACATCCATCAGCTTGCTTTCAATCATCTTCTGCGCAACTAATATCATATTATAAAACGCCCTGGCGTGTGAAATACCATGGCCAATGATGACAGGCTTCGATACGCCCAGCACCGGAGTGCCTCCGTAAATTTCAAAATCGAAACGATCAAAATACGGGTGCTCTATTTTTTTGCTTTGCGTGATCTCGAACAGCGATTCAGCGAGCTTGAGGATGACATTGCCGGTAAATCCATCGCATACCATTACGTCGGCCTTGTCCAGGAACACGTCGCGGCCCTCGATATTACCCGCGAAATTGATCTGGTCATTGGCTTTCAGCAGGGGATAAGCGGCCTGTGCCAACAGGTTACCCTTGCCTTCTTCCTCACCGATATTCATCAAGCCTACCTTGGGATTTTCGATACCGAGGATGTGTTTGGCATACAGGGAGCCAAGAATTGCAAACTGGTTCAGGTGCTCGGGCTTGCAGTCGGCATTTAGTCCAACGTCGAGCAAGAGGCCTGTATCGCCATTTTCTTTTGGGATGATAGTGGAAATGGTGGGACGTTGTACGCCCTCTATCGCTTTAATGCTGTACATGGCGCCTACCAGCATGGCGCCCGTATTGCCGGCGCTGATGAATGCGTCTATTTTCCCGGTGGCCAGGTAATGAAATCCTATTGCAATGGAAGATCGTTGTTTTTCCTTGAGCGCCCTGGTGGGATGCTCGTGCATGCCGATGACCTGGGTGGTGGGAACGATGGTAACGCGGCCGGCAGGAATGTTTTCGGATTGCAGCAGGCTGGCGATCTGCGATTCATCGCCAAACAAATACAGGCCCGCATCGGTTGAACCGGCCGATAAGAAAAGGCGGACACCTTTCACCGCTTCTGCGGGTGCAAAGTCTCCACCCATCACATCAATGCCAATGTTCATTGCTGACAAGCTATTGATATTTGCCGGGGTTATTTTTTAATGGGGGCTTTGTCAGCTACTACCTTGCCTCTGTAATATAATTTTCCTTCGCTCACGTGTGCGCGGTGGCGAACGTGCATTTCACCGGTGGTGGAATCTTTGCTCAGCGTAACAGTTTCCGCTTTATAGTGCGTTCTCCGCTTGGCGCTGCGCTGCTGCGAATGTCTCCGTTTCGGATTAGGCATAACTCAGTTTTAATTAGTATCTAAATCTTTGAATTTTTCAAGTCCTTTCCATACCGGGTTTTCCTGCTGGCTTTCCGGCGCGCTCATCTTTTTAAGCGTTTCAATGGCGGATTTGTTGCAATGCGGCCCGCTCATATCTTCAAACTCGCACATCCGCTGCATCGGGATGCTGAGGTTGATGAATTCATAGATCCAGTCGGCCAGGTACAGGTGGCTTTCCCCCCGTGAAATATAGTACACGTCGGGATCGTCTTCCTGTTCGTTCATTGCCTCCGGGTCGTCTACCAGCTTTACCACTACGTTAAACTCGTCCCACAGGTTAATGGGGAGGTTGCCGCTGCAGCGGTCGCAGGTTACTTCCAACTGGCCGCCAACCTCGAATTTGAGCAGGAGAAACCCTGTTTTCTTGTCGAGGTTCAGCTTTACCGTGGCATGGCAGTTCCTGAAATCCTGTTGCTGGTAAGCCGTAAAGAACTTATCCGTTATCTGGTATTCATACTCATGAATCCCGGGTTTTAGCCCCACAAAAGGTATTTCGTATTCCCGCCGCCCGGTCATGACTTCTTTTTTAAAGAGTTCGCAAAGGTAGGCTAAATGAAGGAATTAGCCATAAGATCGCCGGCAAATTATTGATTATTGATTATTAATTATTCATAATGTTTGTCGCCCGTTTTTGCGGAAAAGTTGTTGGTGCAGGGCCTAGTTGGAGGAGGGCCTTGGCACTTCGCGCGGGGAGTAAAAAAGCTTTGCGAGATTTGCCAGGCTTTGCACGGCCGTGTGCCGGATGATACTGATATCCAACCAGAAAGAAGCGTTACGGACGTAAAAGGCGTCCCATTCATACCGGCCGGTAATGCTTTCTTCACGGATGGCCGGGCCATGGTAACCCTTTATTTGGGCCAGCCCCGTAATGCCGGGCCGTACAAAGCTGCGGAACTTGTAGCGGTCGACCACGGCCGAGAACCGGCGGCAGTCTGCATGGGTATGCGGCCGCGGGCCCACAATGCTCATGCTCCCCAGCAGCACGTTCAGGAACTGGGGGAACTCGTCGATATTCGATTTGCGCAGGAAATTGCCCAGGGCGGTAATGCGCAGCCCACCGGGCCCCGGCACCATGGTCCGGAACTTGAAACAAATAAAGGTCTTACCCCCGCGGCCCACCCTTTCCTGCAGGAACATAACAGGCCCGTTGGAATCGAGCCATATCAGCAATGCAATGATGGGGAAAAGCCAACTAAGTACAAAAACGATGAACAGCGCGGAGATAATGATATCGGAAAGGCGTTTACAGGCGAAAAAAACAGGCTTTTCATCAACGAAACTTCTCATGCGAATCCTTTCTGCGGGACCGGACAGGGTTATGATCGAGGGTACTACCGTTGTTTCAGCAATCATATTGATGGTTCCTTTAGAAGGTGATTTCATTTCCGTTATACTACGCATCCTGCTATTGCCCGGTTGCTTGCCATATATATACAATCATTTAATTTTCTTTCGATTGAACAGGAAATTGTAACTTATGAAGGCAACCACTAATGAAAAAAATCAGTATTGGTAATACCGATATGCAAGTCACATTTTCTTCATCGCCGCCCTCTGCACCAGTTGCCCTCCAGGTAAAGAAAAGCATCTTAAAGGTACTGGCATATTTTGATATGTTCTCTTACCCGCTTTTGAAGGAAGAGATCAGGTTGTTCCTCGACCGTACCGTGCGCGAGGAGCAGCTTACCGCGGCGTTAGATGAAATGAAGTCGGACGATCGCATTTACTGCATAGACGGACTATACACCCTGCGCAATGATCACGCTATTATTTCACGCAGAAGGGCAGGCAATTCAAAGGCCGAAGTGCTGTTGAAGAAGGCCCGGAAAATATCGGCCTTCCTGTACTGGTTTCCCTATGTGCGGGGCATCGGCATTTCGGGTTCCCTGTCGAAGAACTTTGCAGACGAAAATACCGACATCGATTTCTTCATCATCACCAAAACCAACCGCCTTTGGGTGGCGCGCACCTGCATGCACCTGTTCAAAAAGCTCACCTTCCTGGCAGGGCGGCAGCACTGGTTCTGCATGAACTATTACGTAGATGAATATGCGATGCAGGTGCATGAACAGAATATTTTTACGGCCACCGAGGTCATAACCCTGGTGCCCGTGCACGGCAACGGTGTGCTCACCAATTTTTTCAATGCCAACAACTGGATAAGGGATTACTTCCCCAACCAACCGCCCAAAACGGGTAACCCCATCAAACCTAAGGAGACATTCCTAAAGCGTTCCATCGAGTATTGCCTGGATAATAATATCGGCGATAAGCTGGACAACTATTTAATGAAACTAACCACGAGGCGCTGGAAGCATAAAGAGCAGACACGAAAAGTAAATGCGCGCGGCGACCGCATGGGACTGTCTACAGGAAAACATTTTGCAAAGCCGAACCCGGAATTTTTTCAAAGAAAAGTGCTGGCGGAGTATGATCGCCGGATCAATGAGCTGCTGTAGTGAGGACTGAGTGGTTATACTGCTATTTCTTCCGCATCGTAATGATATAATAGTCACCCACCAATTTCCAGGGCCACCTGCCTTTGAGCGCATGCTCTTTTTCAACCAGAAATTTATATAGCCGCGGATGCTTTTCTGCAAAATGCGCAATATAAGAGGGCGGCACCAATGTACACAGGCCTTCGATGCTCTCCAATGTAAAACTGCGTTTCAATCGCCGCGTGATGTAGCCGGGATTGTAATACCAGCACTTAAAATAAGTGCCCTCTACGTGCGATTGCACGCCTTTGCTGCTGAACCACCTGCGCGTGGCAGTCCTGAACTTTCCCTTTAATATCAAAGAAGTTTCCCAGAGGCAAAACCTGGGAAGCACCACCAGTGTAATGAGCCCACCGGGTTTTAACAATGCCGGCAGGTCGTTGAGCACCGTATCGAGCCTGTCGGTGCAATTGAGTCCTGCAAAGTTCGAGAACACCAGGTCGTAAGGACCTGTATGTTGCAACTGCTGCAGGTTGGTGAACGAACATATTTCGGTAGTGATGCGATGGCTAAGGTTTGATTGTTCAATCTTTTGCACCAGCCGTTCCTGCATGCCCGGCGCTATGTCGGTGGCATGCACATGATGGCCCTTCGATGCGAAATACAATGCGTCATCGCCGGTGCCGGCGTTCAATTCCAGGATGTGTGCGCCGGCGGGCAGGTATTGCTCAACGTGTGCACGCACCCTTTTTCTTTTATATTGGATGATGGTATCGCCCGCGTATTGGTCGTCGAATACGCCGGCCTGCCTGCTGAAGGCTTCGGCCGCCAGTTGCTCATTGAGGCGGGAGGTAGTATCGATATCAATCAACTTGCTCAAGTGCTTTCAGCTTTCGTTTGGCAATAAGCTCCGCGGGAAAGTACCAGGCCAGCGAAGCCGCTTTTTTTATTTTGTTTGGCGTAATCATGCCGGGACTGCTCAATATGTTTTTCAATTGCTGCACGGCCAGGTGCCTGCGGTAGGTTTTGTGCACATAACGGTGAAGCTGCTTGTAAAATTCCGGGCGGTACGTATTGCGGAACATCAGTTTCAATTCGTCTGAATCGGTCCAGTTTGTTTTTTCTTTCAGGTCTTCCTTCACCTTGTTGTAAAATACAGTGCCAGGTAATGGGTACGATACCGAGATGCCCAACTCCGCGGGCAGGAGCTCGGTGATCATGCTGATGGTCTTTTCAATATCCTCGCGGGTTTCGCCGAGGTAACCGAACTGTATGAAGAAGCAGGGTTTAATGCCGTGTTTTTTCAGCAGGTGCGTGGCGGCATAGATCTGTTCGATGGTGGTGCCTTTGTCCATGGCATCGAGTATGCGTTGCGAGCCGCTTTCGGCGCCCATCCAGATATTGTCGCAGCCTGCTCTTGCCAGGTCCTGGATGTATTCGTCCTGCAGCAACAGGTCGGCCCTTGCTTGTATTTTGAATTTGAATCGAAGGTTTTCTGCCTGCACCAGGTCTGCAAACTGTTTTACCCATCCCGGCTTCAATCCGAAGATATCATCGCAAAACCAGATGTGATCGAAGTTGAATGTTGTTTTCAGGAATTTTAATTCCTGCACCACATTCCCGGGCGACCGTGAATTGTAGCGATTGCCGTAAATGGGTTTTGCGCACCAGTTGCATTTAAAAGGACAGCCACGGGTAGTGCCCATGTTCATCGAAAAATAGCCGGAGCTCTTCATCCACATTTGCCGGTAGGGCTCCATGTTTACCAGGTCCCATGCGGGAAAGGGAAGCGTGTCCAGCTCGCGCATAACAGCGCGCTTGTGTGTTTTGATGATCTCGCCGTTGCGTTTGTATGCAAGGCCCGCTATTTGCTGCAATTCGTTGTCACGCTTATGATCAAGCGCAGTTGTCAATTCCAATAATGTTTGTTCTGCTTCGCCGATAAGCACATAATCCGCTCCCTCGTTCAAGTATTGCTCGAAATGATCGGTGGAGTCGGAACTGGACACAATTACCGTGCAGCCGCGCTGTTTGGCCAGCTTGCTCATGCTGAATGCGGCCTCGCGCATATTGGTGAGGCACATTTTGGTGAGGTAATTGAACCCATCGTCATACAACACGAAAAATGCGGGCCGGTGTTTGTCGAGGTATGGAACAGCTTCTTCAGGGCCGTGGGCAAACATCGTATCGAACAGTGCAACCTCGTATCCATTCTCCCGCATCAACGCAGCCGCGTACAGCGTTCCCAGCGGGGCATAGGGCTGGCCCGTTTGCCATTGCTTGGGATCGAAGCGCAGGAAATACGAATGAGCAAAAAGAATGGATGTACTCATAGGGTTATGTGTAAGGTTTGGCGCGCGGCGGCAGGTTCAGGTAGCACACGCATTTAATACAGGTTTCGTTGGCGCTCATGTCGAGTGTTTTTCGGAATTCCAGCGCTGTTTCACCGTTCAGTATGGCATCGAGCGGTTGTTCGCGGATATTGCCGATAGCATCATGAAAAAAGCAGGGCCGTACGGTGCCATCGGCTTCGATTACGGTAGATACCCAGGGAGCGTTGCATTTTTTATAAGGATAATCGTTCAGTCCATAAAAAGCGGCATAGTAATCATATATTTTCTGCAGCTTGGCCGGCGATTCGGCAATAAATCCTTCCTGGAATGCCTCTTTATGCCGCAGGAACAGGTCGTTTAAAATGGACTGCAGCATCGGCAGTTCTTCTTCGTTCAATAAAATTTCATGCTGGCGCGGTTCATCCCATTTTACAGCGCGGTTAAATGCCTGGCTGCTTACGTCGGCCGGTAAAAAGCTAATTTGGTCCAATCCTATATCGATGGCGGTGTTCACAATGCGCGACCAGTGGCGGTAATTGAGGCGGTGTATGACGGTGCGCCCTGTTATCCTGTATATGGGATTGATATTTCTTATTTCGTCTATGCCTAAACGCAGTTTGCTGAATGCGCCCGGGAGGTTCCGTATCTGGTCGTGCAGCGCTTCATGCCCGTCGAGGCTGATGATGATGTCGTTTACCGAGTCAACTAGCTGTTGCGCATACCTGCTGATGGTAAGGCCGGTAGACAGCAGTGTGATCCTGATGTTTTGTGCGCGTAATATCGCGCAGAGCTTAAAGAAATTGGGGTTGAGCAGTGCTTCGCCGCCCGACATGAGCACCTGTTGCGTACCGAATTTCTTAAGCGAGGAGAGGAGCGTTTTCACATCGTCTTCGGTAAGCTGTTTTAGGTTTTTGTTATCCTTCCAGATATCGCACATTACGCAGCGGCAATTGCACGCGCTGTGCGGCATCAGTATCACAATCGGCAACGCCGATATCTTATGGGTCTGCAGCGTGCGGTACCGCCTGAAAGTGTGGTATAGTGATTGGCTCAACATGTTCAATGCCTTTTGATGTTGATCCAAAAAAATGGGCTGCCGTTGCGCGGCCCGAACCATTTATTCCACCACGAATGCGGGTTGTACAGCACCTGGTAATTGAATTTGCTGAGCGTAACCAGCGAATGATGGAAATAGTGATTGGCAAGGGCTGGAAAACCCATCGACGTAAAATGATCTATCGTTCGTTGCTTGGCCGCCGCAACTTCGGCGATGCTGTAAAAATGTGTGTCGATGATGTGGATGTCCCCGCCTGGCTGCAAGTGGCGCAGTGCATCCGTAATGACAGCATCCAGCGAAGGAAAGTACTGAAGGGACGCAGCAAACACAATTACGTCGTACATGGCCGTGCTGTTCGCGAATGAGAATGGGTTGGCCGAATCGAAACGAAGGTTGGGTGCGCCGCTAAAAACTTTTTTAGCCTGTTGCAGCTCTGCCAGGTTAATGTCGAAGCCCGTGACCGTAGTGCGTGGAATAGTAGCCAGCTTGTGCGCCAGCCATCCGTTGCCGCAACCTACTTCGAGTATGCTAAGGGTGCGCTTCATGGCACGGATATGTTTAATGAGTTTCTTCGATGAATGTTTGCGCGCAAGCCATTCCTGGTAATGCGGATGCCTGGGATCGATGGAAGGCAATTGCCGCACCTGCTCATCGGAATACAGCCTGTTCTCTTTTTTGCGCAACGCAAGGTATTGCTCTTCGAAGCGGTTATTGCGCTCCGTAGCATTGCGTGCGGGAAATTGATGGGTTATACGTGGCTTTAGGGAGGGCATTATATTTTTTCGATATTAAATATGAAATTTTTTTCCAGGAGATTATTGGTTTCATGGATACAATGCAGGCGAAATCCCTTCAGCGTGGCCATGATGCCGATCATGTCCAGGTCGCAGCCTTCGCACAAGGTCATTAGTACGATGGAACTATCGTGCATGTAATTTCCAAGGCCATTGAAAAGGTTCTCGAAATATTCGCCTTTCTTACCGCAATACCAGGCATAATCGCCAGGCGTATGCGGGTCTTTTTTATAATAGGGAGGATTGATGGCGATAAGGTCGAATGCTTCCAGCGGGATATTGGTGAACAGGTCTGAATGAATGATGCGGATGGAAGCCTGGTTGCGGTGGCTGTTCCGGTGCAAATATTCAATGGCAACAGCATTGATGTCCGACGCAGTGACCGTGGCTCCTTCGCGCGATGCATACATGGCGATGAGGCCGCTGCCCGCGCCCAGTTCAAGCAGGCTTCGGTTTTTAAGGGGATAGTGGCTGATGGCGCGCAACAACAATTTGGTGCTGAAAAAGAAACCGGGATGAAACACTTCGGGCGGAATTTCCAGGCTAAGGCCATGACTGGTATAGCGCCTGTTTTTCGACAGGTATTTTACCAGTAGTGGTTTGTAGGTGTTGCCGATGAAATATCGTACGAGTGTTTTTACCATATTAAGTCATTGGGTCATTTGGTCATTGAGTCATTAGGTATCTCTAATAATGACCTAATGACTTATTGACTTAATGACTTTAAAATCCCTCTATTTCAGGTTGCCTGTACTTCCATAATACCTGCAACGCTTTCAGCTCATAGGGTTTGCGGTATACCTGTGTTTTATAGCGAATGGCCGCCAGGCCGCGGATCACATTTCGTTTCAATCCGTTCAAGCGTACGTCAGATACCGTAGGGTAATAACCATTCAATACGGTTTCAAAATCTTTTATCTTATCGATCATTTCCGTTGTGAGCCAGGGGGTGAGCGGATTTTTTCTGAGATCGAACGATGCCCATTGCGGGCTGATCCAGTCTTCCAGTTTTTCAGGGAACCTGAACCCGCTTTCCAGCACGCTGTTGTACATGTCTGAGCCTTCGGTGGGCACGGGACTATACACGTAAATGACGATCTCGGTTTTGGGATTGATGGATTTTATTTCGCGTATAAAGGCAATGTCGCGGTCGATCTGTTGCATTACCAGTTCCGGCGTGGCGGCAGGCGTTCCCAATACAAAAGAATATTCGGGAATGATATCGAAGCGGGCCATGCGCGCCGCAAATGCGCGGATCTGGTCGGCAGATTGTGTGCCGCCCTTGTCCATTTTTTTCAGGATCTCATCGTTGCCCGTTTCCGCACCAAAGAAGATCATCTTGCAACCCGATTCGCGCATGGCTGACAATGATTCGTCGCTGTATTTATGAATCGTGTCTATGCGGCCTTCGCCCCACCATATCATGTTTTCAGGTTTAATGAGCCTTGAAAATTCCACCGTTCTTTTTTCAGAAACGAAGAAGTTGTTATCATGGAACTCGATGGCATTGCCGCCGTAGTGATCTTTTAAGTATTTGATGTCTTTGTAAATGAGGTGTGCCGATTTTCCCCTCCACCTTGCATTGTAAATGGGCACTACCGCGCAGAACGAACATTTAAAGGGACAACCCACGCTGGAATGATAGGCGATGGTTTTTGTACCCAGGTAAGTTTTGCCGAGGTACCGGCGGATGGGATAAAAAGTATTGAGCCGGTCGTAAGGCAGCGGCTGTAGTTCATCCTGGTCGTATAATTCGTCCTTTCTTGTTTTGATGATGGAGTCGCCGCTTTTATAAATGAGGTTACTGATGAGTTCATAAGGTTGGTTATTGTCCAGAGCGTTCAGCAATGCCGGGAAGCTTTTTTCACCAGGGCCGTTCATGATAAAGTCTACATAACCTGAATTGAGCACCACGGCGGATTGGTTCGAAGCAAAGTATCCTCCCCAGATGGTTATGATATTGGGAAACTGTTCGCGTATTTTTTTTGAAATGGGGATGGCCTGTTGCAGTTGCGGGCCGGGCATGGCTGTGCAACCGAAATATTTAAAGCGGCCGGTGGAGAGGTAATGGAATATTTTTTCAGCCGGATTGGCCTCCAGGTTACCGTCAACCATCACATAATCCCTGTTCCCCTCCAAAGCAGCGGCTATGTGTAAAATGGAATTCGGGATCCTTGGTTTTGAATTGGCACTCCGCGGGTTGAAAAGGATCACACTATTCATGCAGATAAATATACGACTCTTGAGGAAGTAGGTTGCTTTGTAAAAGACCAATAACCCCCTGTTAATTAGCTGATTTGTGATTCAGATGTTAATTTCGGACGCAGGCACCACTTTTTTGCCGATCCGCATGCGGTTTATAGACGTGGCATATTACTACAACCGGACCACCAGGCCGGAGCTTTTGCTGGAGGCACACCGGGCAAACCTGGGCTATTTTGATTTTTTACCCCAGAACTGGCATTGTTCGCTTATAAAATTTGCAGATGGGGAAGGCCATATTCCGCGGGAGCGTTTCGATTACCATTATTTCCAGGGCCGCGGTTCCCGTTTGTGGTGGCCGTTGAAGGCTAACAGGTTCATCGGCCGGCAACAGCCCCAGGTGGTGATGGTGCACGGGTTGATATTCCCGTGGCAGCTGCTGTTGTTGCGGCGACAATTAGATAAGCACGCAAAGATCATTGTTCAGCATCACGCCGATGTGCCGGGCAAGGGCATCATGCGTTGGTTGCAGCGCCGTGCCAACCGGTGTGTGGATGCTTATTTATTTGCGGCCGAGGCCCTTTCGGAACCTTGGGTACAACAGGGGATCATTGAAAAAGAAAAGGTGTTCCAGGTAATGGAAGGCTCAACTGATTTGCCTGAGTTGGATAAACATACTGCGCGGCATTACCTGCAACTACCCGGCGGCCCTGTGTTTTTATGGGTAGGCAGGTTGAATGCAAACAAAGACCCGCTGACCGTATTGCGGGGGTTCAGTAAATTTCTGCGGGAGCAGCCTGCTGCAAAACTGTACATGGTATACCAGGATGAGGAATTATTGAACGATGTACAACAATTGGTCAATTCCGACGCATTGCTGCGTTCTTCCGTGATATTGAAAGGCCGGATGGATAAGAAAGAACTGGCTTATTGGTACAATGCCGCTGATTTTTATATTTCAGGAAGCCATAGCGAGGGTAGCGGTTACGCATTGATAGAGGCGATGTGTTGCGGTTGTGTTCCGCTTGTAACCGATATACCTTCGTTCCGGCATATTACCAGCAACGGCGATGCGGGTTTTTTATTTAAGCGCGGCGATGCGGATTCATTGTTAGAAACGCTGCGCAGGGCTATGCAGGTAAATGTGCATGAGTTTTCATTGAAGGCAAAGGAACAATTTCAGCGGGAGTTGTCCTTTAAAGCAATAGCGCGGCAATTGTGCAGGGTTTGCGAGGCGATCAAATAGCAGCCTGCACTATCTGTTCAATATTCAGTTTTCGCATGGTCATAAATGCCTGCGCGGCTTTGCCGGCTTTGGCGGGGTCGCTCATGATCTCGCTAAGGATGGAGGGTATCACTTGCCAGGATACGCCGAATTTATCTTTCAGCCAGCCGCACATGCTTTCTTCCCCGCTTTCGGTGAGCTTTTCCCAATAGTAATCTATTTCCTGTTGTGTTTCGCAGTGTATGGTAAGGGATACTCCTTCGCTAAAGGTGAACTTGTGCGCATGAGCGCTTTCCGTAATCATAAATTTTTGACCGGCCAGGCTGAATTGGGCATGTTTTACCTTGCCTTCAATGTCGGGCGATTCATCGGGGCCAAAGCGAAGAATGCCATCTACCGATGTGTTTTTAAAGATCGATGAATAGAAATTGATGGCCTCTTCACCACGCCCATATTGTTTGCCGGTGAACATTAAAGCAGGCGTTATTTTTTGTCCTACGTCGCTCAGCTTGCCCAGTGCGATCTGCCACGAAACGCCGTATTTGTCGGCTACCCAGCCGTATTTTTCGCTCCAGGGGTATTTGTCCAGGGGCATCATTACAAAACCTTCTTTGCTGAATGCGTTCCAAACGCGGTCGAGCTCCTGTGTATTTTCGCAGACATAGAAGAATGAAATGGATGGGTTTGGTTGATACATAGGCCCGCCGTCTAACAGGGTCAGGCTTTGACCCGATACGCTTATTTCCGTTACAAACGGCGATTGCGATACTATCCTTGCATCCGGGAAGGCATCACAATACAAAGCCGCGGCTTCTTTACCATTTCCATTATACCAGATGCAGGGGGTAATCAGTTCTTTCCGATTCATATTTGGCAAATTTGTATAGCAAAAATATAGAGGGCAGCAACGATAAAATAGAATAAAACCGACACTACCGGTCTTTTAATTTTAACCCGAAGCGGAGATAGTTATTGGGAGTGGTTTGCGTAAATTCTTTGAACGAGCGTATAAAATGGCTCTGGTCGGCAAATCCGCAATCATAGGCTACTCCGCTTAGATTATCGAATTGCCCGGTTCTTAATTGTGCAAAGGAAAGCTGGAACTGGCAAATCCTCCTGAACTGGTTTGGCGTAACGCCTACATATTTTTTGAACATTCGCTGAAAGGTCCTTTCATTAAGGTTTAGTTCGTGCAGTATGTCTGACAGGATTTCCGTACAAGAGTTGTGCATGATCCTGTCGGTAGCGCTTTGTATGATTGCGCATTCTTTCTTTTGTTGCTGTAGCTGGTGTGCCAGCAAGTTGTCGAGCACTGCTATTTTCTGTGAAGTGGTGGTTGCATACGTAAGCTGGGTTATGAGGGCGTTTGTTTTGTGCGGTTCCCATATGCGAAGATCGACAGGGCTTTCTTTTAGTTTTGCGGCGGCTATATTAAAAATGCAGGGCAAAACGAATGGCTTAAAGAAATAAGCGATGAGTGTTGTATTGCAGCTGATCTCCCAACAGTTTGCCGGAGCTGATGTTCCCAACAGGGCGAGTTGGGTAATATTTTCATTTCCGTTTTGTTCTTTTTCAGTCCGGCAAATCAGCGCAGGCATGCCATTGGTAAAAAGGGGGAGTGTGGTATCATCTGGCGGAGCAGAATCTTCAAGTACCAGGATGGTTTTTATGTAAGGCGAGAGGTGAGGGAGTGGTTGTTGATAGTGGTGGTTCATTTGGCCTATTCGTTCTGAAGTTGCTCTAATTGAACGATCATGATGGGTAAAAAAGATTCTTTAATGCCAAACAATAGAATAGTCAATTCCGAAATAGTCATGAACTATTCTATTTCTAAATCCTCTAATCCAATGCCAGTCAATTTCGGGAAACCTTTCTTTAAATTCCTCGGGAAGACGGTTGGCAGCTTCGCCAATAATCTCAAAGTTTCGGATTACCGCATCTACTGTCTTACTATCGCCTGTAAAATCTTCATAGCCTAGACCAAGCTGTCCCATTGGTCAAATATAAGGCATGGTTCCCCCCAAAGGTTATTTTTTTATTTTTTGGTCGTATTTACTGAGTTGTAAAAACTGAATAGGATCTTTCATTTCTATAATATCAATAATAGCTTGCTTTTTATCCAGGGCATTTTTATAGTACTCTTGTGCAATCTTGTATCCAATATAGTAACCTAAATCAGCCGGCTTGTCTTTTACGCTCCCATAGTTATATAGCCAATTTCCAATGCTCTGATTACATAGTTCATTTTTAAATTCAATCCAAAGCTTTTTCTCGTGCTTGTCCCCGTACTCTTGCGCCACCTTATTTATTTGCCCGTTTGATATCAATTCTCCAATAAAATCGCAAATCCCTTCCCGCAAAGCTGAATAGAGCAATGGACAGTTTATCGCTGTACTATCGGTTGAATAACTTTGTTGCGTGTGCACATATTCGTGGGATACCATATTTTTAATATTTTGAACTATGTCGGTATCCTTTGCAAGTACTTTGCTAAATGAACTATTATTAAATTCAGACAAGTCGTCATCCTTTGTACAGGTTGTTATTTCGGTTCCAATTAACAGAAAGTCATCAGAAACCGTTCCTCCTGTGTTTACAAGGCCAATTGCAAAGCAAACTTTTTTGGGTTTGAAATTTGGATATATTTCCTTGAATTTATTAACTACTTCTTCAATTATAGGTACAGATTTCCTGGCTTCATAAGTGTTTTCTCTGATGGAATTATAGAATTTTGGAAACCTTGCAATCTGCCTTACGAACTTTTCTGCGGTAAATTGCCTTGCTTGTATGAAATCCTTAAGTCCATCCGTTGCTCTGTCCAAATATATCTTCTGCAGTGAGTTTATGCTGTCATCTCTTGATTTACATTTTTTTAAATTATCATAAGCCTCCCAAAAATGATCGATGTCTAATGTTTGAACAACCTTTCTGTTCTCCGGCTCGAGTTCTTTTTTGATCTGATCAATTTCAGCTAATTCTGCTTTTGAATATTGCTTAACAAAAACTGAAACGGTCCCTTTGTCAGGATTTCCACCCTGATCAAGTCTTTTAATGACCAGATAAAGATCTTCTTTTTCATTTGCGGTATAATCAAAGGTTTCCAGTCCGTTTGGGCCGTTGGGTGAATCCTTTTCAAGCAGTTGTTTGTTTGTTTTGTCCATCAATTGCAGAACTACATCAATCCCTTGTTGCATGACAGAGATTTTGTAAACACCTCCTTTAACAAAGGGTAATATGAACTTTAAATCTCCTGTTTTTTCGATGCTGATGTTCGGATAGTTCTTGTTGAGCTCAATTTTTTGAGTGCTTTGGCCCCAAATTAACGTTGATAAGAAGGTTGATAAAATTGTCAAAACTTGCTTCATAAAGTAGCCCGGGGTTTACAATTTTAAATATACGAATTGCGCTGCATTATTTGCCGGCATACTGTATCAACAACATAAACACACCCTGAAGCCCGCCGGGGTCTTTACACATCGAACAACCGCATTGCCGCGATCGTGGTTTCATTCATGCTATACGGCATTATAGGGGAATGGCCCAGCGAAGCATGGTCCAAAAGCTCCAGCATTTTTTTCAGCATCTCGTCTGGTGTGCCCACAACATGCCAATGCGCAATGTCCCGCTCCATCGGCTTGCAAAAGCTAATAACATGCGCGCCGGCATACAAGGCTTCCAAACATACCATGCCAAACCCTTCATACGACGAAGGATGAAGAAAAACCTTTGTGCGCTGCATAAGTTTCAATATGTCTTCATTCGGCAGCTCGCCAACCAGCGAAATATTGGATGCTAAACCAAGCCGTTGCACCTGAGATTGCAACAACGCTTGTTCCGGGCCCTTGCCACAAATCACCGCCCGGATGCCGGGATAAACTTTCGTCGCTTCAGCAACCACATCTACAAAAACATTGTATTGTTTCAATGGTATTAAAGATCCAGCCCCCAATACATCGATGTCCCTGCCGCCGGAATGGCCACCATATAACCGCTCATCGATGCCAAAAGGAATAACATACCGCGGACGCACCCCATGGTTGCGTTCAAATTCATCGGCCACAAAATCAGACAAAGCAATCAATTCATCATCCTTAGGCTGAATACGGCTGACATAACGGTTGTCTTTTTTTGCATCCTGCCCGAGTATCCAAATAAAATGCGGGACATGGTGTTTTTTACTGAAGTATTTTCCGATCAACGCGCATTCCGTGCACCAGAGGCTAAGCAGGCCGATGATGTTGTATTGTTTTTTGAGAGATGATAGCCTGCGCCATACGGCATACCAAAGCATCAATCGTTTTACGCCGCCTTTATTACTACCATTGAAGCTGATGACCCGCACATTTTTCCATTGGTAGTCTGACTTTCTGAACGGATAGTGAAACGAGAAGACAATCACTTGCATGCCCGGAAAACTTTCCTGTACCTGCTGCACAAATTGCTGCTGCGCGGGCAAACAGGCAGTGTCTGACTCATCGGAAGGAAAGCCGGGGCTAAGTATGACCAGGGTTTTTGTTTCAGGCAGCATCCAGTGAAACGGTCTTTGTGCAATAAGATAAGCTTTTTGAATTGTGCGTGATTAAAATCACCAGTTTTCCCTGACGGCAAAGGTCTTGCAACAGTCGTAAGAGGTCTTGCTCCGATACTTCGTCAAGTTCCGCAAAGGGCTCGTCCAGCAACAGCAGGTCGGCATTTTTGTACAGGGCGCGGGCCAGTGCTATCCTTTGTCGCTGGCCTCCGCTGATATTCCTGCCGTTTTCTGTGATTACGGTATTCAATCCCTGTGGCAGTTGGGAAAGCAGGGTATCCAGACCCGCGTGGCGCGTGGCGTTTTTCAGCCTGGCCTCATCGTAGGCTTTGTTGTCCAGCGTAATGTTCTTTAATATGGTATCGTGTATTAAAAAGGGCTGCTGTTTAACATAGCTGGTGTTCCTCCAATACAATTGCCGGTCCCGCGCGCTGAGCACCGAACCGTTGATCAGAATTTTGCCTGATGAAGGTTCCAGGAATCCCAACAACACATTGATCAGCGTTGTTTTCCCCTTACCTGAAAGTCCGCCCAAACCTACCATCTCGCCCCGTTGCACGTTCATGCTAACGTTGTTGAGCACCCGCTTTTCTCCATAATCAAATGAAAGGCTATTGATGGACAATGATTCGATGGTCGGGTGGCTGGTCTGCAATTGCCCTTGCTGTCGGGCAGACGCAGGCAACATGTCTTCTGCCGTGAACGCATAGGTTTTTACCTGCCCGCTGCTATTCAATATTCTCACCAATCCCGGAATAATTTTATATGCAGCGGCTACAAAGGCGCCGATGGTGACCACAGGGATGAGCGCGCCGGCGGATACATATTCATTAAAAGCTACGAGCAACAACAACCCGCCGACCGCAAATATTTCCATGAGCCGCGCCGGCAACACCTGCACGGATTGCAGGTCGGCCAGGTAACTGTTAAGCGTTGCCTGCTTTGAATGGTACCGCCTTACAAAAAAGTCTTTGGTATCGTACACATTGCTTTCGATATAACCCGCCAGCGCCTCCTTTAAATGCTGCAGGGCCAATTCGCTGCTGGTTTTAATGTTACCGCGCACGGTACGTATCCTTCTTCTTGTATAAAAGGATAGGAGGGTGATCGCCGGGAGCAGGAATGCGCACAAAAAGAGAAAAAGGGTGGCGTTGTAAATGAGGATGGCAATGATGGTGAGCGATACCATGATCAACTCGCTGATCAATTGCTGTATGCCGGCCAGCACATAATGTGCAAATTCAACGGGTTGCTGGCTGATCCTGCGGATATGCACCGCCGAATCCTTATTTACATAGTCGTGGTAATTGCCTTCCAGGTATTGTAACAGGCTTTGTTCGGAGAGGCGGGTAGCTACGTGGTACACGAAACTATATTTAGCCTTGTATATGAAATAGGCAGCCAGGTTCTTTATAATAAACAGCGAAGCCAATATTACCAGGGCAGGCACCACATTGCTACCTGCAAACCATTCGGCTGCCACAGAGCCGGGCTGAGTATAAAAATTGATCAATACCAACAGCAAGGCCAAGGCGCCGATGTCCAGCAGGCTGATAAAAACATCGGCCGCGGCCAGCAACAGCAGCCGGCGCTTCTCCCGCGGGGTTAAAATGCTGATAGTATTTTGAATAATACGCTTCATCGAGCCTTTCGGTAAATGAGGTCAACCGGTAAACAATATGGCAATATAACAATTCGGGCATTTCCCTACTTTCGTTACATGCGAGTTGCCTTGATTGCAAGAACTACACTTCATACTGTACCCGGTGGCGACACGGTGCAGGTGCTGGCAACAGCTAAATACCTGCGGCAACTCGGGGTGGAGGCCGACGTAAGGCTAACCCACGAAACCATCGACTACAATTCCTACGACCTGCTGCATTTTTTCAATATCATCCGCCCCGCCGATATTTTAAAACACATCCGCCCAAATAAACCATACGTGGTTTCTACCATTTTCGTTGATTATACAGGATACGATAAAAAAGGAAGGAAGGGATGGAGGGGCGCATTGTTCAGGTTATTATCGCCGGGCATGATCGAATATGTAAAGGTACTGGCAAGGTATTGCACGCGCAAGGATGGCATTGCCAGCCGGGAATATGTATGGTTGGGGCACGACCGCGCAGTAAAAAAGATCCTGCGGCGCGCGGCCTGCCTGCTTCCCAATTCCGAAAGCGAGTACCGCAGGCTGGAAAAAGCATATGGCATTCCCAAAAAATATTACGTTGTTCCCAATGGCATCGACCCGGAGATTTTTCAGCCGCGCCCGCAAATACCCCGCAAGAATGATATGGTGATCTGCATGGCCCGCATCGAGGGCATTAAAAATCAATTAAACCTCATTCTCGCGCTGAATAATACTGCTTTCAGGTTGTATCTTATAGGTAATCCCGCCCCTAACCAGCCGGGCTACTATGCGGAGTGTAAAAAAGCGGCAGCTTCCAACATCCATTTCATCGATAACCTGCCACAATCCTCATTGGTAAAATGCTATAGCCAGGCCAAGGTGCACGTGCTGCCGAGCTGGTTCGAGACAACGGGATTAAGTTCGCTGGAGGCCGCCGCGATGGGATGCAACGTGGTCATCGGCGACCGCGGTGATGCCAAGGAATATTTTGGTGATATGGCTTTTTATTGCGATCCGGCATCGCCCGAATCCATACGCACGGCAATACAGGCGGCCGCGGCGGCCGATACCCATCCGGACCTTCAATGCATAATAAATTCAAAGTTTACATGGCGGCAGGCAGCTTTCGCTACCGTTGAAGCGTATAAGGCAATAGTATGAGAATAGCGATCATAGGAACCAGGGGCATTCCCAACCGGTACGGGGGCTTTGAGCAGTTCACCGAATTCATCGCACCCATGCTGGTAGAAAGGGGATATGAATTGTACGTATACAATTCATCGTCTCACCCCTACAAAGGCACCCATTGGAAAGGTGTTCACATTATTGCCAGGCACGACCCCGAGGCACAACTCGGCACCATCGGCCAATTCATTTACGATTTCAATTGCATCATGGACGCGCGCCGCCGCAAGTTCGACATCATCCTGCAATTGGGTTATACCAGCAGCAGCATCTGGTCTTTTTGTTTCCCCAGTTCTTCCTGGCTGGTGACAAATATGGACGGCTTTGAATGGAAGCGCGCAAAATATTCCAGGCTGGTGCAATGGTTCCTCAGGCATGCAGAAAAATGGGCCGCCACCTACAGCGATTTCCTGATCGCCGATTCGGGCACCATGCAATCCTATATCCGCGATAAATACCAGCGGGCCGCGGATTACATTCCTTACGGCGCGGTTATTTTCGATGAGCCGGACGAAAGGGCGCTCGAAAAATTCGGGCTTACCAGGCATGCGTACAATATGCTCATCGCCCGCATAGAACCAGAAAACAACATCGAAATAATCATCAGGGGATATCTTGCATCCAATTGCCCGCATCCCTTGCTGGTGATCGGCAATCACCAGAATAAATTCGGCAAATACCTCACCAGCAGGTACCACGATAAAAGGATCGTTTTTTATGGCGGACTGTACGACCTGGAGGCCCTGAACCAACTCAGGTACCATTCTCATTTTTATTTCCACGGCCATTCGGTGGGCGGCACCAATCCTTCGTTGCTCGAAGCAATGGCCTCCCAGGCATTGATAGTGGCGCACGACAACGTGTTCAACCGCGCGGTATTGGGAGACGACGCCTATTATTTCGATACCAGCCTCGACATAGCCGCTTTGTTAAATGGCAACTCGTGGAGAACGGGTGAAGGTGAAAAGATCACGAACAACCTGCACAAAATAAAAACAATGTATTCGTGGGAACATATTGCCGACAGGCTGGAAGCCACGTTTGCACATGCATTTGAAAAGAGTGGTGTAAAAAAGCCCGCTCCGCAGAATGATTATTGATTATTAATTATTGAAAGCACCGAATAATCAATAATCAGTAATTAATAATTAATAATTTTCTTTGGTCTTCTGCCAATCAATGGTATCACCATCAATCCAAACAGGAAGGAAGCGATAAAGGCATAGTCTGTCATCCGTTCGTAATTGGGATGGTTGTGTTCATGCAGCCTTAAAAATGGTTGCAGTACTTCAATATGATCAATGGTGGCGAGTCTTTCTTCGATCAGCAACCGTTCGCGCAGGTAAGCCACTTCGGCCTGATAGATGCTAACAGGGTTAATGGGCTCTCCCAGTATGATGCCCTGGCCCTGGCTGCGCGGCACCACGCTGCTGTTAACGACTCTGCGCAAGCTATCGAGGCTTTGCAACTTTTCTGCCAGCGCTGTTTTTTGCTCCATCAGGTTGTTGATGCGCGCCTCCTTGCGCCGGCGCACGTAGTCATTGTTTTCAAGATAATTTACCAGTCCCTTTTCTATTTCGCCTATATATCGCATGTCGTGCAAAACAAGGGTTACCCTGAACAGCGACATGCTGCTATCTCTTTTTTCCAGGGCAAACGTGTCTTTAGGCGAGGCGTCGGGAATAATGCCTTGTATCTGCCAGGCCGCATCCTGGCTTATGCCCAGCGTTTTGGCCAGTTCAGGCATGTTGGCCGGCCTGCGCAACTCATTTAAATTGGCAAGGAGAGAAGTGCAATAACGCGACGGCAACATTTCAGAGATAAAAATGGCATGGGTTTTATACGAAGGCGCAATTACATAACGCAGGCAATAACCGCCAATGGAACCCAGTAATAAGATAGCAGCAAACAAAAACCTGTTGTGCGCAACCAGCATGATATAATCGCCCAACCAATCAACCAACCTCCTGAACGCATTGCTTACGGGCCTGAAAAAATACAATAAATCGATTTCTTCGGAAGAGTTAGGACGCTTTTGTTCCATAAAGATCAGTACTGCTTTTAGTGGTTGGTTGAGTAAGAACGAATGCAAATATCGAATTAAAAAAAGAATAGAAAACTATTCCTTTGCTTATTTCCAGTATGGACTCCGTGATGCATATAATAAAAAAGCTCACCAAAAACAGGCAATACAACTGCCTGCCCGATGCCGCGCCACTACCCCGCAAGCTCCTGAAGTACGCGAACAATGGAATCAGCAGGCAGGCGCTGAACACCATAAAACCCGCAATGCCGTATGAAAGCGTTTCCTGTATAAACTGGTTGTGCGCATTGTAGGTATTGTATCGCGAAGCGAAATAAAACTGGCGCCTGTCGTATGCGGCCTGCAACGAATCCTGCACGTCGCCCGTGCCCACGCCCGTTAGCGGGTGCTCGCGGACAATGTCCATGCTGCAGTTCCAGATGGCAAAGCGCAGGGCCTTGCCTCCCCATCCCCGGCCAAGCGATTTATCGCTGTCGAGCTGAATAGTATTGTTAGCCGAAAAATCGGTGAGGTCGTTCAACTGGCGGTGAAATGAAGGATTGAACACCGCGGCGCCTGCCAATGCGGCCAGCAGCAAACCGAAGAACAGTATTCGCAGCTTTCGTCCCACGATGTTTGCAAGCAAAAAGAAAACGGCCACCACCATCCAACTGAACAGCACATTGCGGTTGCCGAGCAAAAATAAAAACAGCGAGAGCGTAAGCAGCACTGCAATATAGAGGCTGCGCTCCCTTCCCCGCTTAAACGTCCCTTTGTACACGGCGCCCAGCAGGTACAGGATCGATAATAGACAATACAATCCCAGCATAAAGGGCGACATGTCTTTTAATATTACCATGGGATATCCATGCAGCATTTCCGCAGATCCGGATTGAAAGAAATAGATCAATCCATTGCCAAGGCATATGAGGCAGCCCGCCAGCGTGCACCACGCAAATGCAAGGAAAATGCGGTGACACACCGCAGCATTCACTGCCACGGCGGTGCCAAACACCAGCGGGAACATGGCGATCGCCGATTTCTGCTGCAGTTTGAACAATGCTTCATCCATGTTGGCAGAATACAATGTGCCGATGATGGCCAATACATAGAGCGATGCAAAGAGAATAATAAAGGACCGCTTGTGATTGCCGGCAGAAAAATCCTTAGTGGCCGCTACCAGCCAATACCCGAACAAAGCGATCGAAAACCAGGAAGTAATGAGGGGCCAGAACACCAATGAACCCGCTATAACGGCGCCCAATATGGTAAACACAAGCTGTTGCCGCTTGTAATGGTCAATAGGTTGGGGCTGTACGAGGGTCATGCGAATCGGCGTTTAATGATCTCTTTCAGCAACAAGACAATAAACTTGGTATTCGTAATAAAATAGCGTTTAAAAAGGCGCGAGGGTTCCTGCAACAGGCGGTGCATCCATTCAAGTCCCAACCGCTGCATCCATAGCGGGCTGCGTTTTTGCAAGCCCGCGGTTACCGCAAATGCGCCGCCCACGCCCAGCAATACAGCGTTGATCTTTTCAGAATGCGCGGACATCCATTTCTCTTGTTTGGGACAACCCAACGAAACCAATACCAGGTGCGCGCCGCTTTGATTGATCTGTTGAATGTGCGCGGACAATTCATCGGCAGCCAGGGCGCGAAAGGGCGGAGCAATGGCGCCTACTACCTGCACGTCTTTATAATCAGTCTTTATCTTTTGTTGCAATGCGTCCAGCACATGTTGTGTAGATCCGTATAAAAATACCCTGGCCTTTTGATCGTTGGCCCTTGCCAGTACGGCGGGCATGAAGTCCATGCCCGCAATGCGTTCCTGTTTTTTTCCGTAGAGGAGGCGTCCTGCCACTGCAACGGGTTTGCCATCGGCAAGCACCAGGCTGGCCTGGTTGATGTTCTCGCGAAAGAAGGCGTCCTGGTGCGCCTCTATGGTCATGTGCACATTGGCAAAACAAACATAGGCCGGCCTGTGCGCGAGTCCCCAGCGCATGACCCGCTCCAGGCTTTCAGCGAAGCTTACATGGTCGATATTCAAACTGATGATGCGAAATTTTTCAAACATGTGCTGATCGGCTGTTGGCTATGGTTGTTTCATAAATAGGAATGATGGATTGATAATGTATGTCCGGGTGATAATGGTCGAGATAAGTTTGCCGTGCGTTAGTATAGAGCCGCTCGATGCCAGGGCCGGCTTTTTCAATGGTTTGGATGCAGTGTTTCAATTCCCCCACATCGCCCGGGCTAAAATGAAAGCCATTGTATCCATCGCTGATAAGCTCTATCATAGAGCCGAGCCGCGATGCGATTACAGGAGTGCCGGTAGCATACGCCTCCAGGATGGTGAAGGGCAGGCCTTCGTACCAGAGCGAGGGAAAGATGACGGCCTTGCAGCGCTTCATCAATTCCATCAGCTCCGTTCTGTCCAATTTACCCTCAAATGTAATGTTCGCCGCGTTTGCGTAGCTATTATGCAATATATCTCTTTCCGGGCCTTCGCCAACTATTATTAGCCGGGAAGCGGCCAGTTGTTGAAAAGCATTTAATAATACATGTACTCCTTTTTCGGTGGAAAGGCGTCCAGCGAAGAGGAAAAAATTTTCGCGCGGCTGCACGCCCTGGCCGGGGTCGGGAATAAAATTGGGCTTGATGAGCAGCTTTGCCGGATCGGCCCTGAATGAAGAACCCTGTAACCTGGACTTTGCAAAAGCCGTGAGCAGTATGTACGTATTCACCTTTTTTTGCCAGGTGCGTAATACCTTATGCGTCCCCGTAATGGCGGTCACCAGAGCGCTCTGGCTCGCCGATTGACGGTAACATTTATAACGGATACCGTGCAAAGGAAAGGTTTGTTGCACGCACAGCTCGCACGGCAGGTTGTTGCGCAGCAACAGGGCATTGGAGCAAACCAGCCGGTAATTGTGTATGGTCATGATCACCGGCACCCCGGTTTTGGATGCGGCAAACAATACCGAAGGAGAAGCTGCAAAGAACCAGTTGTGCACGTGCACGATATCGGGCCTGAATGTTTCAATGGTTTTTTTCACCAGTCGCGCAGATGTTTTATTGTAAATGGCATTGCGGCCGAAGCGCAGCTTGTTCAAAACGCCCGATGGTTCTTCATTATTGAAAATAATAGTTTGCACCTCGTGGCCTTTCTGTTGCAGCAGCGAGGTCTCCAACTCTACGGCTACATCTTCCCCGCCATGCTGGCGGTAACGGTTATGTATGAATAGTATTTTCAATGTACAAATGTGCAAATGTAAACCATTCGGTCTGCACAGTATTATTGGGTCCTGCGATTATATATAGCCTTTGCGGTGAATCCCAGCAACAGCCAGTAAGCCGAAGCGTAAATAGGCGACTCCAGCACGGGATTGAACATGGCTATTACAGAAATGGTAAAAAAGCTCCAGAATACCAACACCTGGTTGTTGGCCAGGTAATAAGCTTTGTGATAATAATATTCTTTTAAGATCACCATGTACATGTAAAGGGTCAGCAGCAGGTATACTATGCCAAGCCTTGCAAAAAGATAGATGTATGAATTATGCCCGCCCAGCACGTAAGGCAGCGTATGCAGCTTATCGTAATCTTCCACGGGATAATATTTCAGTACCGGGGTACCAAATCCCTTGCCTACAATGTTGGCGGGAAAATCATCTACCAGCAATTGGTCCCACAACACCAGCCGCCAGGTACTGTTGCCATCGATGTTGAGCACGGGATGCGATTTCATGACATTGTAAATAGGATTGTCTGTATGAAACGCAAAATTGTATGAGATCAGCGTAAGGTTGGGATGCAGGTAAATAAATGCAATGGCAAAAAATACGAACAATACCGCCGCTGTCTGCACGAAAAACCGGTAACCGGGAGCAATGAACAGGAATACAAAGAACGAAGCCACCAGCACCGAGGTAAATGAGTTGTAAGAAATGCCGTACACGATGTTGAGGACGATGAGCAGGAACCCTATCCATTTATTGGCGGCATTTTTAAACAGGGCAGGAAACAGCATGGCCACCCCAAAGCGTTCGAACAGCAGGCGTGGAAGGGGTATCAGCACAAACACGCCGATAAATGCGCGCAGCAGGTTCCTGATCTTTCGTATGAAAGGGCCGAGGTATTTGAATAAAAAGAACCCTAAAAAAAAAGCCATCATCGAGTACATGATCACCAGGTTCCTGAAATAAAAATACAGTCCGTCCATGCGCGCCAGCGAAGTAATGGCGTGCAGTCCGCTCCAGGTGAGCAAAAGCACCATGGCAATGCTTAGGGGATCGTTGCCGGTACGGAAGCGTTTCCATACCAGGATGGCGAAACCTGTTGCAGACAGTATTTCGTTGAACAATAATCTCTTTTCGAAGAACCAGGGCGAAATAATGTACAATACCGCCAGGGTAAAGATGAAGTAGGCTATGGTGGCTTTGCGCATCATGCGGGACTTGCTTTTTCGGCCAGCACAATATTATTGAAGTACAGCGAATGATTGCGTGGAAATATGCGCGCAATGGTGGCGCCTGCCAGGTTGATGGGCACAATAAATAACAGCGATAGCGCATAGCCCGCGCGGCCAAGCCTCCGCAGCTTCTCAAAAAAATACAACGCCCACAATTGAAAGATCACTTGCACAAAGGTTCCGCTCTTTTGCAATTCCAGCACGCGGAACCCGTGCTTGCTCAATAAATGTTCGATGCCAAAGCTGGTGTACCGGGCATAGTCGTACGGCACTTCGTGCTCATTCCAAACGAAGGGCACGGTAATGAGGGCTTTTGCGCCTGGCTTCAGCACGCGATGTATTTCGGGTAATATTTCATCGGGATTGAAGATGTGTTCGAGCACTTCGCTGCACAACAACGCATCGAAGGTTTGGTTGGCGAAGGGAAGCGTTTTGCCATCGTAGAACACATCTACTTTTGAGTTGGCGTGGTCGTGGCCGGTATGCTGCATGTCTACGCCGATGTATTCCTGGACAGTAAACAGGTTTTGGTATGGCTTGCGGCCGCAGCCGAAATCGAGCAGCTTGCCCTGTAATTTGGGAGCGTGTGCGCGGATATGCTTGAACAGGTTGCGCCTTACAAGATAAAAAGGGTTGAGAAAAAGACTGGAAAAACCGGGTTGAAAACTCTGATGCTTTAAATACTTCTCGGCTTTATTGTCTGGCATGAGCGCAAAACTACAGAAACGGGAATAATAAAGGCTACTGTAACAGTAGCCTTTATTGGAGCTTTAATCTATTTTTTGAAACTTCTTTACAACGCTGCGGTTGAGCCGCACGAAATACATGCCCGGCGCCAGGTGCCCGATGTCCAGTTCGATGGGTCGCTTGTCTAAACTGCTTCTTCCGGACTTGTACACTACTATTCCAAGGGTATTGATTATTTCAACAGTGGTAACCCGTAAACCTCCCGGCGGCAATATCCTCAACAGGTCGTTGGCTGGATTGGGGAAAATGGCAAAGTCGTTGGGATTGACTTCCCTCTCCGGCTTGATTTTTGGGAATTCCGTGGTCCTCGAAGTTCGTGAGCCTTCGTCTTCGCAAGGAATAATCTGTGCAATAAATTCTCCGGTGGATACTTCTGCGCTGAATTCCGGGAGCAGTTTTACTTCTATCGCCGCCGTAAGTGTTGTGTTCAGGTTAGGCCACACCGTTACGATGCCTGTTCCTCCTGTACCCGCAGTAGTGCCTGCATGTATTTCACCGGCCTTGGTTTCGCCCGAAGGAACTGCCCCCTGCTTGAAAATTTCTGTGTGAAGGCAAATGTCCGGGCAAATGGTAATGTAATCTACATACCAGATGTATTGAGGGCCTGAGCCGGTTACATAGGGATACATCCATATCTGTCCATAATTTGCGTTGGCAGTAAACGTGTAGGTGGTAATGGTCCACACGCCTGTATTGGCCGTCATTGAAGTGTGCGCTATCTGTTGCTTGTCGCTGACCGTTGGAATGGGGTCTCCTCCGCCACATTCCCAGTTGTCGGCAATATTGTTGGCGGCAAATAAGTAATAACCGCCGGTATTGGCAGGCGGACCTGAAGATGCCTGCGACTTAATGGTAATTGTATACATTTTGTTTTGAACGAAACTATAGCTGGCCCACATGCCTTCGGCTTCTACACCATTGTTCCACATCAGGCCATAATTGCTGGCTGCGCCATTTGTTCCAAAAACCTGCGGGGAGCCATGAGATACATACCAGTTGGTAGCGCAGCCATCTTTTATTACGAGGCAGGAAAATGGATAAGTGCAGGTGAACTGCGCAAAATCGCTGTTGGTAAGCCATTGCCCTCGTACCATGTTCGTACCGAGCACGAACAGGAACGATGTATAAATGATCCGCTTCATAGCAAAAAGTTCTGAACGATTCTAATAACCGGGACTTATCGCTAAGTCCCGGTTTAGGATGTTATTTGATCTTCTGGAATTTTTGTGAGAGCGTTTCTTTATCGGTGATCACTTTAACTACGTACAATCCGTTGGGCAGGTCGGCGACAAAGATCTCGATCCGTTGGTTGATGACAGTGTAGGATTTTTTACCAACCTGCTTTACCACTACTCCCTGTTCGTTCAATACCTGTATAGCGGTAATTTCAGCCGGTGCATTCCTTGGCCATTGCAACGACACTACATTGCGTGCGGGATTTGGATAAATCCACGGCCCGTCCCTGTCGTCCATTTCCACAACCCTTTGTAAGCTCTCGGGCGAAAGGAGCGGTGGTGGTTGTACCGGTCTGCCAAATTCCGGGAGTGGAGGTTCGGGCCTTGTCCTGATCTGTGTGGAGCACGACACTATTTCAGCAATGAATTCACCGGAAGTAATGCTCGCCTCGAACTCGGGCAGCAGGTATACATCATTGATGGCGGCAAACCTGGTAGTTGTTCCGTCAGTAATGGTAACGGTGCCGGAGCCTCCGCTAAGGGCGCTGCTCCCTGCCTTTACATATGCGCCACGCGAGGTGCCGGGTTGTGCCGTTCCTGTATTATAATAAACAGTTCCGGTACACATGTTAGGACAAATGACCACAAAGTCAACATATATGTCAAACTGATCTCCCGCAAAGTAGTACGGATATATCCAGAATTGACTATAATTGGCATTGGGGGTAAAATCCCACCCATACGTCACGTAACTTGTTGTGAGGTTGGTGCTCGTGATGTCTTGCTTGCTGGAAGGGCTGGGTATGCCCCAGTCGCAGGTATAATTCCATTGGTGCTGTGCCACCAGGTCATTTGTTGCCGCTATCCGTAATTCTCCATTAATGTTATTGTTGGCTCTCGCGGCTCTTACGTAGATCGTATACGTATTGCCCTGCACGAAATTGTACAAGGCAAACACGCCTTCGCCCGAGTATGTCTTGCCCCACATGTGCATGACATTTCCGGGACCAGACGGGCTGGCGAGTATCAGGTCTGGTGTGCCATGGGATTTTTTCCAGTTGTGGATGCAGTCATTTTGAAAAGTGCCGCAGGTGCCGGTGGTATGTGTGCCGCATTCCTCGCCAAAATCGGGGTTTAAAAGGCACTGGCTGTAGCTGTAATGCGTGCATAGCACCAACAGCAATGCTATATATGATTTGATACGCTTCATAAACATGAATTTGAATGAAAGATTAAGAGTATGCAAGCAGGTTAATTGCCTTTAAGCTTCTTCAACTCCTGCTTGATCTGCTCATTTTCTTTTTTCAATTCTATCATATAAAGCGTAAGCTCTTCGATCTTCTCCAGCAACCTTCCGCTCATATCGCCCAGTTCAATGCCGTTGTCTTTTACTTCCTGCGCGGTAGGCATGTTGGGAAGATGGCCATGTTTTTTGATGAATTCTTCCAGGCTGGGAAGGCTGCGCAACTTGTATTGATTGCTGAAAACATAATCGGGCCAGGGATTGGTGAGCGTAACGCGGATTTCTCTCGCGCCGATCTTTCCTTCCACTGCCAGCTTAAAGGAACCGGGAGCTGTGGTACCGATGCCGACCTTTCCTGATTCATGAATGAAAAAGTCAACGGTGCGTGCGCTGGGAGAAGTAAGTGTGCCGGAAGTAACGCGTCCAATCTCGAACCAGGCGTCCGAGGTGCGCCAGATGCCGGCGTAGGTGGTAGCATATTTCATGAATCCCATACGTTGAGATCCATCGGCGTCTACAATGAGGCCATTGCTTTCGCCCTGGATGTCTACAACGCCGCTCCTGGTAATTGTTCCGGTAGTGCCTGAGCTTCCGCTCCATTGCTGGCCGTAGGTGAGGTTAAAACTGGCCAAAAGGATAGCACTTGCAAAAAGGAATGTTTTTCGCATAAGTAGTAGGTTTAATAGTTATTAAAAGGTTCTACTGTAATTTAATTATTTAAAAAATATCAATCAATTTTTTCTTGTACACACCCAGCACAGATTGCCCGATGATATTTTTACTATCTATTAAACCTTTGAGCGCGAAAGAAGAAAGCGTGGCCGTACCGTATATTAATTTATTGAACACGCCTGTATCCACGGCCTTGTATTTTTTGCCTACGAGCGCCGAGAGCTGTTTATTCAATTTCGTTTTTAAATAGAATTGTTTGTGTATGGCGTGCAATGGCTCGTGGTACAATTGCATCAGCTCCAGGTTGTACAGCTCCGCGATCTTTGTAAGTGTGCGGTCTGTCCACCGCGATGCGTGGTGCGGTGGCATGTTCAGGTAAAAGTTCACTACGTCTTTGATAAAGGAGTCTTCGCTGGGAACGGCGATTAACAATTTCCCGCCCTGTTTCAGGCACTTCAGCGAATCGCGTATGAAACTACCGGGATGGCTTACGTGCTCCAACACCTGGAAATAACAAACCACATCGTATTGCGCTTCGTGTGTGGATGCATGCTGTTGAAGCGATTCGTTTAGAACATTCAGGCCTTGTTGCTTCGCCTTTCGTATGGCGTCTTCGCTGAACTCGAGGCCTGTATAGGAATTGTATTGTATGGAATTGGCGAACAAGCCTTCGCCGCAACCGATCTCCAATACATTGTCGGCAGATGAAATGAATTTCGCGGCTTCCCTGAACTCTGGTTTTTCCTGGAGATAGTAACCGCTGTACTGTTGCAGCTCATCGTAAAACTTTCCGTCGCCAATGGCCTGGGGCCAGTAGAATTTCAAGCCGCAATCGTTGCAAACGTACAGGCATATGACGGCTGCGTTAAAAAAGCGCCTGGCATCGGTGCCGGCACGTTCGTGGTACAAGGACGCAAGCTCCCGGGTGTCGATTTGTGCCGATATAACGGTGTTCATGCTGTTACAGAGAATACATTCGGTGCCCATTGTGGTGCGAGGTTATGGCTGTACGTGCGACAGTGTTTTAAATTTGCGATAGTGCAAAAATAAGATCAGGACGCAAAGCAATCCGAAACTTATGCAATAAGCCGCCAGCGTATCGCCCTGCCAGTACCGGAAAGCAAGCGGAATAAGCACGAGCGGCAAAAGGCTTGCGGTAAAAACGAGCCTGTCCATTACTTCCCTCCGGGAACCTGTAAGCCAGATCAGTCCAATAGCCCAGGTAATTTCACCCAGGGCAAGACTTACAGCGATATTGATCACACTTTGTGTAAAGGCACTTAGCACCATCACGCAAACAATGGTGATGGCCGCGGCTATTACCGTTATGATCGTGTATTGCTTGTCTATTTTTTGCAGCATGGCCCTGGTGGCAAAGCTTAGGAAAAGCGAATATATCAGCGCATCTGCTCCCAACAACATGAAGAACAATTTTTCATCCACGTATTGCTTACCAAAAAACAAAGTAATGAACGACCCGGGAAAGATGAGCGTTGAAGCCAGCAGCAAGCCGCCCGCCAGGATTGATAATTGATCAACTTTCAGGCAAATGGCCCCGGAGGTCATTTCTTTTAAGAAAGCCTGGTGAATGATGCGCAGCACTCCTTTAAAAATGATGTAGAATTTCAATCCAAGAAATGCTACTGTAATGATCGCATCCTGGTTGTAGAAATAAGGAAGGATCAATATCAGTCCCAGGCCAAGGAAATAAAGTGAGAGCGCCACAATGCCAAGCGGGAGGCTGTGGATATATAACCTCAGCTTTTTAAACGATGGCTTGAATATGTACGACGTTCCCAGGAAATAAGAAATATAGGCATTGGTAACAAAATATATTACGGCAAGTGAAATTGCATACACCCAACCGAGCAGGTCTGGATAATACAGGGCCGCCAGCAATACAGCGGAAAATGGCAAGGCCAATCGCACAAAAGCTATCATGGACCCTGCAATCGGGTGGCCGCGGCCATACAACGCATAGTCTCCGCTCCACGCCAGCACCGGCGATAGCAGGAAGATAATATAGTAGGGATTGATGAAATACAACGCGGCGCCGGCCATCAATAGCAGGCCCAGCGTAACGCGGGCGCTTTGGGTATCATAATATTCCTCTCGCCAGTTGCCCGATTGTGCCAGGTTCCGCATAGCCGCCGACTGCAGTCCCAGCGCTATAATATTCATAATAAAGAATACCAGTGAATCAATCTCCGCAATGCTTTTCAATTGCGCAAGGTTGGAATGCCGCGAGATGTACTTCAATACGAAAAGGGACAGCAGCTGACCGCTGCCGGTAAAGAACGCAATAATGGCGATTCGTTTAAGCATGTTGGGGCTCTTGGGCAGCGGCAAATTTATGGTTCTATTAACTATTTGAGTAACATACTGATTATAAAGGTTTCCCAACGTTGTAGCAATTGTTTTCGTAAAACAAGGCAGCCTGGATAATATTTGAGGTAGTGCAACGTTTGGGGATATGGTTTTGTCAGTTGCAATAAGGTTGTTTTTCACACAGTTGTAGATAAACTGGTACGATGTTTGAAAAAATTACCTGTAATTTCGCGGCTGAACGATTGTTGGCCAGGCATAAATAAATTTATCAACCGGCTTTAAGTTAAAATATGAAGATCCAGGCAAGCCCATTATCCTTTGAGACAGAAGCAACCTCTGGCCCATATAGGAGATATATCGACGAAAGGAAGCATTTTTACTTCTTCAAGCGGGTATTCGACCTGGGTATTTCTATCATTTTATTCGTAGGTGTTTTCAGTTGGCTTTTTCCATTATTGGCTTTGATCATTAAACTGGACTCGAGAGGTCCTGTTTTTTTCGTGCAACGCCGTGTAGGACGTGGCGGCAAAAGCTTCCTTTGCTATAAGTTCCGCACCATGGTAGTAAATCCCGATGCCAATACCACGCAGGCAAGGGAAAACGATATTCGCATTACCAGGATCGGCAATTTCCTAAGGAAATCCAGCCTGGATGAGCTTCCGCAATTTTTGAACGTATTGTTTGGCGACATGAGCATTGTTGGCCCCAGGCCGCACATGCACGCAGACTGCAACAGGTTTTCCGTGTTGGTGTCAAACTATAAGTTCCGCAGCCTCGTCAAGCCCGGCATTACAGGACTTGCACAGATAAAAGGCTATCGTGGGCCCACCACCACTTATCAAAGCATATTCCGCCGTTATCAATACGATGCATTCTATGTAAGGAACTGTAACTTCTGGCTCGACATGCGCATCATACGCAAAACAGCATGGCAAACGCTGGCGGTTATTTTCTCCAAAGTGCGCCTGTTCAACAAACCACCGCGGGAAATATTTGCCGATACTATCGAAGCCGAAATGGAAATGTCGGCCAATCCTATTCGCTATACGGCGTAAGCGTTTCTTTCAATTTTATTGTTCGATCAATATCTCCGGCGATGCTGTAAAATTCAATGTTCTGCCGGCTGTTGGCGTGCCCGTATTGCATGTGAAATATCTTGAAATTGATGAGGGTGCTTAAAAATACTCTAATGATACAGCGGTATTAGACTTTGCTCTTAGCATTTTGACCAACCGGCAAATTCCCATATTTTTCAATTTGATAATTTTGTGCATGGCTTATATAGATTACTATAAAATACTGGGATTAGACAAGAACGCAAGTCAGGACGACATTAAAAAGGCTTACCGCAAGCTGGCGCGCAAATACCATCCCGACCTCAATCCTAATAATAAGGAAGCACAAAAACTTTTTCAGCAGATCAACGAAGCCAATGAAGTACTGAGCGATCCTGAAATGCGCCGCAAGTACGACCAGTATGGCCAGCAATATGGGGAACACTGGAAACAGGCCGAGGAATTTGAAAAATCGAGACAGTCGCAAAGGCAAACAGCAGGACAAGGCGCGGGTATGGATTGGGGTGAGTTTACTTTTTCCGGCGGCCAGGGAGAAGAAGGTTTTTCTGATTTTTTTGAATCGTTGTTCGGCAGGGGCGCTTCAACTTCGGGGCGGCGTGGTGGAGGTAGCATGAAGTTTCGCGGAGAAGACTATGAAGCAAAATTGCATTTAAGTCTTGCCGATGCCGCCAGCACGCATCAACAGGTAATTACGGTCAACGGAAAAAAGATCCGCATTACCATTCCGGCAGGTGTGGCCAATGGCCAGGTCATCAAGCTCAAGGGACATGGCGGGCCCGGCGTCAATGGCGGACCTGCCGGCGACCTGTATATTACTTTTATCATTGACAGCGATGCGCGGTTCCGGCGTGTGGGCGATGATCTTTATACCACTGCCGCCATCGACCTGTACACCGCCGTGCTCGGTGGAGAAACCCTCGTAAATACATTGGGTGGACAAGTGAAGCTGAAAGTAAATCCCGGAACTCAGCCAGGATCGAAAACAAGGCTTAAGGGCAAGGGCTTTCCCGTGTACAAACAGGATGGTCAATCGGGCGACCTCTACGTAACCTTCGAAGTGAAAATACCGGTGAACCTTAGTGAAAAAGAAAAAGAATTGTTCAGTCAGCTAGCCGACATCGATAAAAACAAGTAATATGGAACAGGAGCAACTGATACCGGCCGATGCCATCTGCACGCATCATCACATTGAATATACCTTTATCGATTCTCTGCAAACCGCGGGATTGATAGAGATCACAACCGTCGAAGGCAGGTCATACATCCATCCCGAGCAGTTGCAGGACCTGGAAAAATTCATCTGTTTCCATTATGAGTTGGACATTAACCTGGAGGGCATCGAGGCTATAGCATCGTTGCTGGAACGGGTGAAGCGTTTGCAAGAGGAAGTGCAGCAATTGAAGAGCAGGGATTAAGGCAGGTTGTTCTTCAGTATCGCCCACACGTTTTCCGCTACTATTTCATGTCCTTCCGCAGTGGGATGAATACCATCCTGCTGGTTCAGATGGGCTTCGCCACCTACGCCCTGTAGCAGGAAAGGAATCAATGGAAGATTATTTTCTTTTGCAAGGTCAGGATAGATGGCGCGGAACTGGCTGGTGTACTGCTCGCCCATATTAGGTGGCATCATCATGCCTGCCAGGATGATGGTAACATTTGGATTTTTTGCTTTTACCTTGTCGATGATGGACTGAAGGTTCTTTTTTGTTTCGGTGAGTGGAATGCCGCGCAGGCCATCATTTGCGCCAAGCTCCAATACAAAAACGGCCGGTGGTTGCCGCAGTATCCAATCCACCCTGGCATTGCCGCCTGAAGAAGTTTCGCCACTCACTCCCGCATTGACTACTTTATAAGGAAGCCTCATGGAATCGATCTTTTGCTGGATCAGTGCGGGAAAGGCCTCGGATGGATCGAGCCCATAGCCAGCCGTAAGACTATTACCGAAAAAAACGATGGTTTTTACCGCTTCATTGGTCACGCTGGTATCCTTTGTATTGGTTTTGGCAGTGTCGGCAGATTGCTCAGCAGATTTGTTATTTTCTGTACAGGAGATGATAGAGACCAGTAAAATTGTAAATAATCCTTTAATTTTCATTTTACCAAATTAAACAAATAAGTCATTAGGTCATTGGGTCATTAAGTCATTAGGTGTAACAATGTTTTCATTTGCTCAACTAACTGTACTGAAGGCTCATCATCAATGACCGAGTGACCTGATGACCTAATGACTTCAATAGCTCTGGAATTATGAACGCAATCCTCAAGGTAGAGAACGTAAGCAAAACATATCAAAGCGCGGGCCGCACACTAACGGTATTGGATAGTATCAGCTTTTCGGTCATGCCAGGGTCAACCCTGTCCATTGTTGGGCCATCAGGCAGCGGTAAAACAACCTTACTGGGACTATGCGCCGGCCTCGACCGGCCCAGCTCAGGAAGCGTGGAGTTGAATAGCATCAGGCTTGAAACATTGAATGAAGACGAGCGCGCCCAGGTACGCAACCAGCACGTAGGATTTATTTTCCAGAATTTCCAATTGCTGTCCACATTGACCGCCCTTGAAAATGTAATGGTGCCATTGGAATTACGCGGGCAAAGGCATGTAAAGCCAATCGCGATGGACTTATTGGAAAAAGTTGGATTGGCCGAACGGGCCCATCATTACCCCGTGCAATTGAGCGGCGGCGAACAGCAACGCGTGTCGCTGGCAAGGGCATTTTGTAACAGACCGTCCATATTATTTGCGGATGAACCAACCGGTAACCTCGACGCGGAGAACAGCGAAAAAATAGAAAACCTTTTATTCGATCTTAATAAGGAAGCGGGCACCACGCTGATCCTTGTTACGCACAACGCTGAGCTTGCCGCCCGAACAGGAAGGATCGTACGACTGAAAGGAGGAAGGATCGTAAGCAATGAAGCGGTAGAACAATTTGCGAGCTAGCAGAAACCAACACAGCATGAAGCGATTCAATTTCAGGTGGACCTTATTAATGGCGTGGCGCGACAGCCGGAGAAACCGGTCACGGTTATTGTTGTTTGTGTCTTCTATTATTTTGGGCATTGCCGCTTTGGTGGCCATTTACTCGCTGGGAAACGTATTGCGCGAAGAAATAGACAAACAGGCCTCGGCCCTGCTGGGGGCAGACCTGGAAATTACGGGCAACAAGCCCATTGGCAATGCGCTGGGAGGTTTGGTTGATTCATTGGGCGACCGCAGGTCGGAGCAGCGCAGCTTTTCTTCCATGATCTATTTTCCTAAGAATGGGGGTACAAGACTGATCGAAGTAAAGGCATTGGGCGGCGAGTACCCTTATTACGGAGATTTTGAAACGGTGCCCGTGTCGGCGGCACGTTCATTCCGGACAGGGCAACAGGCATTGGTAGACGAAGCGCTGATGCTGCAGTTTGACGCGCAACAGGGCGATACGATCAAGATTGGCAATCTCGGTTTCGTAATTGCCGGCACTTTGCTCGGAGCCCCGGGAAAGACCGGCATATCAGCTTCGGTTGCGCCTGTGGTTTATATTCCAATGGCATACCTTCAGCAAACGGGCCTGGAACAAAAGGGGAGCCGCATCAACTACCGCTATTATTTTAAATATGATAAGCCCGTAAACATCGGGGAAGTTGTAGAGAACATAGAACCGCGGCTGGAGGCCGAGGGATTATGGTACGATACCATCGAAACGCAAAAGAACGACACCACGCGCTCCTTCGAAGACGTGACGCGCTTCTTATCACTCATTGGTTTTATTGCATTGCTGCTCGGTTGCATCGGCGTGGCGAGCGCCATTCATATTTATGTACGGGAAAAGATCAATACCATCGCGGTGCTGCGCTGCCTCGGCACAAAAGCATCGCAGGCCTTTTTTATTTACCTGGTGCAGATAGCAGTAATAGGTCTCATCGGTTCCATCATAGGCGCTGCATTGGGAACCATCATCCAGCAATTTTTGCCCGTGGTATTAAAGGAACTGTTGCCGATAGAAGTGCAGCCGGCTATTTCGTGGACAGCCATCGGGCAGGGCATTGTATTGGGATTGGTGATATCTGTTTTATTTGCTTTGCTGCCGTTGGTGTCCATCCGCAAAATATCGCCGCTGAATTCGCTGCGCGTTTCTTTTGAGCATACCCTGATAAAGGATGTGTACAAATGGCTGATCTATGCGCTGATACTTGGGTTTATAGTTACGTTTACTTATATGCAGTTGGGGGAGTGGATGGAGGCCATTGTGTTTAGCCTGGGCATAGTAATAGCTTTCTTAATACTGACTGGTATCGCAGCCCTGCTAACGTGGATGGTCAGGCGATTTTTCCCTGCTTCGTGGAGCTATGTTTGGCGGCAGGGGCTGGCCAACTTGTACCGGCCGAATAATCAAACCGGGATCCTGATTGTTTCCATCGGCCTTGGAACGGCCCTCATTTGCACAATGTTCTTTGTTCAATCTATTCTTTTGGACCGGATCACTTTGTCTGCCAGCGGCGACCAACCCAACATGGTATTGTTCGATATACAGGCGAGCCAACGCGATTCGGTAGTAGCGCTTGCGCGGCAGCAGGGATTGCCCGTAAATGGAACCGTTCCTATCGTAAGCATGCGCCTGGAAGCAGTGAACGATATTAACGTGGAAACGCTGCGCAAAGACAGCACCATTAAAATGCACCAATGGATATTCAATCGTGAGTATCGCGTTACTTACCGGGATACATTGATCTCTTCTGAAAGAATAGTGGACGGTAAGTGGACAGGCAGCGCAAACAGTTCAGGAATACCAATGATTTCGTTGGAGCAGAATTATGCAAAGAACAATTCCATTAAGCTAGGCGATACCCTATTGTTTAACGTGCAGGGTGCGTTGGTGCAGACCATTGTAGGAAGCCTGCGCAAAGTGGATTGGAACAGGGTACAAACAAATTTCATAGTAGTGTTCCCAGGCGGCGTACTGGACGAGGCGCCGCAGTTCCATGTGATAATGACGCACGTTCCATCGGTTGAAGTGTCGGCCCGCTTTCAGCAAACGCTCGTAAGGCGTTTCCCCAATGTGTCCATCATAGACCTCGGGCTGATTCTAAGCATATTGGATGAAGTGTTGGGTAAGATCGGCTTTGTGATCCGCTTCATGGCTGGCTTTAGCATGATCACGGGATTGATTGTGCTGGTGGCGTCGGTGCTCATCAGCAAATACCAGCGCGTGCAGGAAAGTGTGTTATTGCGAACGCTGGGAAGCAGCCGCCGGCAAATATTTGCGATCACCGCGTTGGAATATTTTTTCCTGGGCTCATTGGCTGCATTCACGGGTATACTGCTGGCATTGGCAGGAAGCTGGGCATTGGCGTATTACGTATTTGAGACCAGCTTTACTCCTGAAATACTCCCGATGATCATTGTATTTGTATCGGTTGCCATGCTAACGGTGGTGATCGGTCTTGCCAACAGCCGCTTTGTAGTGCGCAAGCCTCCGCTGGAAATTTTAAGGCAGGAGGGGTAGGGTATGGCACTATCGTTGCGGCAATACGAAATAAAAACTGCCGCTATGCTACAATCGCCTAAGCCAACTCATCAGCAACAGAATAATGGAAATACTGTTTTATTCAATCCGAACGCGGGCAATTATGATGTTGCGGCAATCATGGGAGGATTGTATGGAGATGGGTTCATCAGTCTTAAAGGCGCTTTCAGCCGCGAATGGGTGCAGCAATTAGACAGTGACCTTGCTATTGCATACGCGGAAGCATTGAGACGTCCGGGCGGAACGGTGGGCCGTGGACCTAAACGTCATTACGTGGAAATTCATCCTGAAGACATCCATGGTTTCATCGACCTTGCAACGCATCCCTGGGTGGTGGCGGTGTGCGAAGCCGTGCTCGGTCCTGAATATAAGATCGTTGAAATAGGTTTCGATGTGCCCAATCCCGGTGCAAAAGCGCAACCCTGGCATCGCGATTTTCCCGCGCCGGACGAAACGTTGGTTGGCCGAAGGCTTAATTCACTTGCATTTAATTTAACTACAGTGGATGTGTATGAAGACATGGGGCCATTTGAAATTGCACCTGGCACGCAATGGGATCCGCCCATTGGTTTTGAGCATGGGATGTTTCCACCGAAAGAAAATTATCCCCGCTATGAAGAGCGCGCACAACGCAAGTTGCCGAAGATGGGTGATATTTCTGCTCGGTCGGCGCTTACCATTCACCGCGGCACGCCTAATTATTCGGACAAATCCCGGCCCGCGCTGGTATTGGGCGTGGACGCGCCAGGAGCCATTAATGCAGAGCGCCACGACCTGCAACTGACCCATGCTTATTTTGAAACTTTGCCGGATGACCTGCGACGGCACCTGACATGCAGGCTGGTAGATAAACTGGAGCCAATTGTACAGGCGCATACCATCGAAGGATTGATGATGGGCGAAGCATAGATTTAGCAATATTTCCAAAGCACACCTCTATACACGATAGTAGCTTTAAGCAGCTTCCGTTATATTTGATTGCAATGAAGGAAAATTCCGTCAGCTATATTCCTTTATTTACTTCCGGTCTGTACAGTATTTATGATTTCAATTCATATTGTGTGGAGCGGCTGACCTATTCTCCGGGCTACACTGCCCAGTTCTGCATCAATTTTACACGGTCGGGATATTTCACTTTCAACTCTTACCGCAGGTCCGACGAAGAATACACCAGCCGGGTGCTGGTGGAGAAGCCTGGTTGCGAGTTCACGCTTACGCAGGAGCATGCGGGCACAGGTTCCTGCACCGTTATCAGGTTTACCGAAGAAGCATATGAATCCATCAGGGACAGGTTCAAGCTGAAGGAAGTGTCCTTCTTTACCAATCCGAAGGTCTTTGCCATTATGCTGGCGGCTAGTCCCGAGGCAGATTACCTGCACTATGCCATATTGAAAACCCTTGCATCGGGCAATTACTGCACGCTGGAAATAGATAGCCTGGTATTGGAGATGGTGGAAGCGGTGATGCAAATGCTCACCGGCAATTATCTGGAGCCGGTATTGCCCGACAGCAGCAGGCGGCATCATTTAGGCACTATTGAAAGGGCCAAGGAATATTTGCTGGAAAATTTTTCAAATGATATTTCGCTGCAGGAGCTCGCGCAGCATTGTTATGTAAGTCCTTTTCATTTCACGCGGCTGTTCAAGCAGATTTGCGCTTATTCTCCTTTTTATTTTTTGCAGCACATCAGGTTAAAGCATGCGGAGACCATGCTTAGGACCACCGAGTTACCTATTGCGGATATTTGTTTCCGCAGTGGGTTTAACCGGCTTGATTATTTTTCTACTACTTTCACGCGCAAGTATGCGGTGCCGCCTTCGAAGTATAAGAGTTCTTTAAACCAGTAGTGATTTTGGGTCATTAAGTCATTTGGTCATTGAGTCATTGGCTCTTTAATGACCTATTGGCCCCATGACTCCTACCTGCTTACAGCGGTTAATTGCGCCTGCACACACCACCAGCGCCCATTTTCTTTTATGTACGTATCGGTATAAACCGTATTTCCATGAATGGTCTCTCCATCGATGTTTTTCGTGTATACCGTTTTCGATCGTACCAGTGCCATGTTGCCGAACACGCGGATGGATTCATCGGTATAAGTAAACGAAGTGTATTTGCTGGTTTCGTAGCCGTGCGACCAATCCTTCATATAAGTATCGCGGTCGATGATGGAGCCGGAACTATAGATGCATACAAAATCCTTGTGGATGATCTTGTTGTGCGCAACGGTATCCTGGTTGATGAAATTTTTAATGAATTGTGCATTGAGATCACTTAGTACCTCTTCATCTTTTTTGGCGATAGTTTGTTCCATATTGTCCGAGTTTATAGCTGTGTAGTGTATGATGTTAAAGCCCGCGGCGGCGAAGACAGTGAAAAGAATGGTGTTGAAGAAGTTCATGGTTATAGGTTGTGATAGTGAGTTGAAGGTAATGATGCAGCTATGTTTTTCTTTTGGATATATTGCTAGTTTGGGAGGATAGGTTGCTTGAAAAGGTTGCGCTTGTTTGGCGAGGGAATGTTATTTATGCCGGCGTGAGGGTTATTTTTAAGAAACGTATAAACCACGGTTGGAAATTCTGGGGATTGGGTATATTCCGAGACTGAATTACCCAGTTTTGAGTATATGCAAAGGATCATCAAGATTTTTCTTGCCACATCTTCGGACCTGAAACCTGAACGCGAACTGATTGAAAAAGCTATTATAGCTCGATTCGAGAAAGAAAAAAGCGTTTTTGAACTAATGTTTTGGGATGATGACCCGGATAAAACTTTAAGACGAAGCTTGCATGTCACGTATCACAAAGCAATATCGGAGTCTGATATTTTCGTAATGATTTTCACTTCAAGGATCCCACAGTACGCTGAAGAGGAGTTTCAAGTTGCGTTTAGCCAACGAAAGGATAACAACAAGCCACATATTCTTGCTTATTTTAAGGAGTCTGAAGTATATCCTAAAGAGCCCAAAAGCAAAGAGCAGGAAATCAATCTCCTTAAGTTTAAGAATAAGCTATCGGACCTGGGATATCCCTGGGTCGTCTATCGAAATCATGATGACCTGTTAGTACATTTCAGCCGGCAGTTGGACCATTTAATAAAACTTAACCAGTCTTCTGCATCACTTAGCGAAGCGTCAGCCGTTGAATATATACCGCCCTCTGCTGCTCCTCGCCCCAAGGCCAGTCCCGGCGCCCCGCCCCCTCCCCCCAGCGCCCGTGCTGGTTCGCGTGCTGCTGCCCGCGCTTCGGCTCCGCCTCCACCGCCGCAGCCCCCACCACCTCCTCC
>Ga0196963_10000100_pt1 | contig 99213 bp, 84 predicted proteins | sample S1_5metaG_FD_148600 | JGI IMG/M metagenome (GOLD analysis project Ga0196963, IMG submission 148600) | Soil microbial communities from Anza Borrego desert, Southern California, United States - S1_5 | ecosystem: Environmental > Terrestrial > Soil > Desert | place: USA: California | collected... | reverse complement strand
AGGCCGTGATGCAGACGCTGGCGTACTGAACGGAGCGATCGGTGGACGGTCGCCGCGCACCGTTCGGTTCGCGCCCTCGCGGTCCGACCGCCGGAAGGGCGCCGCTCCCTGTTCACCGCTCGCGGCGGTCCTCTCACGCTCCCTTCACGCACGCGGCCATGCTCTCCACATGGCCACCACGAAGCACACGACCGACGTCCTCCGCGGGTATATCCAGGACCTGCTCGCGGTCCACCGTCACACCGCCGAGGCGATGAAGCGCCACGCCGATGACGATGCGCTCGACACCGTGCCCGGCGCGGCGGACCTCGTGCGCGAGACCGTGTCGATGCTCGAGAACCATCTGCACGACCTGCAGACGCTGCTCGGCGTCACCGGCGGTCAGGGCCCGGTCGGGCAAGTCAAGGAGGCGGTCACGGCGGTGACCGGCTTCATCACCGGCATCTACGGCCAGGCCCGCACCGACACCGCTCCGCGCATGCTGCGCGACGACGCGACGAGCATCCACTTCATCCAGGTCTGCACCGGCATGCTGCACACGACGGCGCTGGCCTTCAAGGACGACGCGACCGCCCGCGTGACCTCCGAGATGATCAAGCACCACGCCCCGATCGCGGTGCGATTCGGCGAGATCGTCCCGCACGCGGTGCAGGCGGACCTCGCCAAGGACTACGCCGTCGTCGACGCGAACGCGGCGGACCGTGCGGTCCGCGTGCTGCAGGAGGCGTGGCAGAGCGCGTCGGCGCACGGGTGAGAAGAACCCGGGGCAACGGATCGGCAAAGGTCGAACAAGGAACATCCAACGCCGCGGGGCCCCGTCCGCCGCATCGGACCGCTGGCCCGAACGCTTCGCCCCGCGCTTTATACGACGTCCACCCGCCCGACGCGCGGGCAGAGGCCCCGCTCCGCGCCCGCGGCGAGGAACCGCTCGATCGCGCCGACGCCGTCGTCGCCGAGGTCGACGGTGTGCCCCGTCACATACATGTCCACGTACCGCTCGACCACGGCCCGCGTCGGCTCGGGGAGCCCCGCGGCGCGCGCGTTCACCGCCGCGAAGGCGAGCGTGTAGTCGACCGACTCGGCGCGGTGCTCGAGCGCGTAGGCGAGCGATTGCGCCAGCAGCGGCGCGATCAGCGCCGTGGCCGCGTCGCGCCGGATCGCGTTGACGCCCAGCGGCAGGGGCAGCCCCCGTGTGCGCTTCCACCACTCGCCGAGGTCCAGGACCTGGCTCAGCCCGGCGTCGGCGAACTGAACCTGCCCCTCGTGGATGACGAGCCCGGCGTCCGCCTCGCCCCGCGCCACCATCGGGATGATCCTGTCGAACGGCGCCTCGATGAACCGCCCGCTCGTCCCGTCATCATCGAGCGCGATGCACAGCGCCATGAACGCGCTCGTTCGCCGGCCCGGGACCGCGATGCGCACCGATGGATCACGCAGACCTCCGGGCGTCAACCCGCACGCGGGCGGACAGACGACCTTCGGCCCGTACCCGTCCCCCACCGACGACCCGACGCGCGTGATCACGTACCGGTCCGCGACGCTCGCCCACGCGCGCACGGAGAGCGCCGTGATCTCGTAGGGCGCGTCGGCCGCGGCAAGCCGGTTGAACTCGCTGATGTCGCCGGGCACCGCCTCGAACACGAGCCCGCCCGTGTCGATCCGCGGCGCCGCGTCCGCGCCATCCCGCGGCGTGCCGTCGGGCCACACCTTGCCCGTCAGCGGCCACCACATGAAGGCGTCGTCGGGATCGCCTGAGTGCGCAAGGTGAATGATGGATCCGGAAGTTCGGCTCAAAGCGGAAAAATGGGAAAGTGGGAAAGAGGAAAATCGGAGTCAGAAGCTACGGGACTTGCTTCGATCTTTTGCGCGTTCGTGCGATGATGGCGTTCACAATCAGGCGAAGTTCTTCCAACTCCGAGAGAGCAGAGGCTGGAGGCTCACGGCTGAAATCCAGCCGCGACGGATGCAGAGCCGGAGCGAGAACCGCGTTTCGGCGATTTCCTTGGTGGCGATCGCCATGCACTTCAGAAAGTCGCTCCGGCTCATCGCCTGCTCGGCTTCGGCAACGTTTGCACCGACCGAGGATCCTGAGGCCGCAAGTTGCTCAACGAGCCGCCTGAAACGTCCATCACGATCGAGTTGCTCCGCCACGGCGACACATCGGTCGCTGAACATCTCCGTTCGCTCAACAAGCTCCTCTTGCAGGCGCCCTCGCGCCATGGCTCTCTCCCCCACTCTTCATTTTCCTCTTTCCCACTTTCCCATTTTTCCGCTTTTCTCAAGCAAACATCTTGAACTGCTCGGGCACCTCGATCACCGGCTCGCTCGTGGGGTGCGCCGGGTCGAGCCGGTAGTCGCCGCTGAAGCACGCGGTGCAATACGTCTCCGCCGGGCGGTCCATCACGCCGAGCATCCCCTCCAGCGAGAGGTACGCGAGGCTGTCGACACCCAGGAACGTCCGGATGCGCTCGACGGAACCGAGCTGCGCCGCGATGAGCTGGTCGCGCGTCGCGAAGTCGACGCCGAAGTAGCACGGGTGGGCGATCGGCGGGCACGAGATGCGCAGGTGGATCTCCTTCGCCCCGGCGTCGCGCAGCTGATCCATCTTCACCTTCGTGGTGGTCCCGCGGACGATCGAATCGTCCACGATCACCAGGCTCTTGCCCCGCACGAGCTCGTCGATGATGTTGAGCTTGAGCCGCACGGCCGCCTGCCGCTCCTCGGGCGAGGGCTTGATAAAGGTGCGTCCGACGTAGCGGTTGGGGACGATCGCCTCGCGGTACGGCAGGCCGCTCGCGCGGGCGAAGCCCATCGCGGCGCTGCGGCCGGAGTCGGGCATCGGCACCACGCAGTCCGCGCCCCCGGGCGGGGGCGCCTCGCGCGCGAGCACCTCGCCCAGCCGCTCGCGCGCGTGCTGCACGTTCTGCCCGAAGACGTTGCTCGCCGGGTGCGCGAAGTACACGTGCTCGAAGACGCAGTGCGCCGGGCGCGGCGCGGCGTCGGCGAAGCGCCTGCTCGTCAGGCCGTTGTCGTTGATGGTCACGATCTCACCGGGCTCGACCTCGCGCACATAGGCCGCGCCCACCACGTCGAGCGCCACCGTCTCGCTCGCGACCGCCCACGCGCCGGTGTCGCGCATCCGCCCGAGCACCAGCGGCCGCCACCCCCACGGGTCGCGCGCCGCCTCCAGCCGGTCCGGGAAGAGGAACACGAGCGAGTACGCGCCCTGCAGGCAGCGCAGCGTCGCGGCGAGCGGGTCGTGCGTCCGCTGCTGCGCCGGGCTCGCGAGGAGGTGCACGATCACCTCGGTGTCCGACGTCGTGTGGAAGAGGTGCCCGGCCTGCTCGAAGAGGTTGCGCAGCAGGTCGGCGTTGATGAGATTCCCGTTGTGCGCGACCGAGACCTGGCCCCCGATGTAACTCTCGAGCAGCGGCTGCGCGTTGCACGCCACCGAGCCGCCCGCCGTCGAGTAGCGGTTGTGGCCGATGGCGCCCCTGCTCCCAGCGCGGTCGAGCGCCGTGAGCTCCTCGCTCCGGAAGACCTCGGCCACCAGCCCCATCCCCGTGTTCGCGGAGAGGAGCCGCCCGTCCGAGACCGCGATCCCGGCGGATTCCTGCCCCCGGTGCTGCTGGGCGTACAGGCCCAAGTAGGCCACGCGGGCGGGGTGGGGATGGCCCCAGACGCCGAAAACGCCGCACTTTTCCTTCTTTTCGTACGGCGTGCTCGACAGGATGGGCAGGTGCACGGCCATGACGAGAGTCTATACGAAAGGCTCCCGAACTGTGGTCGCCGGCGCACAGGATTCGCGGCCGATTGACTCGCGCGTTCGGAAGCCCTTTACTTCCCTCCCTCTTCCGAGCGTCGGAACGGGGGATTCCGGATCGCCGGCGCGGTAGCCACCGCCCACCGGTTCCACAGGTCGCCGCCCTCCAGCGGAGGAACGGCAGGCGGGCCATCGAGCCCGTCCACGGAGATCGATATGGCACGGTACACAGGTCCCAAGCTCAAGCTCTCGCGTCGCGTCGGCGTCCCCGTCGTCGACACCCCCAAGCACACGTCCAAGCGCGCCCTCGTCTACCCGGGCCAGCACGGCTTCCGCGGCCGGCGGCTGCGCGACTACGGCGTCCGCCTCAACGAGAAGCAGAAGCTCAAGTTCCACTACAGCGTGCTGGAGCGCCAGTTCCGCCGCTACCTCGACTTGGCCGGCCGCATGCCCGGCAACACGGGTGACATGCTCCTGCAGCAGCTCGAGATGCGCCTCGACAACGTGATCCGGCGCGCAGGCCTCACACGCACGATCTGGGCGGCGCGGCAGATGGTCGCGCACGGCCACATCTTCGTGAACGGCCGCAAGACCGACCGCCCGAGCTTCCAGTGCAAGATCGGCGACAAGATCACGCTCAAGCCCAAGGCGCAGAAGCTCGCCAAGGACGCGATGGAGAGCCTCGCGGGCTACGAGGTCCCGGGCTGGCTCGACCTGAACCCCGCCGAGAACACGCTGCGTGTCGTCGCGAAGCCCTCGACGGACCAGATCCCTTTCGACGTCAACACGAACCTGATCATCGAGTTCTACCGCTAAACGCGGCGGAAAACGAGACGAACCGAACGCGGGCGAAAGCCCGCGTTTTTCGTTGCGCGCTTCTACACCTTGACATGTCATGTAGACTGATGTGCCGCGGGTTCGCGGCGGAGGGATGCTCATGCGGAACACCGTTCTTCTCGCCGCGCTCGTGCTCGCCTCGTTCGCCGGCGTCACGCCGGCGCAGACCAGTCAGGTCACGTACCAGGGACGGCTCGACGTCTCCGGAGTTCCCGCAAACGGCGACTTCTCGATGCGCTTCGTGGTCTACGACGTCGCGACCGGAGGGTCGTTCCTGAGCTCTTCCTCGATCGGCAGCGTGCCCGTCACGGACGGGCTGTTCACGCAGACGTTCACCGTCGCCGAAGAGGACTTTGTTTCCGGAGCCACTCGTTGGCTTGAGATTCAGGTACGGCCGATCGGCTCGACCGATCCCTACACGGTGCTCACCCCGCGGCAGCGGATGACGGCGACGCCGTACGCGGTGCGCTCGCTCAGCGAGCGCTGGACAGACAACGGCTCGGGATTGCTACTGAACGAGTCCGCCGACGTACAGAGGGTTCTCATCAACCGAACCACGACGATCGACGCCAACGAGATCTTGGGCGTCAATTCGACCCCGTCGTCCCCGGCCGCCGCGGGCGTGATGATCAACGCCGCGAGCACGACCGGTCGCTCGTTCCTCGGGTTCGCGACCAACAGCGTCGAGCAATCGCGCTTGGAATGGAACAGCTCCACGGCGCGGCTGAGTCTCACGGCCGGCGGAAACACCGCGCTGACGGTGAGCACGGCGGGACGGGTCGGCGTCATGGGCTCGCCATCCGCAACGTTCGCGCTCAATGTCACCGGCGGGCTCAATGCGACGACCGAGGTGGTCTCGCCCATCTTTCGCTATCCGAGCTCGCAGCAGCGGTATCTCTCGATCGCGCCGGAGGCATTCCACGCGCGCGACACCACGGACAACGGCAACTTCGGCCCGTCGAACGGCGCGGCCTACCTCGCGACCGGCACTTCCGACAATATCGTCGCGGGGGTGCAACTCCCCGACGGAGCGGTGGTGAACGAGTTTCAGGTTGTGATGCTGGACAACACCGCGGCGACGGACATCAGCGTCACTCTCTACCGACGCACGTTCGCCAACACCGGGTATTCCCAAATGGCGAACGTCGTGAGTTCCGGCGCGTCCGCGACCGCGCAAACCGTCACCGACCCGACGATCGCCAATCCGACCGTCGATAATGCGCTATACGTTTACAGCGTCGGCGCGTTCTCAAGCGACTGGCAGGGATCGCTTTCGTCGATCAAGGCGGTCCGCATCGGGTACACGGTTATTCAGCCCGACTGACACTCGGCGCTGACAGACTTCACTTCTTGCTCTTCCGAATGAAGAGCGTCAAAACGAGCCTTGCGATAACGGTTTGTTCTTGCTGCTCTTTATCTCCGCTCGATGACGATTCTGACTTTTCCGCTCTTGGATGATTTGTAGAAGGCACGGCACTTCCAGCCGCAGCGGCGGCGCCGCGCTTCTCGTCCACGAAGAGCGTGATGACGAGCCCGGCGACCATGAAGCCCGCGAGGACCAGCATCGACTGCGGCATGCCGAGGCGCTCCTTCACGATCGCGAACGGGATCGTGCCCACCGCCGCCAGCTTGAAGACAAGGCCCCACAGACCGAAGCACTCGGCCGTGCGCTCCGGCGGCGTGAGGTAACTGACAAAGGCGCGGTTGGCGCTCCCGAGCGAGCCGAGCCCGAAGCCGATGAGGTTGCCGAAGAGCCAGAGGGGCCACACGGGCAGGCTCGCGGCCGGCGCCCCCGCGCCGAGCGGGCGTGTGTAGACATAGAACGCGAGCACGGCCGCGACCCAGACAACGAGCAGCGCGACCGTCGTCCGCCGGTGCCCGAAGCGGTCCTGCACGAAGGTGGGCACGAGCGTGCCGACGACGCCGCTGATCGTCACCAGCGCAATGAACTTCACGCTCTGCACGCCGGTGAACCCGAAGTCGCGCGTGAGGATCGAGGCGAACGACACGATGACGGTCATCCCGACGCCGTAAAAAAACGACGCGACGAGGAGCGTGAGCAGGTCGCGGTACCGCGCGGTGTGGCGCGCGGAGTCCGCGAGGCGGCGGAAGCCGGCGACGACCGGGTTGGTCCTGTCGCCGGTCGGCCGCGCCTTCTCGCGGAGAACCAGGAACGTCGGGACCGAGAAGGCGAAGAACCAGACGCCCGCGAAGACGAAGAGCGGCCACCAGCGGGCGGGGTCGGTCCCGGCGTTCAGCGCGATCAGGCCCGCGGCGGTGATCCCGAGCAGCACGAGCGCCGCGAGGTACGCGCACGCCCACGAAAAGCCCGAGACCTTGCCCATGTCTTCACGACGCGCCAGTTCGGGCAGGAAGCTCGCGAGGAAGTTCTCGCCGAGGTTGAAGCAGACGTTCGCGGGGATGTAGATGAGCACCGCGAGCCAGAGCGCGCCGGGCCCGGCGAGCGAAAGAGCGCACGTGAGCGCGGCGCAGATCACGCCCGTCACGAGCAGCGCCTCTCGCTTCCACGCCTTCGCGTCCGCGATCGCGCCCGCGACGGGGCTCGCGATCACCGTCAGCAGCATGCTCGCCGCGAAGAGGATCGACCACCGCTCGTCCGCGCCCGGCCCCGGCGAGACGACCTCGGTAAAGACGCGCGAGAAGAGGACCGTGTTCACGAGGAGCGTGAAACTCTGGTTCGCGACGTCGAAGCTGATCCACGACCAGACCTGGCCTTTGTTGGGCAGGTCCTTGAGCGGGTAGAGGCTCGCCATGGGGCGCGCTCAGCGCGAAACAGCGAGGCGGCCCTTGATCTCGGCGATCGGGGCGTGGTCCGCGTCGTCGGCGCGGGCGGGCTCGACGCCCACGATGGACACGCCCAGCTTGTCCGCCAGGCGGATCATTTCCGCCTTCTCGAGCATGATGACGTCGCCCGCGGCGATCGCGAGGCAGCGCCCGCCCGCCGCGTGGAGCATGCGGATCGTGTTGACGCCAACCGTCGGCACGTCGCTGCGGCGGTCGTGGCCGAGGCGGGCGCCCTTGCACAGGACCCAGCCCTTGGCGCGGCAGAGTCTGCCGGCGCGCTCGATCATGCGGTCGGTCCCCTCGACGGCCTCGACGGCGATCACGTCGCGCTCGCGCACGGCGATCGCCTGCCCGATGTCGAGCCGGAGCGTCTCGGTGAGCATGGGCCACGCGAACTCGATGTCGGCCTGCTGCTCCCGCGACGGCTGGCGGCGGGTCATCACGCCCACGTCCGCCATCTCGTCAGGGATCGGCGCGGTCGAGTCGAGCAGGGTCACCCCGACGCGGTCGAGCTGCTCCGCGACGGCGGCCAAGAGGGCATATGAACGGCGGTCGCGCCGCAGGTGCTTGTACCACGCGACGAGCGTTTGAACGTCCGGGATGTTCTTGAGCATCCGGAGCGGGTCGTGCATGAGACGGGCTTTATCCACCTTGCCCACCATGATGGCGTGGTGGACGCCCAGGCGCGCCAGCGCTCGGCCCCACGAACCCAGCCGGAGAACGCCGACGTCCCGGAACGTCGAGCACAAGTTCGGTAGGTCCGCGTCGTACTGATTGGCCAGGCCCAGCCCGTGCACCGGGTGGCCCGCGGCGCGCAAGTTCTTGGCAATCAAGAGCGGAAGACCGCCGCCGCCCGCGATCAGCCCGATCGGCGTCGGCGGCGAAGGAAGGTTGGCGAGGATCGTGACAGGGCGCACGAACGGGCTGACCGAGACGGTCGCCCGGGGTGTGGAAGCCGTGTTGAGTGGGGTCGTGAGCGCCGACATCAAGAAACCTTCCCGCTCCACGAGCAACGTCCGCGCCGTTGAAGCCCTCGCAGGCACAATGCTAGTGCGGACAAGCCTACGGCACCAGCCGAAAAGATGCCACCCGAGTACGGCGAATGTTTGGAGACAAAGTTCACCGATTTGATCCCCATCTTCGGGCCGCTCGGTTCATCGGCTCGCGGGCCGCTTGCCGATCCATCTTCCGTGGACGATTCGCGCCTCGACATCACCGAAGGTGACCGCACGGATGAAACGCCGCGGCGGACGGGCCGGCCGTGGCTCATGGTTTTGTTCTCCTGCTCGAACGTGTACACGCGCGTGTACCGCGATCGGTCGGGGGGGCATTACGACGCACGGTGCCCGAGGTGTCTCCGGACAATGCGCATCCGCGTCGGTGAGGGCGGGAGCGACCAGCGCGCGTTCCGCGTTCACTGCGGCTGACGCTACGATCCGCCCGCATGGCGGCATCGCTCGGCTCAAGCTATTCCGTGTCGCGCGCAACAGGGATGTGCGCGGCGACCCGACAACCGTTCAAGCCCGGCGACCACTTCGTGGCCACGCTCGTCGAGTCGCCCGCGGGCCTTGCCCGCGTGGACTACTCGCTCCCCGCGTGGGAGAGCGGGGCCCGACCGGGCTCGCCGGCGTTCGGCGTGTGGCGGAGCGTGTTCCAGCCCCACGCCCTCGAAAAAAAGCGGCTCTTCGACGACGACGAGGTCTTGGACATCTTCGAGTCCTTGGCGAGCGCGAGCGACGAACGGCAGGTGCGCTTCCGCTACATCCTCACGCTCCTGCTGGCGCGGCGGCGGCTCCTCCGCATCATCGAGCGGAAGAGTCGCAACGGGGTGACCGTGCTCACCGTCAAGCGCCGGGGCGAGGCGGACCTGCCCGCGATCGAGGTGACGGCGCCGGACCTGACGGAGGAAGCGCTCGCCGATTGCATGGAGCAGCTCGGCAGGGTGATCGATGAGGGCGGGCAGGCCCCGGGCGGTGCGGGTTGAGGCTTTCCGCCGGGTTGATCGCCGCCGCGCTGTGGGTCGGCGTGTGCGGCTGCGCGCGCCAGAAGCCGCCCGGAACGGCGCCGCCCGATACGTCGCGTGCGCCCGACGCGCAGCGCGCGATCGGCGCGTACAACGCCCGCGTCGGGCACATCGCGCGGCTGACGACGCCGCTCACGCTCGTCATCGACCACGCCGACCCCGGGGACCCCTCTTCTCGAGAGCGCGACCAGGTCGAGGGGAGCTTCCAATATGCGCGACCCGGCAACGTCTCGCTGCGCGTGGACAAGGTCGGTCAGACGCTGATGGTTCTCGGCTGCAACGCCGACCGCTACTGGTGGTTCGACTTCTCGGGCGACACGACGCTCTACGTCGGGTCGATGCGCCTCGCGAGCCCGGAGAAGGCGCGCGAGCTCGGCCTGCCGGTGCACCCGCTCGACCTCCTCGACCTCGCGTGCCTGACGCCCCTCCCCTCGACTTCCCGCGCGTCGTGGGACAGCAGCACCGGCCTTGTGCGCATCGTCGCCCCGTCGCGTTGGGGCGGGCGGTCGGTGCTCGTGGACCCCGAGACGTTCGAGCCCCGGCAGGTGACGCTGATCGACGCGGACGGACGCGGCGCCGTCACCGCGGAAGTATCCCGCGTGGAGGGCTTCGAGGTCGCCGGCAACGCCTTCTCCGGCGCGGCGTTCCCGACGCTGATCCGCGCGGTCGCGCCGGCCGCGGACGCGAAGTTCTCGCTCGAACTCACCGCGCCGAAGGACCCGGGCGAACGCATGCGGACAAAGCCGTTCGATCTCGACGCGCTGATCGACGCCTACCGCCCTTCGCGGACGGTGGACCTCGACGCGCCCCGCGGCGAACCATGATCACCCGATCATCCATCGGGGCGTTCGCCGCGTGCCTGGTCGCGTGCGCCCTCACCGCGGGTGCGCAGACCGCGCCCCGGATCGACGTCGCCGCGTCCGACCGGCACGTGTTCGGCGCGATCCGTCTCAACGGCAGGACAGAGAAGGACAGACCGTTCGCGCTCCTCATCCGCTTCGACGTCGGCGGCCAGACGCCCGCGGCGCAGGTCGTTGCGCCGCTGCAGGCCGCGCCCGAGGCGATCGTCGCGGACGGCGACGAGGTGATCACGATCACTGCGGACTGGGTCGCTCCGTCGCCCGGGTTCCCGAACCCACCGCTGGGGTCGACACGCGTCTCGGCGTGGAAGGTGCTCGCCCGTGGCGAGCGATGGGCGCTCGGCGCCCCCCCGCCACGGCTCATCGGGAGCCTTCCCGCGCGCGAAGTCCGCGGAGCGGCGGTCTGGAAGGGCCGGCTCCTCGTTGCGCTCGGGAGCGACCTCGTCACCGGCGACCGCGGCGCGCGTCCCATCGATCTCGTCGTCCGGCACGGACGCGACTGGCTCCCGATCGAGGCCCCGAGTGTTGCGCCGATCGCGGAGGTCGTCGCGCTCGCGGCGACGCCCGGGAGCATCGCCGTCCTCACGGCGAGCCGCGGGACAAAGGACCTGTGGATCGGTGATATTGAGGTCGAGCGCCGGCCCGGTCCGCCGACGCCGGCGCGCATCGCGGGCGAACCGACCCCGCCCGCCGGGTTCAACGCGGTCTGGCGGCACATCGCGCTCCCGGACCGGAACGTCTTCGCGGTCGCCGGGGCGGGGGGCACGCTCATCCTGGCCTCGCACGACGGCGAGGGTGTCACGCTCTGGACACGCGCAGCCGGACAGACGTCGCCGGGGTGGCGCAGGCTCGCCTCGATCACCGACGCGCCGACCGGCGTCCGCGTCGTCGGATCGCACACGCAAGACAGGGCGGCGTTGGTCTGGACGCTCCCGCTCCGATCCGCAGCCGATTCGCCCCGTTTACGCGCCGCGGTGGTCTCGCTCGCGACGGGGCGCGTCCTCGCGGACGAGGAGATCGGGGTGGACGGACCGGTCGCCTCGTCGGACTACCGCTTCATCGCGATCGTGTTGCTGTACATGGCGGGCATCACGCTGCTGCTGACCCTCAGGCCGCGGGACGGTGCCGCCTTGAATCTGCCCAACGGGTACTCCCTCGCCGAGCCGGGACGGCGGCTCGTGGCGGGCACGATCGATCTTGTCTTCGGGCTCGCCATCGCGGCCCTGATCCTGCGGCGCCCGCCGATGGAGGTTCTGACTCTCGGTGCGCTCGACCTGCTCACCGAACCGGAGGGGCAGACGCTCCTGCTCGCGTGGCTCGGTGTCTGCGTCGCCGGAGGCACGATCACCGAGTGGCTGACCGGACGCACACCCGGCAAGGCGCTTTGTTCCTGCAACGTCGTGCGCGTGGACACCCCTGCCGACAGGGCGGCCCGGCCCAGCCTCCGCGCAGCCTTCCTCCGCAATCTCGTCAAGTGGTGCCTGCCCCCCGCGGGGTTGGTCGCGGTCTGGGCTCCGGCGGGCCGGCACCGCGGCGAGGAGTACTCGCGTACATGCGTGGTGGTTGCCGACGATCCCGACGATGAGAGCGCCGGCCCGGACTGAGGAGCGCGAAATCCGCGCGATCCGGTGAACCTTCCCACCCCGGTCCTCCGATAACACGGGTCGGTCGGTGCATCACCGTCGCGCGGGTGTTGCGCGGGCCGCCGCCGAGGGCCGGAGCCGCAGTGGATCAGACGCAGCCCAACACGGGATCGCCAGCGCCGAAGCCGGCGTGGGCCGGGGTGTGGCAGGCGCCCGCCCTGCTGCTCGGCGGCGGGCTGCTGGTGGGCGGGATCGTGTACGCGTTCGCGACGCGCCCCGCGCCCGACGCCATCAACGAGTTCCGCAGGGCGCAGACTCAGATGGAGGAGCACCGGTACGGCGCAGCGCTCGAAACGCTGAACAAGCGCGTCCTGCCGCTCATGGACCGCAAGGCGCTCTCGACCGAGCAGGCCCGCGGGTTTCACCTGATGCGCGCCCGGGCGCTCTACCTGGGCCAGAAGGAAGCGGGCGTTTCGCGCAAAGAGAATTACGAGTCGATCGTGCGCGAATACGAGAGGGCGGAGCGCCGCGGCGCGACGCTGGAGCCCGCGGACGAGGAATTCCTGACGCGCTCGCTCCTCGCCGTCGGCGATCTCAAGGAGGGCTCACGCCGCGCGCTGGCGATGCTCGAATCTCGGCGCGAATCCGGCGTCGAGCTTCTCAAGGCGTTCATCGAAAAAAGCCTCGACGAGAAGCGGGGCGACCAGACGCTGGCCTTGGACCTGCTGACGAGCCTCGCGGCCGAGCCGGGGCTGTCGGACCAGAACCGCCTCTGGGCGCTCTCGAGGCAGGCGCGGCTGATGGTCGCGCAGGGGTACCACGAAGACGCGGCCCGACGCATCCTCCGCACGCTCCCCCGCGTGCAGGACCGGGCGGACCCGACGCTGCGCGCCGAGGTGCTGGTCACGCTCGCCCGCGCGTACATGGGGCAGGACGAGCACGCCGACGCCCTGCCGCAACTCGACGCGGCGTTGCAGTCCGTGGGCCGGGCGCACCCCCTCGCCGCCGAAATCGAGACGCTCGCGGGCGAGTGCGAGCAACTGGCCGGCCGGCTGGAACAGGCGCGCGAGCGGTACACGTCCGTCGTCGACGACTTCGAGCGCTCGCAGCACCGGCCTCGGGCCCTGCTCGGGCTCGCGGAGGTCGAGGCGGCCGTCGCCGTCGAAGAGTCCGCGGGCACGGCGCCGGAGCGGGCCCTCTCGCTGTACGAGGAGCTGGTCGGCCTGCGCCACGACGAGGAGCAGGGCGAGCGTGTGGATGTCGACGCCGTGCACGCGAGCCTGCTCGCACGCTTCGAGGAGCAGTACGGGCGCGGTGAGTACCGGACGGCCCTGCGCTTCGCGACGCTGGCCGAGGAGCTCCACGCCGGGCGGGCGACGCCCGACGGGAACGGCACGCCGGGCGACGTGACACTGGCGCTCGCGGAGTCCCGCCGGCGCATCGCGGAAGAACTCCTCGGCGCCGGCGCAGACGGGGCGGGCGCCCTGCGGCTGCTCTCCGAGGTCGACCCCACGACGCAGCGCGAGGCGCGCGCCATGCTCGTCGGCGCCGGCGAGTCCTTCCGCCGGTACGCGGAGAGCGTCGTGCACGAGGACGCGAAGGCGTACGCCGACGCGCTCTGGCAGGCGGCGGACAGCTTCGACCGCGCGGGCGAGACGGACGCGACGATCACGACCTTCCTGCAGTTCGCCACGGACTTCCCGAGCGACTCGCGCCAGCCCGAGGCCAAGTTCCGGCTCGGGCAGGCGTACCGCGCAAAGGGCGAGCTGCTGCTCGCGGAAACCGTCTTCCGCGACCTGCTGATCGACCGGGACGGCACGGGCCGCGCCGGGCCGTACGCGGACGCCTCGTACGTCCCGCTCGCGCAGACGCTGCTCGCAGACGGCGACGACAAGAACGACGAGGAGGCGGCGCACCTGCTCCGCGAGGTCCTCACGGGCCGCCTCGGCGGCGCCGGCACGGCGCGTTACATCGACGCGCTGCGCGAGCTGGGCGACTACGAGGCCGGGGCGGGGCGCCACGAGATCGCGATCGAACGCTACGAGGAATACCTCGAGCGCAGCGCGTCCGGCGGGTCGTCGGGCGAGGGGGCGGTCGACCGCGGAGCCGAATCGGTGCTCGTGCGCTCCCGGCTGGGCGACGCGTACAGGATGTCGGCCCGCGGTATCGAGAAGGCGCTCGCGGGCGCCATGCCGGAAGGCGACGCGCGCCGCCTGCGGCAGACGCGCGACGAGCGCCTCGCCCGCGCCGCCGAGCTGTACGACGAGGTGGGGCGCGACCTCCAGGGCCGCGCGCGCCTCAGCGCGCTCGAGGAGCTGTGCCTGCGCAACAGCCAGTTCTTCCGGGGCGACTGCCTCTTCGACCTCAAGGACTATGACGCCGCGATCCGGCAGTACGACGCGGCCCGCGAGATGTACCCCAAGGACCCGGCGTCCCTGGTCGCGATGACGCAGGTCGTGTCGGCGCTCATCGAGCGGGGCGACCTCCGCAAGGCGCGGTCGATCAACGAGCGGGCGAGGAAGTTCTACGAGTCGCTCCCCGAGAGCACCTGGGACGACCCGACGCTCCCGATGAGCCGCCGGGAGTGGGAGCGGTGGCTTGCGTCGCAGGCGAAGCTCGCGGCGGCGCCCGCCGCCGCGGACGCGGGCGAGGGGACTGGACCGAACCACTGACGGGCACGGCGGGGCGCGAGGCTCCGACAGGAAGGTCACGGATGACCGGGAACGATCGAAAGCACGGGACCGAAGCGCACGCCGACCCCTCGTGGGCCGCGGCGTACCTCGACGTCGTGACGCGCCAGACGCGCCTGCTCGAGGCGCTCGACGCGCTGAGCAGGGAGCAGGGCCCGCTCATCGAGGCCGAGGACCCGGAGCCTCTGCTCACGCTCCTCTCGAAGCGCGCGGAGATCGTGCGGGAGCTGGAGGATCTCGACGAGCGCTCGCGCCCGCTCCGCACGCGCTTCGAGGAGCGTGCCGCGGGCGTCCCCGCGCCCGAACGCGACCGGCTCCGCTTCCAGGTCGACCGCGTCTCTGCGCTGGCTCAGTGCGTGCTGCGGCGGGACGCCCGGGACCAGGAGCGGGCCGCCGCCCGCCGCAAGGCCGCGGCTCTCGCGCTCACGGAGATGAACGGCGCCGAGCGCGCGAACGGCGCGTACGGCAAGCCCGCCCCGCAGCCGCCCCGGTTCCAGGACACGGAGGCGTGATGGCGAGCTCGCACGCCATCACGACGGCGGGCATGACGCCCGCGGACCTCGCGGAGCTCATGCGGGCCTTCAACGAGGTGACCGCGAAGCTCGAGGCGTCGCACTCGCAGCTCAAGGAGCAGGTCGCGCGCCTCACGCGGGAGCTGCACGACGCCAACGAGCAGGTCGAGCGCTCACGCCGCCTCGCGGCGTTGGGCGAGATGGCCGCGGGCATCGCCCACGAGGTGCGCAACCCGCTCGGGGGCATCCGTCTCTACGCCCGCATGCTGGAGCAGGACCTCGCGGGCACCGACCAGGCCCGGACCGCCGCGAAGATCACCGGCGCCGCGCGCGTCGTCGAGGGGATCGTCGACGACGTGCTGAGCTTCGCGCGGGAGTTCCGCCTCCGGAAGGACGGCGTCCGCGCCGGCGATCTCTTCGACCGCGTTCTCGAGGCGTGCTCGCAGGAGATCGTCTCGTGCGGCGCCCGGGTCGATCGCTCCGGCGACGACGTCGCGATCGACTGCGACGGCGCGCTGATGCACCAGGCGCTCGTGAACATCGTCGCGAACGCCGCGCAGGCGATCGCGGCGGCGGGCGGCGCCGACCGCGCCGTCCGTCTGAGCGCGGCCGCGGGCCCGGCGGCGGTGCGCGGCGACGAACGCGTCGCGGCGGCGACGATCACCGTCCGCGACACCGGCGCGGGCGTCACGCCGGAGGTCGAGGCGCGGATGTTCAACCCCTTCTTCACGACCCGCCCGCACGGCACGGGGCTGGGTCTCGCGATCGTCCACCGCATCGTGGACGCGCACGGCGGGCGCGTCAGCGTCCGCAACAACGAGCCGCCGATGCGCGGCGCGTGCGTCGAGATCGTGGTGCCGAGCGGGCGCACGCCGCCGGACGACGGCCCGAATCAGTCTACCCGGGCGCGCGGAAGGATCCGCCGCGCTCAATCACACACGGCGGAAGAAACGAAGGCGGAGGCTACTGCATGAGGAGCGTCCTGATCGTCGACGACAAGGAAATGATGCGGGACAGCGTGGGCGCGACGCTCGAGCGGGCGGGCCTGCGCGTGCTCACCGCGGCGGACGGCGAGGCGGCCGCGGCGATGTGCGCCGCCAGCCGGCCCGACGCCGTCGTGACGGACATGCGCATGCCCGGGATGACCGGCATCGACCTGCTCGAGCGGCTCAGGAAGATCGACGACGAGCTGCCCGTGATCCTGATGACCGCCTTCGGCACGATCGAGACCGCCGTCAAGGCGATGAAGCTCGGCGCGTTCGACTACCTCACCAAGCCCTTCGAGGGCGACGAGCTGGTCATCGCCGTGAAGCGCGCGATCGAGCACCGCCGGCTCACGCGCGAGAACGCCGTGCTCCGCGTGCACGCCGGCGAGGACGCGCCCAGCGTCAACGGCAGGGCCAGGGCGATCACGCCCGGGTCGGCGCCGTCGCCCCGACGCGGCGTGGAGCGGCTGGTCGGCTCATCGGCCGTCATGGAGAAGCTGCGCGAGCACATCAAGGCCGTCGCCGGCTCGCACGGCACGGTGCTCATCACCGGCGAGAGCGGCGTCGGCAAGGAGGTCGTCGCCAAGGCGGTGCACGAGTGCAGCGGCCGCTGCGGCGGGCCGTTCCTCGCCGTCAACTGCGCCGCCCTCTCCACGTCGCTCCTCGAGAGCGAGCTCTTCGGGCACGAGAAGGGGTCGTTCACGGGCGCCGACAAGACCCGGCGCGGCCGCTTCGAGCTCGCGGACGCCGGCACGCTCCTGCTCGACGAGGTGAGCGAGGTCTCGCCGATCATCCAGGCCAAGCTGCTCCGCGTGCTCCAGGAGCGGACGTTCGAGCGCGTCGGCAGCAGCCTCTCGATGGGCGTCGACGTCCGCGTGATCGCCACGAGCAACCGCGACCTGCCCGCCTCGTGCGCCAAGGGCGACTTCAGGCAGGACCTGTACTACCGCCTGAGCGTCCTGCCCGTCGCCGTCCCGGCGCTCCGCGAGCGCATCGAGGACGTGCCCGAGCTCGTGCGGCACTTCGTCGCCGAGTTCTGCGCCCGCGAGGGGCGGCCCGCCCCGCTCATCGAGCCCGAGGTGATGCCGCTGATGCAGTCGTACCACTGGCCCGGCAACGTCCGCGAGCTGCAGAACATCTGCGACCGCGCCGTCGTGCTCGCGGGCGTCAACGCCTCGGGCGGACGCGTGATCTCGCGCTCGCTGGTCGATCCGTGGCTGGGCCGGACGCCGTCGCCGGCGTTCAGCCAGATGATCCCCCTGCCCGAGCCCAAGCTCGCCCCGTCGCCCGGCCACGCGAACGGCTACATCGACGGGCACGTCCGCCAGCTCGAGGAGATCGAGCGAGAGGCGATCGTGAACACGCTCATGCGGTTCAAGGGGCACCGGCAGAAGACGGCCCACGCGCTGGGCATCGGCGTCCGAACGCTCGGCCTCAAGCTCAAGAAGTGGAAGCAAACCGGTCTCGTGGCGGAGAATCTGTAAGACATTCACCGCGGAGGCGCGGAGACCGCAGCGAAAAGCGAGGAATGGACCGAAGAACCGCGCTCCCGCGCGCTCTTCAAGCCGATCTGCTCTCCTCTCATCTTCCTCCGCGGCTCTGCGGTGAATCCTCCTCTTGGTCCGCGGTTTGCGGAGATTCAACCGATGATCCGGGAACTGGCCAACGCCGATGCGATGCCCGTGCTCGAGCAGATGATGCGCTTCACCGCGCAGCGTCAGCGCGTTCTCGCGCACAACATCGCCAATATCGACACCCCGGACTTCCTGCCGCTGGACGTCTCTCCGCAGCGGTTCCAGGACGCCCTGCGGCAGGCCGTGGAGGCGCGGCGCCGAGCGGGCGGGACGGGCGGGCTCGCCCAGCCCCGGTCCCGCGAGATCCGGGTCGGCCGGGACGGCTCTTGGACGCTCAGGCCGGGCACCTCGTCGGGCAACATCCTCTACCACGACCGAAACAACCGCGACGTCGAGGTGATGATGAAGGACCTGGCGGAGAACGCGATGACCTTCCGCGTCGCGACGGACCTTTACAGGCAGCAGAACGACACGCTCCGGACCGCGATTTCACAGCGGGTGTGATGGATGAAGGCGCAGCACGATGTTCGGACTCCTCGACATCTCCACCAGCGGCATGACGGCGCAGCGGACGCGCCTGACCGCGATCGCCGCGAACATCGCCAACAAGAACTCCGTCGAGGCCGACGGCACCCCCTACCGCGCAAAGCGCGTCTTTCTCGCACCGGGAAACCCGGCCGCAACGTCCAAGGAGGGACGGCGGCTCGGGGCGCACGTGGCGGCCGTCGAGGACGACCGGACGCCATTCAACCTGCGCTGGGACCCCGGCCACCCGCTCGCGATCAGGAGCGGCGCCTCGGCCGGGTACGTCCGCGAGTCGAACGTGAATACCGTGAACGAGCAGATGAACGCGATGCAGGCCTCGCGCGCGTACGAGGCCAACGCGGTGGCGGCCGAGGCGACCAAGCAAATGCTGACGACGGCCCTGCGGCTCCTGGGCTGAGTGTGACGATGAAGAGTGACGGCCAATGAGCGATCCCATCGGACTTATCTCGGGGGCGGGCGGCGCGGGGCACCAGGCCCAGCCCAGGTCCGTCGCGCGCGGCCCCAACGCCCCGAACTTCGGCGACGTGCTCCGCAAGAGTCTGAGCGAGGTCAACGAGGCGCAGCAGGAAGCCACCCGCGCCGTCGAGGACCTCGCGACCGGCCAGCGCAACGACGTCGAGGGCGTGATCCTGGCGACGCAGAAGGCCGACAACGCCTTCCGCATGCTCCAGGCGCTGCGCAACCGCGTGATGGACGCCTACGAGGAAGTCAAGCAGATGCGCGTCTGACGCGCGTGCCCGCCGGTCACACGCTGAAGTACTTCGCCTCCGGGTGGTGGACGACGATCGCGCTCGTCGATTGCTCCGGGTCGATCTGCCAGTTCTCCGTCAGCTCGCAGCCGATGCGTCGGGGCTCGAGGAGCGCGAAGAGTTTCTCCTGGTCGGCGAGGTTCGGGCACGCCGGGTAGCCGAAGGAGTAGCGGCTGCCGCGGTACTTCTGCGTGAAGAGCTCCCTGATCTTCGGCGAGTCATCCCCCGCGATGCCCAGCTCCTGACGCATCCGCTTGTGCCAGTACTCGGCGAGCCCCTCCGCCGCCTCGACGGAGAGGCCGTGCAGGTAGAGATAGTCCGTGTAGTTGTTCGCCTGGAAGAGCTTGCGTGCCTCCTCCGTCGCGCGCTCGCCCACGGTCACGCAACTCATCCCGATCACGTCCGTCTCCCCGCTGTCCACGGGGCGGAAGAAGTCGGAAATGCACAGGCGCCGCTTGTCGGCCTGCCGGGGGAAGTGGAACCGCAGCCGCTCGCGCCGTTCGCCGGGCTCCCAAATCACCAGGTCGTTCCCGTCGCTGTTGCACGGGAAGTACCCGTACACCACGCGGGGCGTCAGGATCCGCTCGCGCCGGCACCGTTCCTTCCACGCCTCGAAGACCGGCACGATCTTGTCCTCGACGAACGCGTCGTACTCCGCGTCGCTCATCGCCCCCTTCTTCACCTGCCACTGGCCCCGGAAGAGCGCGACCGGGTTGATGAACGGGTACACGTCGCCGGGGTCGATCGTCTCCACCACCCGCGTGCCCCAGAAGGGCGCTCTCGGCACCGCCACGTCCGTCGCCACGTTGCTGCGCACCCGCTCGGCCGCCGCCGGGGCGGCGTTCCCGCCGCTGTTCGCGGCCGCGAGCTTGGCGATGCGCGACTGATTGATGGATTCCTCCGCGTCGCTGCGCTTCGCGAGCCGCGCGACGACCTCCTCGTGCAGCACGCGCGTGTCGCCGTTGGAGATCACGTCCATGGTGCGCAGCCCGTCGAAGGCGTCCCGCCCGTAGAAGACCTCGCCCCTGTAGACGTTCCGCAGGTGGCCCTCGCAGTAGTGCCGCGTGAGCGCAGCGCCGCCGAGGAGCACGCGCGGCGTGAGCCCCTGCGCGTTCAGCTCGCGCAGGTTCTCCTCCATCACCGTCACGCTCTTGACGAGCAGGCCCGACATGCCGATCGCGTCGGCCTTCTTCTCCTTCCAGGCCTTGATGATCTCCGCCACCGGCTGCTTGATGCCGAGGTTGTGCACCGTGTAGCCGTTGTTCGAGAGGATGATGTCCACGAGGTTCTTGCCGATGTCGTGGACGTCCCCCTGCACCGTCGCGAGGACGATCGAGCCCTTGCTCGCGCCCTCGACCCTGTCCATGAGCGGCTCGAGCCTGCCCACCGCCGCTTTCATCACCTCGGCGGACTGGAGCACGAACGGCAGCTGCATCTTGCCGCTCCCGAAGAGCTCCCCCACCGTCTTCATTCCGTCCAGCAGGTGGTCGTTGATGATGTCGAGAGGCTTGTACCTCTCGAGCGCCTGGCCGATCGTCGCCTCGAGCCCGTCCTTCTCGCCGTCAACGATGTGGGCGCGGAGCCGCTCCTCGACGCTGAGGTCCGCGAGCGTCCTCTTCTTTGCGGTCGCAGCGCCCGCCGCGTCCTTGAAGAGCTCGATGAACTTCTGGAGCGGGTCGACGCCCTCCGCGCGCCGGTCATAGATCAACTCCAGCGCCGCGCTCCACTGGTCGTCCGGGATCTTGTTCTTGGGCAGGATCTTCGAGAAGTGCAGGATCGCGCTCGTCAGCCCCGCGGCCCGCAGTTCGTGCAGGAAGACGCTGTTGAGAACGACGCGCGCCGCGGGCGACAGGCCGAAGCTGACGTTTGAGAGCCCCACCGTCGTCTGCGATCCCGGCAGCGCCCCGCTGATCCGCCGCACGCCCTCGATCGTCTCGAGCGCGCTGCGCCGGTCGCTCTCCATGCCGGTGGAGATCGGCAGCACGAGCGGGTCGAAGAGCAGGTCCTCGGGCGAGAGGCCGTGCCCACGCGTCGCGCGCTCGAAGGCGCGCCGCGCGATCGCGAGCTTGCGCTCCGCCGTGCGCGCCATCGAGTTCTCCTTGTCCTCGTCGATGCTGCCGATCACAAGCGCCGCGCCGTGCGTCTTCGCGAGCCGGCAGAACTTGTCGAACTTCTCCTCGCCGTCCTCGAAGTTCGCGCTGTTGATGATGCACTTGCCGCCCGCGTGCCGCAGCCCCGCCTCGATCGTCCTCGCCTGCGTGCTGTCGAGCATCAACGGCACGTTCACCTGCCGCACCACACGCCGCACCACGTCGGCCATGTCCCTGGCGTTGTCCCGCCCGGCGTAGTCGACGTTCACGTCAAGCACGTGCGCGCCGTCGTGCCGCACCTGCTCGCGCGCCAGACTCACGATCCCGTCCCAGTCCTCCGCCTCGAGCAGCCGCTTGAACGCCCGCGACCCGCTCGCGTTCATCCGCTCGCCGATGATGAGGATGGAGTTGTCCTGCCGGTAGTCCGTCACCGAATAGAGCGACGTGACGCCCGAAGGGAGCGCCGCCTCATCCTCCCCCTGCTCGCCCGCGCGCTCGTCCGTTCGTCCGCTCGCCGCTCCCCCTGCGCGCCCCCGCGCCTTCGCGGCCCCGTGCCTCGCCGCAACTTCCACCAGCCGCCGCACGTGCTCGGGCTTCGTCCCGCAGCACCCGCCGATGATCCGCACACCGTCCTGCGCAACAAAGCGCTCCATCGCCTCCGCGAACGGCTCGGGCTGCAGCGGGAACTCCGTCCGCCCCTCCACAAGCACCGGCAGCCCGGCGTTGGGCATCACGCTGATCGCCCGCCCCCAATGCCTGCCCAGCCACTTGACGTGGTCGCGCATCTCCACCGGCCCCGTCGCGCAGTTGAGCCCCAGCGAGCAGATCGGGTAGCCGGCGAGCGCCGTCGCCGCCGCCGCGATCTCCGTGCCCAGCAGCATCGTGCCCGTGTTCTCGATGGTGACGCTCACCATGATCGGCACGCGCTGCGGCGAGAGCCCGCGCTCCTCGAGGGCCGCGAGCGCCGCGTTCAGCACGCACTTGATCTGCAGCAGGTCCTGGCACGTCTCGACGATGAACAGGTCCACGCCGCCCGCGAGCAGCCCGCGCGCCTGCTCTCGGTAGCTCGAGAACATCCCGTCCCAGTCGATGTTCCCCAAGGTGATCAGCTTCGTCCCCGGGCCCATGCTCCCCGCGACGAACCGCGGCTTGTCGCCCGTGGAGAACTTGCCGCACGCCGCGCGCGCAAGCTCGGCGGCGATCTTGTTCAGCTCGAACGCCTCGTCCGCGAGCTCGAACTCCGCGAGCACGTGCGGCATGCCGCCGAACGTGTCCGTCTCGACCACGTCCGCGCCCACCGCGAGGAAGCTCTCGTGGATGCCCTGGATCAGCTCGGGCCGGCTCTTGACAAGGATCTCCGGGCAGTTCTCCTTGCCCCAGTAGTCGCGCGCGACGTCGAGGTCCGCGGCGTGGGTGGCCGTGCCCATCGCCCCGTCGAAGACGAGGCGGCGTTTCGCGAGCGTGTCGAGGAAGAGGCTGGAGGTTGCGGTCATCCGGGAGTCTCACAATCACGGCGGGCACGGGGGAAAAGTCGAATCACCCAGTGCCCTTCGCGTCGAGACTTCGACCGGGCCGAGGATGCCGACTTTCACGGCTGGATGAGAACGAGGCTTACTTCTTGACCGGCTCTTCCTTCTTCGCCTTGGCCTTGTCGAAGTAGTTGCCCGCGTACTTGCGCTGGAACTTCTCGACGCGGCCGGCGGAGTCGACGAACGTCTGCTTGCCCGTGAAGAACGGGTGCGACCCCGACCACACCTCGACGTGCATTTCCGGCACCGTGGCGCCGACCGTCATCACGACCTGGCCGTTGTGATAGACCTTGCAGTTCGGGTAGTACTTGGGGTGGATGTCGGTCTTCATGGCGCAACTCCGGCGGCCGGGCGTGATTCAGCACGCTCCGGGGGGTCAGGATGATACGCACCGGCGCCGCAAAACGCAACGGGGCCGGGCGAGCGTCCCCTCTCAGGCGCCCGACCGGACCCCATACCCGCCCCGCGTTCAGCGGGGCCGGTCCCCATCAGGGCTTGTGAAACTGTGGGTCTGCGACCCCGACGAAGATCAAACGTCCGACGCGGCAGTGTATTTCACCGACGCCGCCGCGCACAGACACCGAGGGCCCCCAGGCCCATCAAGGCCGCGCCGCCGGGGGCCGGCACGGGCACGAACGACAACTCGAAGACCTCGCTGTCCTGCAGTTGGCCGGACGCATCGCGGAAGTAGAACGAGATGTTGTACTCCTGCCCGGGCAGCCCGTTGGGAAGATGCCACACGGGCAGCACGTGGATGACGGGCGCCCCCATCGCGATTTCCTGACCAACCTGCAGGGGCTGGGGGATCCCGAAGACCTGCATCCCCGGGTCCGCGGCGACAAGCACGGCGCGGATGTCAACCGTCGCCGGGAGCATGAAGAGGCCGATCGCCGGGTGGTCACTCGGGAGGCTGGCGAGCGCGATCTCGGCGGTGGCATACCCGGGAATCCCGACGAACGGAGACTCAGGAACCATGAACGGCATCGGCGCATGGGTGTGCATGTGCAACCGGCCCTGCGCGTCAACCGCGGCTTGAATCTCTTCGTGATGCTGGGCGAGTGCCGCCGAACCGCACACGGCCACAACGAAAGCCCCCACCGCCGCAGAAACAGTGCGCATGGACATCCTTCACCTCCCTCATGGCCCCATGTCCCGCCGAGGCGGGCATATTGCAGCGACGCTCCCTGCACGGGACAAATCGCACGCCCACGGCCGGGCGAAAACACACCCGTCACGCGTCGATCCATCGGCGGTGCTCGTGCTTCCGACGGGCCGCCGTCTCGAGCCTGCACGCGCACTCCGGGCACGGCGCGCCCTTCGCAAGGCCCGCGCGGTCGTACCCGCACTTGACACACTCCACGGCCACCGGCGGGAACGCGAGGTCCGACGTCTTCCACGAGCACCCGCACTTCGGACATACGCGGCAGGCATTGAATCCGTCCCTCGCACGCTCCATCTCGCCCGCGCACGACGCGCACACGCCGTGCGCGAGCCAGACCGACCGTCGGGCGTTCGCCGGGATCGACAGCGCGCACGCGACAGCGGCGGCTATCAGCACCACAACGCCGACGAAGCCGAGCTCGAACGCCTCAACGCTCTTGTTGATCCTCGGCAGGACAAACGCCGCGACGAAGAGGCCGATACCAACGAGAAACAGGGGGAGTGCGAGCCAGCGGCGGCGGCGCCACGCGAGGCGCGCGAGTTCGTGCCGCGCGTCCGCCGCGCGGCCGGTGAACTCGATGTCGGAGACGGGCAGGTCTCTGATCTCGGTCTTGATTCCGATGTCATCCGAGCACACGGCGCAGGGAAGGACCAGCCAGCTCCTGTCGGTCGCACGCGCCGCCAGCGCCGCGGCCTCCCGCCCGGACATGCCGTCCGTGCGTCGTGTGAACCGCGCACGGTTCCACGCCGCGCCGCACTCGGAGCAGACGGTGCAGCCGTCGCCTTGCACCGGCAATGGCACGAGGTCGAATCCGCACCCGCCACAGCGCCCGAACGAGACAAGCGTCGCCGCGTGCAGACGCTTTGTCGGGAGCCTTTGCTCCGCGAAACGGGAGCGCCAGACCAACAACCAGAACAGGCACGGGCCGAGCAAGGGACCGATGTACGAACCCCACGAAGCGCTGGGCGACGGAAGCAGCGAGCGCCATCCATTCCGCGCGACGGCCCACGTGCCGTACGCGATGAAGACAACACCAATGACCCAGGCCAAGTACACCAACCTCTTGCGAGAGACTCTCCCCTCGGCCTGAAGCTCCGCTTGGACTTCCAGGACGGCCGAGCACACTCGCTCCATGCCCCTGTCGTCCACAACAGCCTCGTTCCGCGTGGACCGCCACATCCCGGCATTCTTGTCGACGCTGCGGGTGTCCCGCCCCACGACAGCCCGAAAACCGGCGTTTCCCGGCCTTTTCTCGCCGCTGACCCCTCGGCGTGCTTACTATTCCCCCGCCATGCCGACGCTTGCGCAACTGGAGCGCCTGCTGCAGGCAGATCCGAACGACCCCTTTGTGCTCTATGGCATCGCTCAGGAGCACACCAAGGGGGGCGACTACGCCCGCGCCGTCGAGTTTTTCGACAAGTGCTTGGCGGCCGACCCCGCGTACTGCTACGCCTTCTATCACAAGGCAAGGGCTCTGGACGCCGCGGGTTCTCGGAACGAAGCGATCGAAACCGCGAAACAAGGGGTCAAGGCGGCCGAAACGGCGGGGGACGCACACGCCGCGGCGGAGCTGCACAGTCTGCTGGAATCGTTGGAAGGGACCTGAACCGGGCGTCGCAGGACGCTCCCAGAGAACGAGGTACTCGCGTGGTCAACAGCTACCGGCTCAACGTTGAGGTGATCCGCCCCGGCCTGTTCGGGGACGCCCCCCCGGGGCGTGACGGGTCCCCCACGCCGCGCATCTCCGGCCTCCAGCCCGACCTCTCCAACCCGACCGTGACGTTCGTAAAGGTCGGCGCAACCGTCGTCGCCAAGGTCCCCTTCATGGAGATCGAGAAGCTCGGCCTGCGCGTCGGCGCGAGCTGGACGAGCCGGCTCGCCCAGACCTGCCAGCAGGCCTTCGACGTCATGCAGGCCCGCGAGCAAGGCGAGCGCATCGCCCGCGACGAGCGCAAGTGCGCCGCCGAGGTGGAGGCCAAGCTGACCAAGCAGGGCATCACCGCCGCCGTCGCGAAGCAGGCGATCGACGAACTCAAGAAGGCCGGCATCGTCTCCGAGGCGCCCCTCCCGCCCCTCGAGCCAGAAACCAACGGCAAGGGCAGGAAGGCCGCCAAGGCGCGCCCCGACATGGTCCGGGCTGTCGAGGCCGCCGAGGAGGCGCTCAAGAAGCTCCCCGCCAAGCTCGACCGCGCCGGCAAGATGCGCAAGCTCGTCGCGGCCCTCGCGCGCAAGGGCTTCGACGAAGACACGGCGAACGACGCCGCGGCGAAGGCGCTCAAGAGCGCCCGCCCCGCGCCCGCCCGCAAGCGCCCGGCTGCGCGTGCGTCGCGCTGACGCCGCCGAGCGGAGGGCGCCTCTGCTCGCGCTGCGACGTTTGGCGAGCCAGGTGATCGGCGAATGGCCGCACCGGGCCGCTCGGATCGCACAGGCGCGGCCTGAATGTCTCGTCGCCACCACTCACCGATCCCCTATCACCGGTCACCGAGTACGACCCGCCGGTCACTTCTACGATCCCCCATGCCCCCATCGCAACTCGCCAACGTCGCCGTGCTCCCGCTGCTCGTGCTGGGCGCGTGCAGGATGAGCGGTAACGAGCGCAATGAGCTGGGCGATTCGCGCGCCGGGGAGAGCGTGAGCCTGCCCGCCTTCGGCGGCGCGGGCCTTCGCGCCGACAGCGCGCCGACCTCCGACGCGCCCGCGAGCGCCGGCCTCAGCCGCGCCCACTGGGAGCCCACGACGATCATCGTCCCCATCGACGGCGTCCGGGGCCGGCCGACGTACGCGAGGCCGTTGCTGCTCGCCGACTCGACCGCCCGCCAGCGGGGCGACTTCCCCACGCCCACCAGCGCCCTCGAGCTCGAGGGCGACAGCAGGACCGAGCGCGTCGCCGAGGCCGCGCTCGGTCCTTTCTACACGCTGTACGAGGGGGCCGCGATGCCCTTCCGTTTCTTCTACCTGCCGCCGTGGCGCGAGGTGCGCCACGTCGAGCGGCCGAACTGGCGCGCGCCCGTGCAGACCGCAACCCACCCGCGTCACGAGCTGCAGCGCCTGCGCGACGCGGGCGCCGACGGATCCCCCGTGATCCCGGACTCCGCCGACGGCGAGCGGCTGCAGACCGACGCGCCGGCCACCGACGCGGCGGATCCCTCCGGTCTTGATCGCACGCCGGAGCGTCCGCAGTGAGCCGCGCCATCGGCCCCGACGGCCTCCCCCCTGGTTACCAGCTCAAACCCGGGCTCGAGATTTCGCCGCGCGAGGCGAGCGAGAAGCTCCGACGCGATGAAGTCACACTGATCGACTGCCGCACGGCGCCGGAATGGGAGATCGCGCGCGTCGAGCCGGCGATCCACGTCCCGCTCGGCGAGATCGAGGCCCGCGCCGAGGACATCCGCGAGGAGGCGGAGAGGCGGGGCAAGCCCGTCGCCGTCATCTGCCACCACGGCGTGCGGTCGTTGAAGGCCGCGCTCGCGCTGCGGGCGCTGGGCGTGCCCGGCGCGGTCTCCGTCGCCGGCGGCATCGAGGCCTGGTCGCAGGCGATCGATCCGAGCGTGCCCCGTTACGAACGCAGCGGCGACGCCTGCCGGCGGGTCTGACCTCTTCGTCTCTTCGTCAACGAAAAACCCCCCGGTGTTTCCACCGGGGGGTTCGTGTGTCCGTCAGACTCGAGAGTTGATCTCGAACCGATTAGCCCGCGCAGGCGCCGCCGCCGAAGACGCGGAGGAAGGCCTCGAGGTCGGCGTTGTCGGGGAAGAGCTGGTCGTTGTTGAAGTCGATGTCGTTGCACGTGCCGGTGCTGCACGCGCCGCCGCCGAAGACATCGAAGAAGTCCTGGATGTCTTGGTTATCCGGGAAGAGCCCGTCGCCGTTGAAGTCGATGCTGTCGCAGCCGAGGGAGCAGTCGCCCGAAGCGTTGCCGCTGATGAGGTCCGCGCCGACGCCAACGTTGTCGTTGGGCGTCTGCGGGCGGATGAACCAGCGGTCGTTGCCGGGCAGCGTCTGGGCGTCGAAGAACGCGAAGCCCAGGTAGTAACGGCCCTGCGGGAGAGCGCCGTTCTGACCCGAATAGGTCGAGACCTCGCCGACACCGTACGGAGCCGCACCGGCCACGCGCGGGTTGGACGAGTTGCCGAACGAGAACTGCGGGAGGAAACCGTCGCCTTCGTCGTCCGAAGAAGCGACCAAGTTGCCGTTGCTGTCGAAGAGGAAGGCCTCCATGTCCGACGCGGTGCCCGACTGGAAGAAGTCGATGTCGAGGTAATCGTTCGCGTCCGGATCGTTGAGCTCGAGCTCCTTGCACGTCACGAAGGTGTACCAGACAACGCCCGGGTCGTTGACCTGAACGTTGCCGTTGTCGATCACGCCGAAGACCGGGTCGCCGGGGGCGCCGCCGGGCGGGGTGAGCTCGATCGAGGTCGGCGGGACGGGTGTGTAGGTGTTGGTGATCGGGTCGTTCACGTTCGTGCGGATACGCACCGTGACCGGCGCGCCGGCCGACGAAGGATCGCTCAACAGCGACCAGCCCTCACCCGGCGGGGAGACGAGCGGCTCGGCCGCCGTGCCGACCCAGAAGGGGCCGTCAAGCGTCGTCAGCTCGCCGTCGATGCCGTTGAAGGTCACGCCGTCGCCGTTCGCGGCGCGGTTGCCGGCGCCGAACGACAGCTGGGCAAGGTCGCCCGACCCGTCGGCGAAGTCGATGCCCGCGTCCGACTGCGTCGAGACGATGAAGCCGCCCTCGGCGTTGTACAGCACCATCGCGGTGTTGAACAAGGCAGAGCCTTCGTTGTCGATGTCCAGGTACGCGAGGTTCGCGTCGAGGACGTCGTTGTTCAGGCAGAACTTGACCCAGAACGCGTCGTCGCGCGGATCGGCCGAGCCGGCGGTGACGGTGCCGTTCGCGACCGTCTGCCCATCGGGCAGGCAGCCGGCGAGCGTCAGGTCAACATCGGCGGTCGGAGCGGGCGGGGGCGGAATCTCGCCCTGCCACTGGAACCAAAGACGCGTCGGGTTGCCGTTGAACAGCGTGGCGCGGTGCTCGGCCGAGCCGAAAGCACGGCTGCTGTTGGTGTCCGGGTAGGTCACCAGCGGGCCGCCCTCGAAGATGCCGTCGGTATCGACGTCGCACGCCCAATCAGGCAGCGTCGTGCCGACGCTCGGCGCACCCTCGCCCACGCCCCAGAACAGGTACGGCTGGTTGATCGCGAAGGTGGTGCCGTTGGCGAACGGACCGGGGAGGAACGCGCCGGGAGCCGTCGCGCTGCCGGGCTCGCGCATTTCCATCTCGACGAAGATCGAGTTGTCGCCTTCCGGAACCGCGAACGTCACGCCCGGGAACGTCCAGAAGAAGCCGAGGCCGTTGGGCTGGCCGTTCACCTGGAGACCGAGGTTGCCGGCGTACAGCGTGAAGAAGTTGTTGCTCGCGGCCGTCACCATCGGGCTGGCCGTGTAGTCAACGTCCTCCCAGCAACGCATGAACACGTCGGCGCCCGCCGGGCGGACAGCACCGTTGCGGGCGAAGGAGAAGTTGAAGTCCGTGATGACGTTGTTCGGCGCCGGCGAGGGAGCAACCGCCCACGGGCCGCCGTACGTGATATCGTCGCCGATGTGGCTCCAGCCCTGGTAGCGGCTGAAAATCAGCGTCGTGACCGCCGCGCTGTCGGCGTCGTACACGGGCTGCGATGCACGGGACTGCGGCAACTGACCAAGCTGCATCTGGCCGTTGCCATCGATAAAGGCTGGCTGCAGCTTCGACCGCGGCTGATCGACCTGAGCAAACGCCGCGGAAGCGGCCGCACCGGCCGCCAACGCAAGAATCAGACTCTTCTTCATATTCCAGACTCCTCTCGGTATGACGGGGACACACACCCCTCGTCCAGTCCACGGATGAGTCCTATCCCATCCGCAATTCGGCTCGCACGGCTTTCACCGTCGCGACCAAGACAGGTTGCGCACTGCTCGCGCGATCAATAGCCTAACCGATGTCCGGCAAAACACAAGCCTTTTTTGGGTAACTCTTCATGCCGCGTTGAGGCCCGGCCGGATACACGGGCTCCCGCCCGCGTCCGGTAAAGGACCCCACCCGGTCATCGGGTATTCGCCTCGGCGTCTGAACGCCGCCCGCGCATCAATCTCACAAACTCGTCGAAGAGGTACCCCGAATCATGGGGGCCGGGCGATGCTTCCGGGTGGTACTGCACACAAAAAACCGGCTTCCCCTCCACTCGGAATCCGGCAACGGTGTCATCGTTGAGGTGCGTGTGCGTTTCCGTGCCGCCGACTTGCGCGAGAGAAGTTCGGTCGACCGCAAAGCCGTGGTTCTGACTTGTGATCTCAACACGCCCGGAGCCGCGTTGCAGGATCGGATGATTGGCGCCGCGGTGGCCGAACGGCAGTTTATAGGTCCTTGCTCCGACCGCGAGGGCGAGCAGTTGGTGGCCGAGGCAGATACCGAACGTCGGCATCGTCTTCTCGGCCGGACGGTTCATCAGCTCTCGCAACGTGTCGATCGTCGCTTGCACAGCGGCGGGGTCGCCGGGGCCGTTCGAGATGAACAGGCCGTCCACCTCGCCTCGCTCGTACATGGCGGTGATATCGCGCGCGGGTGTGTCGTGCGGCACCACGACCACCTCGCATCCCCGCTCGGAAAGATTGCGCAGGATGTTCGCCTTCGCGCCGCAGTCGAGCGTGAGGACGCGGAGCGGCCGGCCGGCCCGGCGGACGCCGCGGGGCGCCCAATCGCCCAGCGTCTCGCTCCACGTTTGCCGCGACGAGCACCCGACCAAGGGCACGAGGTTCTGCCCGGCCATCGACGGGGCGTTCGCGGCCCGCGCGACGAGGTCGGCGTCGGAGAGGTCCGCGCGGTCTGTCAGCACGCCCTGCGTCGCGCCGGCGGAACGGATCTTCCGCGTGAGCGCGCGCGTGTCGATCCCGGCGATGCCGAGCACGCCGGCGCGTTGCAGATAGGTCGAGAGGTCGGTCGTCGCGCGATAGTTCGAATGCCGGCGCGCCAGCTCACGGATGACGAACCCGGCGACCTGCACCTTGCGGCTCTCGCGGTCGTCCTCGTTCGCGCCGGTGTTGCCGATGAGCGGGAACGTCTGAACGAGGATCTGCCCGGTGTACGACGGGTCGGTGAGCGACTCCTGGTAGCCCGCCATCGCGGTGTTGAACACCACTTCACCGATCGAGACGAGGCGGCGCCCGACGGCGCCGAAGGCGTCGCCCTCGAATACGGTGCCGTCCGCGAGAGCGAGGCGGGCGCTCACGCGGGTCGCTCCCTGATCGTGCCGCTGCTTGTCCGAGCCGACCGAGGGTGCGCTGGGCATCGGGCGTGATCATAGATAGCCTCACGCGCACGTGACTCGTTCTCTGCCATTGTTCGGGCGGGAATCCGGCGACGCGCGCGGCCCGTTGGTGCGCGTGATCGTCGAGGCGGCGATCGCGCGCAGCGCCGGCGAGGACGGCACGCTGACGTACCGCGCGGGCAGCCCGCCGCCCCGCGTCGGCCAGCGTGTGCGCGTGCCGCTCGGCAACCGGCTCGTGTTCGGGATTGTCGCCAAGGTGGGCGGCGAGGAGCTCGCGGCGGGGATCGATTCCGGGCGCCTGCGCGTCGTTGAACAAACGCTGGATCAAGCCCTGACGCCCCCCGGGCTCGCGCTCGCGAAGTGGATCAGCGATTACTACCACGCGCCGATGGGGGTCACGATCGCCGCGATGACGCCCGCGCCCGTCAAGGGCCGGGCGGGAACGGCGCGCGTCGTGTTCGCCTCGCCCGTGCCCGAACGCGGGGGCGAAGCGCCCGCGAAACTCTCGCCCGCGGCGCGACGCGCGCGGTCGCGGCTGCTCGCGATCGATCCCGCGCGTTTTCCGATGCCCGTGAAGGAGCTCGCGGCGGAGCTCGGGTACAAGTCCGCCGCGCCGCTCAAGCGGCTCGCCGCGGCGGGGTTTTTGGAGCTTCGGGAAGAGGAGATCGTCAGGTCGGCGCCGCTGCCGGGCTTCGACCTCTTCGCGGCGCCGGCTCCGGCGCCGGAGCCGACTCGCGCGCAGCGATCCGTCGTGGACGGCGTGGGCGCGACGCTGGGCTCGTTCCACGTGCACGCACTGCTCGGGGTGACGGGCTCGGGGAAGACTGAGGTGTACCTGCGTCTCATCGAGCGGTGCCTCCGGGCCGGGAGAGGGGCGATCGTGCTCGTGCCTGAGATTTCCCTGACGCCGCAGACGTGCGCCCGGTTCGTCGCGCGCTTCGGCGCGGGGCGCGTCGCGCTCCTGCACTCGGGCATGACCCCCGCGCAGCGGCACGCGCAGTGGCGGCGCTGCGAGAGCGGCGCGGCGCCCGTCGTCGTCGGGCCGCGGAGCGCGGTCTTTGCGCCGACGCCCTCGCTGGGGCTGATCGTCGTGGACGAGGAACACGACGGGTCGTACAAACAGGACAACGCGCCGCGCTATCACGCGCGCGACACGGCGATCAAGCGCGCGCAGATCGAGGGCGCGGCGGTTCTTCTCGCTTCCGCGACGCTCTCGCTCGAGACATGGGCGAACACGCACGCCGCGGACGACCGCCCGGCGCGGTTCTCGCTCTGGCGCCTCGAGGAACGCGCGGGCGGCGCGGCGCTGCCGGCCGTCGAGGTCGTCGATCTCAAGGAGGAAGCCCGCGTGCGGCGCGAGGAGGACCCGGACGGTGCGCGGCGGCAGCATCTGCTGGGCCCGCGGCTCGAGCGGGCGATGGACGGGACGCTCGCCCGCGGCGGGCAGGTGCTGCTGCTGCTCAATCGGCGCGGGTTCGCCCACTACCTGGGGTGCCCGCGGGGGGAGTGCGGGTACGTCGTGCAGTGCGAGTCGTGCGACGCGCCGATGGTGCTGCACAAGGACAAGGCCGCGCCCGCGGGGGCGATCGTGCGGTGCCACCACTGCGCGCTGGAGCTCCGCGTGCCGCGGGTCTGCCCGTCGTGCGGCGGTCCGCTGCGCTCGCTGAGCGCGGGGACGCAGCGTCTGGAGGAGGAGGTGGAGCGGAAGTTCGCGGCGCTGGGCGTGTCGCACGCCGCCGGCACGCTGCTGCGGATGGACTCGGACAGCTTCAAGACCGCGCGCGAGTACTTCGGCGCGGTCGCGCGCGTGGCGTCGGGCGGGGTGCGCGTGATCCTGGGGACGCAGATCGTCGCGAAGGGGCACGACTTCCCGGGCGTCCGCCTCGTCGGCATCGTCGACGCGGACACGTCGCTCTGGATCCCGGACTTCCGCGCCGACGAGCGGACGTTCCAGCTCGTGTGCCAGGCGGCGGGGCGCGCGGGGCGCGGGACGGAGCCGGGGCGCGTCGTCGTGCAGACGTACGCGCCGGAGCGGCGGGCGATCGTGTGCGCGGCGCGGCACGATTACGCGGCGTTCGCGGACGGAGAGCTCGCGGCTCGGACGCAGCTGGGCCTGCCGCCGTCGCGCCGGATGGCGAGGGTCGTCTGCCGGGACAAGGACGCGCGGCGGGCGGAGGCGCTGGGCGAGCGCGTCCGCGCGGCGATCGCGAACGTCGCGGGCGGCGCGAGCGTGAGCGGAGTCTCGCCGTGCGCGATCGGGCGGATCGCCGACCGGTTCCGGTACGAGGTCAGGGTCCTGTGCGGCACGGCGACGGAGCTCCGCGACACGTTGGCGCGGGCGAGGACGAAAACGTCGGCGCTGGTGGATGCGCGGGCGGCGATCGACGTCGACCCGGTCAACCTTCTCTAACAGTGGCTACGCTCGCGCGCATGGACGCGGAGCGCACGAGCGACGTGGGCCGGTGGCTGCGCGGCAAGCGCGTCACGGTGATGGGCCTGGGAAGGTTCGGCGGCGGCGCGGGCGTCGCGGCGTGGCTGGCCGGGCGGGGCGCGCGCGTGCTCGTCACGGACTTGGAGCCCGCCGAAAGGCTCGGCGCCGCCATCGCGACGCTGCGCAAAGAGATCGACGGGGGCGGGGTGTCGCTCGCGCTCGGCGGGCACACGGAAGTCGAATTCGCGGAGACGGACCTCGTCGTCGCGAACCCAGCGGTGCCGGCGCCGTGGAAAAACAAGTTCCTGCGTGCGGCTTCGGAGGCGGGCGTGCCCGTCACGACGGAGGTCGCGCTCGCGGTGTCGCAGTTGCCTGGCGGGTCTCGCGTCGCGGGCGTGACGGGGTCGGCGGGCAAGAGCACGACGAGCTCGCTGATCGCGCACATCCTCGACGTTTGCGGCCGGCCGGCGACGCTGGGCGGGAACATCGGAGGGTCGTTGCTCGGCGCGAAAGCGGAGCGGCTCGTCGTCCTTGAGCTCTCGAGCGCGATGCTCTACTGGCTGTCCGGCCTCGCGGAGCGGGACGGCCTTGCGCCCCCACCGCCGCTGCGCGACGCGCTGGGCGCGTGCGGGCTCGCGGTCGGCGTCGTGACGAACGTCGAGCCGAACCACATCGACTGGCACGGCGAGTTCGGCCACTACGAGCGTTGCAAGCGCGTGCTCATCGATTCGCTCCCCGCGGGCGCGACGGCGGTCCTCGGCCCGGGACTCTCCTCTTGGTCCACGCCCGTGGGTGTGACGCGCGTCGTTGTGAGCGAGAGAGACGCCGTGCCCGGCATGCGCATCCCGGGCGCGCACAACGCGCTGAACGGCACTGCGGCGTCGCTCGCCGCGTGCGCACTCGATCCGACGCTGGGGATTGACGACGCGCGGAGGGCGGCCACAACCTTCGCCGGCCTCCCCCACCGCCTGCAGTTCGTGTGCGAGGCCGGCGGCGTCGCGTTTTATAACGACTCGAAAGCGACCACGCCGGGCGCGACGCTGCTCGCGGCGGTCGCGCTCGCCGAGCGCGCGAGCCTCGTGCACCTGATCGTCGGAGGGTACGACAAGAAGTCCGACCTCTCGCCGATCGCGGGGCTCGCGGGGAAGAACGTCTCGCTCTACACGATCGGGACGACGGGCGACGCGATCGCGTCCGCCGCCGTATCGGCGGTTCGGTGCGGCACGCTCGACCGCGCGATCGCGGAGATCAAGTCGAGGGCGCGCGCGGGGGACGCCGTGCTCCTGAGCCCGGGCTGCGCGAGCTGGGACCAGTTCGAGAACTACGAGCAGCGCGGCGATCGCTTCTGCGAGCTCGCGAGGGGCGGGGGAAGCCGGTGAATCAGGCAACCGTCAAAGCGGCTCCGCTCGGCGTTGCGGTGTGCGTGCTGGTCGCGGCGTGCGCGACGCGGGAGCGGGCGCCCTCGCATTCGCCACGCGGAACGCCGGCCGCCGTCCCGTCTGAACCGGAACGGCCAGCGCCGCCCGCCGCGTCCGTGGTCACCGCCGCGCCGCCGGCGCCTGTGCGGACGCCGGAAGCCGTGACGTTGGTCGAACTCGCGCCCGGTCTGCGCGTCGATGCGCGGCGCGGCATCGTCGAGATCGACGGGAAGGTGCCGATCGAGGCGAACGCCGGGGACGTCGTCTACCTCGAGACCTTGGTGTGCACACAGGACAGCAAGGAGCACGAGTCGCTGGTGGTGACACCCGTCAAGCCCTCCGCGGTGCACACGGCGATCCTGCTCGCGGGTGCGCAACCCGGGACGCCGGGGTCATGGAGGTTCGAGGGTCAGCGCGTCGTCGGCGTCGAACCGACCGGTCCTGCCGTCGAGGTGATGGTGCGGGTCCGGGGGCGCGATGACGCGCCGCTCGCGTCGTGGGTGCGCGACCAGAAAACGGGGGCAGCCCTGGCGGACCAATACCCGGGCACGCGCTGGGTCTTCGGCGGCTCGGCGTTCGTCACGCGGGCCGGCAACCGGCTGTACGGCGCGGACCTCGAGGGCTCGATCGTGGGTCTCGCGACGTTCGGGAGCGAAACCGTGGGATGGTCGCGCGTGTACAGCCCCGACTCCTCCGTGGACGAGCCCCACCTCGCCGCGACGCCGGGGTTGACGCCGCCCGCGGACACACCGGTCACGGTAGTTCTCCGCGTCGCAAGGTAACGCGCCGCGGCGGTGATGGTCAGCCCGCCGGCGAAGGACGGGGTGTCGTCGCGATGTGTTCGTGCAGGCCGTCGCACGCGCGCCAGAGCATTTCATAGACGCGCTGAAAGCCGTCGTCGTTCCCGGTGTATGGATCGGGAACGATCAGCTCGTGTTCGGGCCTTCCCTTCAGCGTCGGATCGAACGAGCGCATGAGGCGCACGCGTTCGGCGGGTGCGCCGCGGCGCAGCAACTCCGCGCGGTTGTTCAGGTCCATCGCGAGGAGCAAGTCGAACGATTCGAAGTCGTCGCTGCAGACGCAACGGGCGACGTGGTCGAGCTCGACGCCGTGCTTCTCCGCGACCATGATCGAGCGCGGGTCCGCCGGGCCGCCGACGTGCCACGATCCTGTGCCGCAGGAGTCGATGCGGAGCGTATCGAGCACGCCGCGTTGCTTGGCCTGGTGGATGAAAATCGCCTTGGCGAGCGGGCTGCGGCAGATATTGCCGAGGCAGACGAAGTTGACAGCGAACCGGGGATCGGGCTTGGTCATCGTGCCATCGTTCGCGCGTCGGCGGACGAAAGCAGTACGCGTACGGCCGCGCCGAACGACGCCACGAACGTGGCGGGCTGCGCAGCGATCAGCGTGCGCTGGGCGGCGACGGCGGCCGCGCGCATCTCACGGCTCGAGAGCAGGTCCGCGATCAGGCGGGAGAGCGGCCGCGCCCCATCGCTGTCGGCCCTGGCGATCCGGACCGTTTCGGTCGCGTCGAGCAGCGCCGCGGCCCGTGGCGAGAGAACGACGGGCACTCCGGCCCGGGTGGCGAGCGAAAAGAGCAGCCCGACACCGAGCGTCGACGCGTGCTCGTCCGGGGCGAGCACGGCCGCGACGCACCGCCGCAACCACGCGCCCGCGGGGTCGTCCGTCACGGTCCCGCCCACCGTGTACTCGCCCGGCCCGATGAGCTGCACGGCGCTCGCGAGCTTCCCCGCGCTCGCCGGCAGGACCGGCTGAACCGGCAAGTCCATGAAGCGGAGCATACTGCACGCGAGGATGAACTCCTGCGCATCCGAGCCGGTGGTTTCGTCGGCGAGCAAGCCGATGGAGCCGCCGGGCGCCGACGGAGCCTGCCCGTCGCGGGCGCGGGCCGCGAGCGCCCACGACAGCGCGACGCCCGCGCCGGTCGGCTCGCCGTCGCGCGAGAGGGGCGCCATGACACCGCGGCGAGGGTCGACTTCGATCCACGGTCCGGGGGTCGCGCTCCGGGCCGGGCGCAGCGATCGGCCCCACGCGATGACGGCGTCGAAAGAAGGTGAGGTTGCGAGCATCGCGCGCACGCCATGTGCGGCGGCGCGGGCGGAGCGCAGCGGCGCGGGGATCGGCGTTACGCCCGCGAGCCCACCGCCGCGGCACCAGGCGCTCACGCGCGCGTCGCCGATCGCCGCGGCGTAGTGCTCGTCGGGTCCGGCGCAGAGTTCGCCGATCGCGGCGGGTGCGCCGTGGCCGGATGCGCCGAACGGGTCGGGCGGGCTCAGGATCGCGTCGATCCGCGGCCGGGGTTGGAGCAGGTGGAGGAACCGCACGCGAATCAGCCGCGGTCCTTGGCCGGCGGGCGTGCTTCGTGCTTGTAGAAGAGCTTGGCGAGAGCGACGCCCAGCTGCTCGGCGAGGGACTCCTGCGCCTTCGCGACGCCGGCCGCGCCGCTGGGGATGTCGTGCGACCGCTGCGGCAGGATGACCTGCAGCGTGTAGCCCTCCCGGTCCTCGGGCCATCGACGCTTGCCGGAGACAACGTCGATCACCTTCACGCGCGCGATCGAGAAGGGCTGGTACGTCTGGCCGTCCGGCGTGAGAGAGAACCGCTCGACGGCCGCGTAGACCACGACCTCGGCCTTGACGGCCGCCCCGATGGAAGCGATGTCCGTCGGCCGGTCGGAGTCGTCGCGCGCGGCGACGGCCTGGACCGCCTGGCTGTCGAGCACCTGCTTCAGGCCCGCGTCGCTCATCAGCGCCTGCTCGGCCGCTCGGCCGATCGTGCTGCGCAGCGTCCGGCGGGGCAGCACGCTCGCGCGGTCGTCGATGAAGACGACGGTCGGGCGGTTTTCGTCGAGGCGGTGGAGCGCCGGCGTCTTCTCGGGCCCGTGGACGAGCAGGTACGCGGGCGCGACGATGTTGCAGGAGGCGAGCGGCGCGAGCGCGGACGCCGCGAGCAGGGCGAAGGCCGGTCGAATGACGGCGCGGATATTCATCCGATCAATACTCCGGGTAGTACGGCTCTTCGTGGGCGTAGAAGAGCCATGAGACGCGGTCGACGAGGCGGCCGGCGAGTGCGCTCGTCACCGTCTGTCGCGACATCTGGTCTGGCCCGAAGCCCTTCTTGCCGGGGAACTTCACGGTCATCGTCCGGCTGAACGAGGGCTCGTCGGGCGCGGGCGAGTCGACTTCGACGACGGAAACAGTCGCCGCGGCGACGCCGTCCCACTCGTACGGGTTGCCGGGCTCGTTGAGGCGGTACTCGATCATCTCGATCATGACGAGGCGCGAGACGCCGCCGAGGTCCTTCGCGAGTTCGCTGGGCGCCTTGCCGGCCCAGGAGGGATTACGGGCCTGGTAGGAGGCGACGTCGGCGGGAGAAACAAAGCCCGCGGCCGCGGGCGAGTTCGCCGGGTCGGCGAGGCGGTCGGCGATGCGCGAGGAGAGGAACTCGACCAGGCCGGGGTGCTCGCCCTGGATGGCGCGGTCGGCCTGCACGACGACGGCGAAGGACTTGCCGGCGAGGCCGATGTACTCGGCCTCGACCTTGTGGGTGCTGTCCTTTCGGTAATTCTCGACCATGCCGCCGACCAACTGGCAGCCGGCGACGAGCGGGAGCATGATGAGAACGGCGCCGGAGCGCAGGAGCGCGTGCATTGGCATGCCGCGTCAGCGTAGGGTCGCGTCCAGCCCGGCGAGTTTGTACGCCCATGCGAGGAAAAAGAGCGCGCCGACCGCCCACAGCACCGCGGGGCGCACGAGCCAGGAGAGCACACGGTCCCACCGCGCGCCGCGGACGGCCGCGTGGAGCGCGCCCCAGAAGGCCGCGGCGCACGCGAGCGCGGCCGTCGCGCCCGCCGGCTGCGTGCGGAAGGCCGCGGCCGTGTTGCCGTCGGCCATGTGCGCGAAGGACGTCGTCATGCCGCACGTCGGGCACGGGCGCTCGAAGCGGGCCATCCAGAGGCATCGCGGGATGCCGAGCTGCGTGTGCGTGTCGTGGCCCCGCGGGTCCGGCCGGAGCCGGGAGGCCGTGAGCAGCACGGCGAGGCACGCGAGAGCGAGAGCGAGCGCCGCGAGCCTGCCGCCGGCGCGGAGTGGGCCGGCCGTTGCCATGGGATCAATCGAACTTGAAGACGCCCTTGCGGTAGCCGTACACGTACGCGACAACCGTCGTGAGGAGGAAGAAGCCGATGCGGACGAGCCACGCGAGCGCCTCGGCGCTGGGGCTCGCGATGTTCGGGAAGGTGATGGCCCAGGGGTAGAGGAAGACAACTTCGACGTCGAAGACGAGGAAGACCATGGCGATCAGGTAGAACCGCACGTTGAATCGCTTGCGGGCGGTGCCGATCGGGTTCATGCCCGACTCGTACGTCTGGCCCTTGATCTTTCCCTGTCGGCTGGGCCCGAAGACCAGGCTCAGCACGACGTTCATCACGCCGAACGTGATCGCCATGAGGAGGATCAGGAAGAGCGGGAGATAGCTCGACAGCTCTGTCGTCGCCAGCGTGATGACGCGGTTCGCCATGCGGGCGGAGCGTAGGTATCTACCGCCCGCGCCGGCGGCTCGCGGCGCCCGCGCGGAGGTCGACGGGCGTCTCGGCCGCCCCGTCGGTCCCGGCGCGGACGACGATCCGCACGCTCTTCCCGAGGAAGAGCCCGGCATCCGCGAGCGCGGCGAGGGCCTGCGCCTCGGTCTTTACCGGCTTGCCGTCGATCGACACGACGCGTTGGTCACGCTCAAGACCGGCCGTCGCGGCGTCCGCGCCGTCCACCACTTCCCCGATCAGCACGCCCTCGTCGTCCGTTTCCAGCGCGACGCCGAAGCGCTCCGCGAGCATCGGGCCGTACGTCGCGAGCGACCGTGCGTCGGCGGGCATCTCGCCCAGCGTGACCTCGACCTCGATCTCGCGCCCGTCGCGGTACACACCGAGCAGCACGCGCCGGCCGGGGCGGTGCGACGAGATCATCGCGCGGAGCACATCGCCGTCGTGGACGCGCTCGCCGCCGATGCTGGTGATGATGTCCGCGGCCTTCAGGCCCGCCTTGTCGCCGGGGCTGTCCTCGACAACGGCGCCGATGCGCACCCCGCGGCCTTCGTACCCGTCGACGCCGTAGGCGGCGCCCTCGAGCGAGAACTGCACGCCGATGTAGCCGGTGCGGATCGGCTGGCCCGCGATGATCTGGTCCGCGCGCGACTCGATCGTCGCGAGCGGGATCGCGAAGCTGATGCCCGACGATTGGCCGGTCACACCCCCGCCGGTCTCCTCGGCCGTCGCGATCGCGACGTTCATGCCGATCACCTCGCCGTTCACGTTCACCAGCGGCCCGCCCGAGTTTCCGGGGTTCACAGCGGCGTCGGTCTGGATGAAGTTGCTGATGCCGGCACGCCCCGCCGCGGCGCGCGCGCTGCGGCCGAGGCCGGAGATGATGCCCTGCGACATCGAGAACTTGAAGCCGAAGGGGCTCCCGAACGCGAACACGCGCTCGCCGGGATGGAGCCGCGTGCCCGTGGCGCGACGGGCCGGCACGAGGTGCTCGCCGGCATCGACGCCGACGACGGCGATGTCGGTCAGCGGGTCCGCGCCCAGCACGCGGCCCTGCACGACGCGGCCGTCGTGGAACTGGACGTAGACGCGCTCCTCGCCGCCGACGACGTGGGCGTTCGTGATGATGTGCCCCGATTCGTCGTACACCCACCCCGAGCCGGTGCTCGAGTAACCGCGCCATGATCGCGCCGCGTCGATGTGCACGACCGACGGCGTCACCGCGTCGCCGATGCTGCGCACCGCGCGGTCCATCTGCTCGAGGATGTCGTCGGCGGCGAGTTCGCGGAGCGCGACGTCGACGCGCTGGCGCGTGCGCACCTCGCCGATCCGGCGCATGGCGGCGGGCGCCGCGACGAGCACCGCCCCGGCGGTCAGCAGAACGACGAAGGCCGGACCGAAGGAGACGATGCGTCGCATGTTCTCACTCTTCGTACGCGGATCACCCGGAGTTCACATCCGTCGGCGTCTTCCGTGCGCCGACGCTCGTTCTACCGCCGGCCCCGCGGCGCGCTACAAGGCCTACCCACTCCCGAGCCGCGTCCTCGATCGCGGGGCCGAGGCTCACGAGCGCGGCCGCGAACGGGGGCGGGTTCTCGGTCATCCCCAGCACGTCCTGCAGCACGAGCACCTGCCCGTGGCAACGCGCGCTGGCACCGATGCCGATCACCGGCACCTTCGATGCCGCGACGACGCGGTCGGCGAGGTCCTCGGGCACGGATTCCACCAACAACATCGCGGCGCCGGCCTGCTCGAGCGCCAGCGCGTCCGCGGCGATCCGATCCGCATCGGCCTTCGTCCGTCCGGCGCCGGTGTAGCCGCCGCTGAGCGCGGCGCGCTGCGGCCGGCTGCCGACGTGCGCACAGACCGGGACGCCCGCGCGCGTCATCTTCTCGACGAGCCCCGCGTGCGACGCGTCGGCCTCGATCTTGACGATGTCCGCAAGCCCTTGGGTCAGGAACCGGCCGGCGTTGCGGAGCGCCTCGGCGTCATCGGCCTGATAGGACATGAAAGGCATGTCCCCCATCACCACGCACCCCGGTGCGCCGCGCTTGACGCCGGCCGTCAACGCCAGAAGCACGCCGAGGGGCATGTCGATCGTGCGCGTGAACCCGAGCACCACCTCCGCGGCCGTGTCGCCGACGAGGAGCATGTGAACGCCGCCCCGGGCGAGCCACCTCGCGGTGGTCGCGTCGTAGCAGGTCAGGCAGGCGAAGGGATGGCCGTCGCGCGCCATCTGACGGAGAGTTTTCAGCGTGACGGGCGGCACGGTTCGAAGGGTACGGGCGCGCCACCGCCCGCCGTCGGGGGGCACCACCTACGCTTGGCCTTCATGGCGAAGAAAGTCTCCAAGAAGGCGGCGAAAAAGGCACCGGCGAAGAAAGCCGCGAAGAAGACGTCGCGCAAGCGTCCGGCGTCCGCGGCGGCGCCCGACGCCCCCGCCGCGCAGCAGCCCGCCGTCATCGCCCACGCCCCCGCGCCCGTGCGCCCGGGCACACCCGGCGGAGCGCTCGCCTTCGCCATCGAGGCGGCCCGCACGTGCGCCGACGATCACTGCGAGGACGTCACCGTCCTCGACGTGACCAAGCTCTCGCCGATGGCGGATTACATCGTCATCGCCTCGGGCACGTCCGACCGGCAGATGCGCTCGGTGCAGCGGCACCTCGAGGAGCTGGGCGACAAGACCGGGAACCGCGCGTTCCGCGGCAGCGTGGACGAGCGCGCGACCTGGATCGTGGTCGACTTCGTGGACGTCGTTGTTCACCTCTTCGAGCCCTCGACGCGCACGCACTACGACCTGGAGATGATGTGGGGCGACGCGCCGACGGTGCCGTGGCAGCGCGACGACCAGCGGCCCCGCGACCGCGCCGGTCTCTCCGCAAGGCGCTCGTGAATGCCGCTGCGCCGGACCATCCGCGTGGCGGCGGACGCGGATTCGTACGACGCGGTCGTGGGCGCCGGGCTGCTCGCCGAACTGGGCATCAGAACGCGCGCCGCGATCGGCGAGCGCGGCGCACCGCAGGGAACCCGCGCCCTCCTCGCGTTCGATGACAAGCTCCCGGATCGCACCGTCGCGACGGCCTCGGAGAGCCTGAAAGCCGCGGGCTTCGCCGTCACGCGCCGGGCGATCGGCGCCAGCGAGCAAGGCAAGACGATCGACGCGTGGGGGCAGGGGCTCCTCTCGCTCGCAGCCGCGGGCCACGACCGCGCCGACCCGGTCGTCGCGCTCGGCGGCGGCGTCGTCGGCGACCTCGCGGGCTTCGTCGCCGCCGCGTACCGGCGCGGCGTGCCGCTCGTGCAGTGCCCCACCACGCTGCTCTCGATGGCGGACGCGAGCGTCGGCGGCAAGACCGGCGTCAATCTGCACGTCGCTGGCGACCTGCGGAAGAACATGGTCGGGGCCTTCCATCAGCCCGTGCTCGTGGTCGCGGATACAGACGTGCTGCGCTCCCTACCCCCGCGCGAGCTTCGCGCCGGGTTCGCCGAGTGCCTGAAGCACGCGATGCTCGGCGCGGCGCCGGGTTTCGACGCCACAGTAAACGCAACCGCGCGCGTTCTGGCCCTCGATGCGGATGCGATCGCGGACCTCGTCGCGGCGAACATCCAGTTCAAGGCCTCGGTGGTCGGGTCCGATCCGCACGAACTCGCGTCAGACGCCGAGGGCGGCCGAGCGCTGCTGAATCTCGGCCACACGTTCGCCCACGCGATCGAGACGCTGGTGAGCGTCGGCGCGCCGCCCGAGCACCCCGCGCCGCTTCTCCACGGTGAAGCGGTCGGGCTCGGGCTGATCGCCGCCACCGCCGCGGCGGCCGAGCTCGGGCTTGTGCCGGGACCGTCCGTCGGACGCGTCCGATCCGCCGTGGCCGCCTGCGGCCTGCCGACGCGCGTACAAGGCCTTCCGCCGGACGCCGACCTCATTGGCCGCATGCAGCACGACAAGAAGACCATCGCGGGCCGGCCGCGGCTGGTCCTCCCGATCGTGCAAAGCACGGGGCACATCGCGGGCGCACGAGTGGTTTCCAGGGTCCCTCACTCCGCGGTTTCATGCGGCTGGGGGGCCGTCAGAGCCGCTCAACGGGCCGGTTCAACACCCGCCTAATTAGGCCAACCAGCGCCTGTGAATGAAGCCACTTTCAAGCGGCGTTTGGGGCACGTCCGATACGTAACCATGCGGGGTCCCGCAGGTTCGGCACCTGTGAGAGCCGTTCCCGTGTTCCGACTGCCGGCCCTTTCAAGGGGGGTTGCACTCGATGCGGACGGTTGCGATCGTCAACCAGAAGGGCGGCTGTGGCAAGACCACGTCCGCCATCAATCTCTCGGCCGTTCTGGCCCGGGCCGGCAAGCGTGTGCTGCTGATCGACATGGACCCGCAGGGGCACTGCGCGGCCGGGCTCGGCGTGCCCGAAGCGCGCATCGAGTCCGACGTCGGCGACGCGATGCTCTCGGTCGGGCAGCGGCCCATCGATGCGTCGAAGCTCCTGTGGCGCGCGGGGCGCAACCTCGACCTCTGCCCGAGCCGCATGAAGCTCGCGGGGCTCGAGGCGGCGCGCGGCGGGCTCGCGGAGCTGCCGGACAAGGAACGCCGTCTCTCGCAACTGCTCGACAAGTTCTCCCAGGAATACGACGTCGCCGTCATCGATTGCCCGCCGTCCATCGGCCTGCTGACATACAACGCGCTCGCCGCGGCGGACATGGTGATGATCCCGGTCGAGACCGCGTACTTCGCGCTCCAGGGCGCGACGCGCCAGGTGAGCACGGTGCGCACGCTGTCGCGTCGGCTGGGCTCCAATATCGCGACGTGGATCCTGCCCACGATGCACGACGCGAAGAACCCCGTCTCGACGGACCTGCTGGAAGAGCTGAGCCGCCGCTTCACCGACAAGGTCATCCCGGTCGTCGTCCGGCACGACCCGCGCCTGCGCGAGGCCGTCAGCTTCGGCCAGACGATCCTCGATTACCAGCCCGGCTCGATGGGCGCGGAGGACTACGGCCGTCTGGGCGTCTGGACGCTCGAGAATCTCAGGGCCCGCACCTGGTCGGCGCCGGAGCAGATCGATACTCCGATCGTCGAGGCCGCCGCCGGCATCGGCGGCGCACCGCAGCCCGTGCCCGCACGGCCGACGCCGACGCCCGTGGCGACGCAGGCGAACGAGGTCAAGCCCGCGAGCCGCGCCGAGGACGTCGCACGCCGCGCGCAGGAGCTTCTCAGGCGCATCGCGCTGGGCAAGGGCCCCGGTCCGGGCGCCGGGTGGTCGCAGGTCGAGTCGCCCGCGCAGGCGGCGACGGCGGTCGTCGACGCCGTCGGCACGGTTCCGGCGCAGAGCCCCGCGGCGGTCGCCCTGCAGCCTCTTCCGAGCGGCGCCGCGTCGCGGCACGTGCTGCGCGTCGTCGAAGAACCCGCGGTCGAGGCGCGCCCGATCAACCCCGCGACGCAGCGGCTGCTCGGCGTGCGGGAGACGAGCCAGGGGCTGCTCTTTGTGCAGCCGCTCGCGCTCGGCAACGCGGTCGCGATCGCCGGGTCGTTCAACGGCTGGTCGGCGACGGCGCACGTCATGCGCCGCAACGAGGCGCTCGGGGTCTTCGAGCTCTGCCTGCGCGTTCCCAAGGGCAAGCTGCAGTACAGGCTCGTGGTCGACGGGCGGTGGATGAACGACCCGCACAACCCGAACACCGAGCCCAACCCGTTCGGCGAGCACAACAGCGTCGCGAACTTCGGCAAGGACGCCGCCTGACCGATCGCGGGACGCGCGGAGCGCGAACGATGAACCACAATTACCATCAGGGCGGACGCGCCGAGCACGATGCTCTCGCCGATCTCTTCTTGTCGTCCGCCGACGCTTCGACGCCCGCCGACGACGGCGGGCCAGCCCTGCGCCTTCGCGAGCGGGCCCGGCGGGACGCGTCGCCCGCGCCGGCGCACGTCGAAGCGGTCATCCTCGGCCACTTGCCCGTGCTCGCGGGCGCGTGGGTGACGCAGTACGCGCGAGCGACGGCCGAAGCCGCGGATTCGCCGGTGTCGCTCCTGCGGTTGCAATCCGGGAGCGTGTGCCTCGACGTGATTTACCCGGGCCGGCGCGATGGCGCGGGCGCGGCGCCCTTTTCCCGCTTCGACGCCGCCGTCGCGCACGCGCGCACGCAGACGGCGCGGTTCCTCGTGCGGGTCGACGAGGCCGACGAGCCGGACGTGCTCGCGTGGCCGGGCCTTTCGAGCGTCACGCTCCTGACCGGGGCTGACTCGCCCGCCGTGCTTGCCTCGTATCAATCCCTGAAGGAAATCGGACGGCGCCTCGAGGCGTCGGGCCGGGAGTCGCTCGCGGTGCGGCTCGCGATCATGGGCGCGAGCGACGCCGACGCGGCCCGCGCCGAGGCGAAGATCGCCCGCGCATGCCGGGAGTTCCTGCGGCGCGACTTGCCGGCCGCGGTGCGGGTGCAGCGCATCGGCGCCACGATCTCCGCCGCGTTGTACCGTGCGCCGCAGGGCCTCGGCCTGACCCACACGCTCGACGCGCTGCTGACGCCGGCCGCCCCCGCCCCGCCGGCGCTGGAGCATGAGCGGAACGCGCAACCGCGTCCCGCCGTTTCCACCGCCGCGCCGCCGAAGCCTCTCGACGAGATGCCCGCGCCGGCCGTGGTCGTCGAGACCGAGCCCGCGCCGCGCCCCCCCGCCGACGCCGCCACTGTTTCACCGCTCGCGTCGCTCGTCGCCGGCCTCACGCACCTGGAGCGTGGGGCGTGCCCGGTCGCGCCCGCCGTGGAACTCGCCGCCGGCGCTTCGGGAGAGCTGCACCTGCTCGTCCGCGCGCGCGGCGTCGCGGGCGCGGGCGACCTGCTCGCCGCGGCGAGCTGGGCGGCCCAGCACGAGGCGCTGTTGAAGCGTGCCTACCCGGCGCTGGCGCACGGCCACTGCGCGGACGGCCCGCACCTGCACGTAATCACGGACGACGTGCGGGCCGTGCGGCCGCTGCTCGACACGGCGCTGCACGTACACCTCGTCGTCGAGCGGCCGGGCGCGGTCGCGGTGAACTGAGGGGCGCGGGCTACGCGGATTCCTTGCGGCGGCTGCGGGCGATCTGCAGCAGCGAGAGCTTCTCTCGCACGGCCTTCTCGTCGACGACGTACTCGACGCCGTCGTTGTCGTGGTCGGGCAGCTCGTACATCAGCGGGAGCATGATCTCCTCGATCACGGCGCGCAGGCCGCGGGCGCCGGTGTCGCGCTTCACGGCGCGCTCGGCGATCAAACGCAGCGCACCCTGGGTGATCGTCAGCCTGGCTCCCTCGAGGCCGAAGAGGTGCTGGTACTGCTTGGTGATCGCGTTGCGCGGCTCGGTGAGGATGTTCATCATCGCCTCGACCGTGAGGGGCATGAGCGGCGCGAGCACGGGCAGACGACCGACGAACTCGGGGATCATGCCGAACTCGATGAGGTCGTCGGCGGTGACCTGGTCGAGCACCTTGGCGGTCTCCATGGTCTCGTCGGTCGTCTCCTGGCGCGTGGAGAAGCCGATGCGGGTCGTGCCCAGGCGCCGGCGGATGATCTCTTCGAGCCCGACGAACGTGCCGCCGCAGATGAAGAGGATGTTGGTTGTGTCGACCTGGATGTACTGCTGCTCGGGGTGCTTGCGGCCGCCCTGCGGCGGGACGTTCGCGACGGTGCCCTCGAGCATCTTGAGGAGGCTCTGCTGCACGCCCTCGCCGGAGACGTCGCGCGTGATGCTGACGTTGTTGCTCGTCTTGCCGACCTTGTCGATCTCGTCGATGTAGATGATGCCGCGCTGCGCCGCCTCGAGGTCGAAGTCGGCGGCCTGGAGGAGCTTGAGGATCAGGTTCTCGACGTCCTCGCCGACGTAGCCCGCCTCGGTCAGCGTGGTCGCGTCGCCGATCGCGAAGGGGACCTTCAGCATCTTGGCGAGCGTCTTGGCCAGCAGCGTCTTGCCGCTGCCGGTCGGGCCGATCATGAGGATGTTGCTCTTGTCGAGCTCGATGTTGCCCGCCTCGGCGGACTCGAGGTGCAGCAGGCGCTTGTAGTGGTTGTGCACCGCGACGGTGAGCGCGACCTTGGCGTGCTGCTGGCCGATCACGTACCCGTCGAGGAACTCCTTCATCTGGCGCGGCGAGGGGACCTCGCGCAGCCACGTGCTCGCGCTGCTGACGCGCCGACGCTCCTGCCGGAAGATGTTCTGGCACAGGTCCGTGCACTGCGTGCAGATGTACACGCTGCCGGGCCCCTCCACCATCGGCCCGACCTCGCGGCTGGTCTTGCCGCAGAAGGAGCAGGTGGTCACCTTGCGCCCGCGGAATCCGCCGTCTCCCTCGCGGGCCGGGGGCTGGGGGGGCTGATCGGGACCATCCTTGTTGCCTTTGGCCATCTGTTCCTCGCTGGGGCGCGCTCCGGCGCGTCGGGAGTGTATCGGCCGACGGGGCGTCGGTCTCAACAACGGATCGCCGCGCGTGCTTGGTTACGGGGCGTTGGGGGGCGCACCGTGCCGTCTCGGCGGGGGGTGCGCCTCCGCTGCGCGGCGCTGCGCCGCCTTGCGGGCCATCGCCTTGCGCAACCGGTCGAACTCTTCGTCGGTCATCTGCCCACGGTCTCGCATCGCGCGCATCTGATCGATCATGCTCCCGTCCGCCGCCCCGGGCGCGTCGCGTGAGAGCAGCCTGCGCCGCAGGAGCAGGATCGCGATCGCGCCCCCCAGCACGGCGGCCATGAGGACGACGACCCACACGACGGCGTTCGTCGCCGCGGACTGGGACGCGCCGGATTGGGCGACGAGTGCGTGCATCGCCGGTGTGCGCTCACACGTTGCCCGAGCCGATCGCCTCGCGGATCGGCACGAGCATGTTGGGCACCAGCCGCTGCTCGACGAGCTTCTCGCCGATCTTCGTGAGATTCTCGAAGACGGCGGGCAGTTCGCGGACGTCCTTGAAGGGGCCGACGCGCCTGACCGAGAGGTACACGGAGATCGGCTCGTCCCCCTCCGGGTTGCGTTCGCTCTCACCGCGGGTCTTCACCTCGAACGAAACCTCGTATTCGCCCGTGCGGCCCAGGCGCATCCCGATGATCGGCTGGAAGTCCGTGGGCGACGCCTCCGGGATCTCGAGCAGGTTGGCCAGCGGGGAGCCGTGCAGCAGCGCGTCGAGGACGATCGCGTCGTGGTTGCCGGAGGCGAGCAGATCGAAGCCGTACAGAAGTTCGATGCTGTCGATGTCCAGGCTGCTGATCGAGAGGAACGTCGGCGCAAGCTCGAGCACCGTCTTGTGCAGGGCGTACGACTCTGCGGCGCCGGGGGCGTTCACCACGCCCGAACGCAGGGTGCAGCCGCGCACCGCCAGCCAGCGGTGCGGCATGTCCTGCTGGCTCGACTCGAGCGCGAGCTCGTCGCGGAAGCGGCGGAAGTTCACCATCGTCGGGAACTGGCGGCGCGCGCGCTCGAAGAGGTCGAGCACCGTCTCCCGCGTCTTGGGAAGCTCCAACTTCACCTGGAGTTTCTGGTTGACGTAGAAGTCGGTGCAGAGCGCCCTGTAACTGTCGGCCATTGGACGCGGCTCCAGACGCGCAGCGCGGAGCGGAGAACCCCTCCGACGCGTCGCAAGGCGAAGGGTAGGAGCGTCTTGCCGCGATCGCGGCACGATCGCTACCGCGCCACGACGAAGCCCCGCTCGCCCTCGACGACGGGGGACACTGTTTCTTCCGCCGATTCGATACCCCGCGCCATCTCCCCCCGCAATCGCCGGAGCACCGCGCGGACGGCTCGGTGAGGGCCCTGGGCTTCCAGCAGCACCGTCCCGTCCGCTTCGTTGCGCACCCACCCCGTGACGGCGGGCTCCGCCCGCGCGACCGAGCGTGCGGTCGCCCGGAAACCGACGCCCTGCACACGCCCGCGATACCGGACCTGCACGCGGATCAGCTCTTCGCCCTTCATTGTCGCGCCCTCGACGTCGGAGAACCACGCGGGGGAGCGCACGGCGCAGACAACCCACGCGGTTTGGTGGCAGCGATCAGAATATGTGCTACGTTTCAACACGGCCGCCGCGCCCGCCGCGGGTCGGGCGGTCGAGCGCACGGAAGGACGCCGCCTCGGCGGCACGCGGGAGGTCTGTCTCGTGCGGAAGAGCGGAGGCCAGCACCTGCTGCCGGACGGACGCGACGACGTCGAGCGCGTCAAGGACGCGAGCGACATCGTGCGCGTCATCGGCGAGCACATCAGCCTTAAGCCCAAGGGGCGCGAGCTCGTCGGGCTCTGCCCGTTCCACGACGACAAGACCCCGTCGCTCTGCGTGGTGCCGGACAAGCGCTTCTACAAGTGCTTCTCGTGCGGCGCCGCGGGCGACGTCTTCACGTTCGTCCAGAAGTTCCACAAGATGGAGTTCGGCGAGGCGCTGCGGTTCCTCGCCGACCGCGCGGGCGTCACGCTCGCCCGCGGCCAGCGCGAGGAGCACGCCGGCGGCGTGAAACGCTCCGACCTGCTCGGCGCCAACGAGCGCGCCGCCGTCTTCTTCCAGTCGGTCCTGGCGCACGAGCAGCACGGCGGGGCGGCCCGGGCGATCATCGAGACGCGGGGCGTCTCGCCCGAGATCGTGCGCGAGTTCCGCCTCGGCGCCGCGCCCGACCGCTGGGACGGCCTGCTCGCGTACTGCGCGCTCAAGGGGCCGCACGCGGACGTGCTCGCCCGCGCGGGGCTCGCGAAGGCCCGCGAGGGGTCGGCGGGTCACTACGACACCTTCCGCAACCGCCTGATGTTCCCCATCTGCGACGCCGTCGGACGCGTGATCGCCTTCGGCGCGCGGCGTATCAACGAGGACGACGAGCCCAAGTACCTCAACAGCCCCGAGTCGCCCCTGTTCAACAAGAGCGCGACGCTGTACGCGCTCCACGCGGCGTCGCGCCCGATCCAGGAGGCCCGCACCGCCATCGTCTGCGAAGGGTACATGGACGCGCTGGCCTGCCACCAGGCCGGGTTCCGCAACGCGGTCGCCACGCTCGGCACCGCGCTGACCGCGCAGCACGCCGCCGTCCTCCGGCGCTTGTGCGACCGGGTGGTCCTGCTCTTCGACGGCGACGACGCGGGCAGGCGCGCGACCGACCGCGCGGCCGAGGTCTTCTTCGCCGAACCCATCGACGTGCGGGTCGTCACGCTCAGCTCGTTCACCGACGCGAAGGACCCCGACGAGCTCCTCAAGCGCGAGGGCGGGGCCGACCAGTTCCGCGCGGCCCTCGAACACGCCACCGACCTGCTCGAGTACCGCTTCGCCCGCGTCCGCGAGCGTCTGGGCGGCGCGGGGACGGCGGCGATGAGCAAGGGGATCGCGGAGGAGATCGAGCGCCTCGGAGAGCTCGGCCTCTCGCGCGTCGAGCCCGTGCGGAGGGCGCTGATCGTCCGGCAGCTCGCGGCGATCGCGGGCGTGGGCGAGGATGCGATCCGCGCCGCCCTCCCGCTGGGGCGCGCTCCCAGGCCGCGCGCGGCGAGCGACGCGGCGCCCGAGCCCGAGACGGACGAGACGGAACTCCGCCGCCTCGCGCGGACACCCGCGCTCTCGGGGCGCGAGCACCTGCTCGGCTGCCTGCTGTGCGAGGGGTCGCTCTGGTCGAGCTTGTCGGAGATCGACAAGGACCTTGTCGCGCCGCGCGCGTACCCTTCCGACGTGCTGCGTCGCGTCGCGGAAGCGGTCCACAGCGTGGGTGAAGACGGGCGCGCCCCGAGGCTCGACGCCATCCTTCTTGAGATCGCGGAGGACACCGGTGCGCGGGAAGCCGCGACCAGCCTCGCCGAGCGCGTGTGGAGCCAGGCGGCCGGCGATACGGACCGCGTCCGCGCCTCGTTCAACGCGTGCCTCTCGCTCCTTCGGCGCGACGCGGAGGGCGCCGCCGTCGAGGTGAAGCAGCCCGCGGCCGACGCCGCCGGCCTCGCGGCGAGGGTGTCGCTCCTGCGCGACATGCACGAGCGGCACGGGCCCGACCGCAGGCGAGTGCCCCGGCCGGGCGCGTGATCAGAACAATGACTGAATACCGGGATCGATCGTCGGAGTGCGAAGCGCGTGGGACAGTCGGTTACGTCGGATGTGAGGAGGCCTGTGTGACCGGTGAACTCCACCCCGCAGTCGAGCAGATGCTGCTGCTCGCGAAACGCCGCGGCTGGCTGAGCTACGAAGAGCTGAACAACACCCTCCCCGACGAGATGGTCGAGGGCGCCCGCGTCGACGAGCTGCTGGGCATCATCGACCGCCTCGACATCGAGATGGTGGACGAGCTCGAGTACCGCGCCCGGCTTCACCGCCTCTCGCTCGAGCAGGGCGCGTCGCAGAACCCCGAGGCCGCCTCGACGCTCCCCCGCCTCTTCCGAGCGATGAGCGTCTCGGGCGGCGAGCGCAGCGCGGAGGTGGTGACGCTCCGCAAGAGGCTCCGCGACGCGAGCACCCCGCCGCGGGCGGCGGACGACGCCGCGGGCGTCGACGCCGAGGAGGAGGCGCTGCAGCGGGAGATCCAGGAGGTCGTGGAGGAGACGCACGACCGCCGCGTGGACGACCCGATCCGGATGTACCTCTCGCAGATGGGCGGTATCCCGCTCCTCAACCGCGAGGAAGAGGTGCGGCTGGCGAAGAAGATCGAGACGACGCGGATGATCTTCCGGCGCCGCTGCCAGGAGAGCGACTACATCGTCGCGCAGGCGATCGAGACCCTCGCGTCCGTCGCCCGCGGCGAGCTCCCCTTCGACCGCACGATCCGGATCTCGACCGCCGACGCGAACGCGAAGGACAAGATCCTCCGCCGCATCCCGGCCAACCTCCCCACGATCCGCGCGATGCTCGCGGCCAACCGCGCCGACTGGGAGAAGCTGCAGGAGGCCCGCGCCGCGGGGGACGCGAGGGCGGCGCAGGCGATCAAGCTGCGCATCGCCGCGCGTCGCCGCCGGCTGTCGCGCCTGGCGGAGGAGTGCTGCCTGCGCACCGGCCGCATCATCCCGCTGATGCGCAAGGTGCGCGCGATCGCCAAGAAGATGGTGGAGCTCGACCAGGAGCTGCGGCTCGCGACCAGCCCGCCGGAGAAGCTCCCCGCGCGGCTGCGCGCGCGCCCGCGCAGGCAGTACGACCCCGAGGACCTCCGCGTGATGCGCGAGGAGCTCGACGGCCTGCGCTCGCTCGTGCTCGAGGAGCCGGCGGAGCTGCAGCGGCGCGTCCGCGACCTCGCGACGGTCTTCTGGGAGTACGAGCAGGCCAAGCGCGACCTCTCCGGCGGCAACCTGCGCCTGGTCGTCTCGATCGCGAAGAAGTACCGCAACCGCGGGCTCTCCTTCCTCGACGTGATCCAGGAGGGGAACACGGGCCTGATGCGCGCCGTGGATAAGTACGAGTACAAGCGCGGCTACAAGTTCAGCACCTACGCCACGTGGTGGGTGCGGCAGGCCATCACCCGCGCCATCGCCGACCACTCCCGGACCGTTCGCGTCCCGGTGCACATGATCGAGCTCATCGGCAAGCTGCGCGCCGTCCAGAAGCAGCTCTTCCAGGAGCTGGGCGTCGAGCCCACGACCGAGGAAATCGCGGAGCGCGCGGCCATGGACGCGTCCGAGGTGCGCCGCGTGCTGCGCGTCGGCCGCCAGCCCGTCTCCCTCGACAAGCCCGTCGGCGAGAACGAGGGGAGCTTCCTCGGCGACTTCATCGAGGACTCGCATCAGACCACGCCCGGCGATATCGCCAGCCAGGAAATGCTCCGCACCCGCATCGAGAGCGTTCTGAAGACGCTCACCTACCGCGAGCGCGAGATCATCAAGCTCCGCTACGGCATCGGCGACGGGTACACCTACACGCTCGAAGAGGTCGGCCGCATCTTCAAGGTCACGCGCGAGCGCGTCCGCCAGGTCGAGGCCAAGGCGATCCGCAAGCTCCAGCACCCGGTGCGGGCGCGCAAGCTCCAGAGCTTCGTGGACGGACGCGGTCAGAACCGTGAGCAGCGCCCGGCCCGATCGCCCCGGCTGCCGCAGCTGCCGCCGATGGCCGGTCCGTCCTCCGCTTTCGGCCCGGCCATGGCGGAGGCGTCCCACGAGGTCGAAAGCGAGCAGGCCGAACTCGGCTGACGCCGGGACGCGACGCCCCGGATGAGACGTTTCTCCTCCGCGACTGCGGGAGGGCGTCCGCCCGCGCTGCTAATGTTTGTTGGGGCTAGCGAGTTTGTCAGCAGCACCGAGTGAATCCGCGTGACGTCATGAGCCGGCTGCCCGCGCCCCGCAGGCGCGAACAACTCCTCGACGTGGCGAGCGAGCTCTTCGCGCGGGAGGGGTACGCGCGCGCGACCACCGCCGAGCTGGCCAAAGCGGCGGGCGTGACCGAGCCCATCATCTACCGCCACTTCGCCAGCAAGCGCGACCTGTTCGTCGCGCTGATCGAGCGCACCGCCGAGCGGACGCTGGCGCACTGGGAGCAATCGCTCGCGAACGCGACGGACGTCGGCGACCGCCTACGCCGCCTGATCGGCGACAACCCGATGGTGAGCGACACCGGGCGCGCCCCCTACCGCGTCTTCCTGCAGGCGATCACCGAAGTGAACGACCCGGAGATCCAGCGGGCCGTCACCGCGCACATCAAGAACCTGCACTCGTTCCTTGCCCGCGAGATCTCCCGTGCACAGGAGGAGCACCGCCTGACGCGCGTCTTCTCCGCCGAGCTGGTCGCGTGGACGCTGATCCACATCGGCCTGGGATACGGCCTGCTCGACGTGATGCAGGTGCCCGGCCAAGGCCAGGACGCGCAGGGCGGCCACGTGCAATCAATGCTCGAGCGGCTGCTCACGAGGCGGCAGTCGGAGGAGTGAGGCCGGAGCGAGGAACGCGGACCGGAGAAGGGGACGCCCGGCCCCGTTACCGTTCTCCGCTCCCCGTTCAGCCATGATCTATCTCGATAACAACGCCACCACGCGTCCTTCGCCCGCCGTCGTGCGCGCAGCGACGGCCGCGCTCGAAGACGCGTGGCACAACCCCAGCAGCGTCCACCGGCCCGGTCAGGCGGCCCGCGCGACCGTCGAGCTCGCGCGCGCGGAGACCGCGAGGCTCATCAACGCCAAGCCCCGGGAGATCATCTTTACCTCAGGGGGCACCGAGGCCCTCGACCTCGCCGTCCGCGGGTCGCTCGAGGCACGAACCCCCGCCGGCGGCAAGGGCGTCCTCGTGACGAGCGCCGTCGAGCACGCTGCCCTGCGCGACCTCGGCGAGGACCTCGGCCGTTCGCGCGTCCAGGTCCGACTCGCCCCGCTGTCGCCGGGCGGCGTGGTCGACGTCGGCGCGCTGCCACCGCTCCTGGCCGGCGCGACCACCGCCGCCTTCGCGTGGGCCAACAACGAGACCGGCGCGATCCAGCCCGTCGAGCAGATCGGCCGTGCCTGCCGCGAGGCGGGCGTCACGTTTGTCGTGGACGGCACCCAGTGGGTCGGCAAGATGCCCGCGGACACCTCCTCGCTGCCCGCCGACTTCATGGCCTTCTCCCCGCACAAGTTCCACGGACCCAAAGGCGTCGGCGTGCTCTGGGCCCGCGCGGGCGCCCGCCTCCGCCCCCGCCTCCTCGGCGCACAGGAGTTGGGCCGCCGCGGCGGCACCGAGAACGTGCCCGGCATCGCCGGCGCCGGCGCCGCGTGCGCGGAGGCGGCGGCGTGGCTCGCGGACGACGCGCGGCGCGCCCGTCTGGCGGGCGATCGCGACGAATTCGAACGACTGGTCCTCGCCGGCTCGCCCGGCGCGGTCGTCAACGGCGTGACCGCCCCCGGAGCGCGCCTCTGGAATACGACAAACATCGCGTTCCCGCGTCTGGAGGCCGAGGCGATCCTCATGCTGCTCAGCGAGGCGGGAGTCTGCGCCTCCGCCGGCGCGGCGTGCAGTTCCGGCTCCCTCGAGCCGAGCCCGGTCCTGCTCGCGATGGGCATCGACCCGGCGGTGGCGCACGGAGCCGTGCGTTTCAGCCTCGGGCGCGACACGACGCCGGACGAGGTGCGCGACGCCGCCGCGATCGTCGTGCGGTGCGTCGCGCGGCTACGAGGCTCCACCGGGTCGGCCCTGGGGCAGTAACACCGCCCGCACGGCCCCATATGCTGGGGCATGACCCAAGCGAACCCCTACTCGCCCCTGCCGGGGGGCGACGTATTCGTCACCGACCAGCGCACCAGCGTTCTGGCGATCGTCGCGCTGGTTCTCTCGATCGTGGGCGTCTGTCTCGTCGGCGTCACCGCTCCGATCGGCGCCGTGCTCGGCATCGTCGCTCTCGTGCTCATCGCGAATTCCGGAGGCCGGCTGCGCGGCCGCGGCATCGCCATCAGCGCGATCGTGGTCGGCCTGCTCGTGGTCGCCATCTGGGCGGCGCTCGCCGCGACCATCTTCAAGGGCATGAGCATGTTCACGAACAAGTTCGTGCAGCCCGCGGTCACGACGGTCCAGGACATCGACGCCGGCAACTTTACCAACGCTCGCGCGGCGTTCACGCCCGAGGCCACGGCGCGGCTTACAGACGCGGACTTCGAGCGGTTCCGCACGTCGTACCAGGCGGAACTCGGCGCGTACAAGGGGGCCCCGCAAGGTTTCTTCAACTTCTGGGCAGCCTACGGGCAGGTCGGTCCGCTGATGCAGCAGTTCCAGGGCGGCACGCAGGACGTCTTCCCGATGCCCGGCGAGTTCGAGAAGGGCATGGGGGTCGTGGCGGTGCAGATGAAGGCCGGAAGCGCCCCGACCGGCGGCAACCTGATGCCGCCGATGGTCAACCTGATGATCGTGGGCCCCAGCGGCAAGAAGTGGACGCTCTGGGATCCCGCCGCGGGGAGCACGGCGCCGCCATCGCCCGCGAGTGATGGCGCGCCGGCGCCCGGTTCTCCCGCCTCCGGCCGGATCGAGCTGACCCCGGGCTCTTCCACGCGGATCGACGGCTGGTCGGTCGCGTACGAGACCGACGCGGAAGGCAAGCACTGGATCAGACTCGGGGACTCGCAGGAACGCCTCCGGATCGACGAAGGCGCCCCGCTCGATCAGAACGGCTACTCGATGCGCATCGAGAACGGCAAACTGATCGTCGAGAAAAAGTGACGTCCCCCGAGCCCATGACCGGAGCCGCGAGCGGCGTCGCGATCAGCGTGCGAGGCCTCGTCAAGCGCTTCGAAGGACGCGCCGTGCTCGACGGCGTGGACCTCGACGTGAAGACCGGCGAGACAATGGTGATCATGGGCGGCAGCGGCTCCGGCAAGAGCACGCTGCTGCGCATCATGATCGGGTCGATCGCGCCCGACGCGGGGAGCGTCCGCGTGCTGGGCACCGAGATGACGCGCGCGGGCCGAAAGGAGCTCGACGGCGTCCGCAAGCGCTTCGGCATCCTCTTCCAATCTGGCGCGCTCTTCAACAGCATGACCCTCGCCGAGAACGTCGCGCTCCCGCTGCGCGAGCACACCGAGCTCGATCAGGACATCATCGACATCCAGGTCAAGATCAAGCTCGAACTCGTCGGGCTGCTCGAGGCCGCGGACAGGTACCCCGCCGAAATCTCCGGCGGCATGAAGAAGCGCGCCGGGCTCGCGCGGGCGCTCGCGCTCGACCCCGAGGTGCTTTTCTACGACGAGCCCAGCGCCGGCCTCGACCCCGTGACGAGCGCGCAGATCGATCAGCTCATCCGCGGCCTCTCGAAAAAGCTCGGCGTCACGAGCGTCGTCGTGACCCACGAGATGGACAGCGCCTTCACGATCGCCGACCGCATGGCCATGGTCGATCATGGCGTCATGCTCGCCGTCGAGAACCGCGCGTGGTTCGACGAGCTGCGCAACGTCCCCGACGCGGCCGCCGCGGGCCTGCCCGAGAAGGAGAGGCTCATCCGCCAGTTCCTGCGGGGCGACGCCGACGGCCCGATCACCGAGCGCAAACAGACGGGCGCCTACGAGGCAGCGGTGCTCGGGGATTGGCACCCGCCGATCGCGCTCGAACCGAGCGTGCAGCCGACCCGGCGGTGAGCGCGGCGGCGCTACCCTGCGGCCGACCGGTCCCGTAGCTCAGTTGGATAGAGCACCGTGCTTCGAACGCGGGGGTCGCAGGTTCGAATCCTGCCGGGATCGCTTGCCGTTGCTGTGCGCCTCGCCGCGCAACGTGCTGAATTCCTAAGGCCGGCCGTATCGCCCCGGTCCCTTGCCACTTGACCAAGTAGAGTGAGAGAGACTTCATTCACCGATAAGGTTGGCTGAAGGCGCATTCCGCGACCGCGTCGTTATACTGTGCGGTTGCGGGATCGGACGAGCCCCGGTCGCCGAGCGGTCATCGGCGGCGACAATGTCGAGCCAGCCATGGGTCTCAGCAATGCTGACCAGGACCGCACGCGCGAAGTCGATCGAGGGGCGCTCCTCCGCGAGCATCGCAAGCTCCTAGAACTCGTCGCGTCGGCCGCGCCGATCGAGGAGTGTCTGACCGCGATCTGCGCCGCCCTGCGCCGCCTGAGCCCCGGCATCCGGACGTGTATTTTGCTTGCGGATGAGCAGCGGCGTTCTTTTTCGCGCGTTATCGCCGGAGAGCCCGAGCTGTCGGCTTTCCGCGACGGGATCCTCGGCGCGCCCATCGACGATCGGTGCATCGGGACGTGCGGCGAGGCGGTCTCCCGAGGCCGGGTCGTCGAATGCGCGGACATCGACCGGGACGCCCGATGGTCCAAGACGTGGCGCGACCTCTGCCTCGCTCACGGCGTGCGGGGCGCGCGCTCGACTCCGATTGCCGGCCCGGCGTCCGAGGGAGACGGAGCGACGCCGCTCGGGTCCCTCTTCCTGGGCTTCGACGCGCCGCGCGAAGCCACCGAGTGGGAGATCCAGCTGGCGGAGCTCGGCACGCAGATCGCCGCCGCGGCCATCGCGAGAGAGCGGACGCAGCGCGAGCTTCAGGCCAAGGTCGCCGATACCGAGCTGCTCCAGCAGCTGAACTCGGACATGGCCCTGGAGCAGGACCTCGGTGTCCTCTACGAGAAGGTCATGGACGCCGCCGTCCGGATCATGAAGTCGGACTTCGCCAGCATGCAGATGCTCTACCCCGAGCGCGGAACGCGCGGGGAGCTTCGATTGCTCGGGCAGCGCGGGTTCAGCGCCGAAGCGGCGCGGTTCTGGGAGTGGGTGCGGGCCGACTCGGGATGCACGTGCGGTCACGCGCTGCGGACGGGCGAGCGCGCCGCGGCGGCGGACGTGACGACCTGCGACTTCATGCGGGGAACACCGGACCGGCAAGCCCTTCTGGAGGCCGGAATCCTGGCCGCCCAGTCAACGCCCCTCCGCTCACGCTCGGGCGAGATCATCGGCATGATCTCCACCCACTGGCGGAGGCCCCACGAGCCGAGCGAGCGAGACTGGCGCTTGTTCGACACCCTGGCGCGCCACGCGGCGGCGCTGATCGAGCGCGCGAGGACGGACCAAGCACTGCGCGAGAGCCAGCAGAAGCTCGCGGCCGTGTTCAGCCAGGCAGCGGTCGGCATGGTGCTCTGCGACCCGACAGGCCGGCTCCTGGAGGTGAACCCGCGCTTCTGCCAGATCGTCGGCCGCAGCGCGGCGGCGTGCTGCGAGCTTACCTGCGAGGACCTTACCCATCCGGACGACTGGGCCTGCAACAGCGGGATGATCCGCGACTTGGCCGAGGGGAGCAGGGCGGAGTTCAGCATCGAGAAGCGGTACAAGCGCGGCGACGGCTCGTGGGTCTGGGTCAATGTCGCCGTGAGCCCCATCCGCGAGGGCGGGCGGGTGCACAGACTCCTGGCGGTGGTGGAGGACATCGACGCCCGCAAAAAGGCCGAGGAGCAGGCCGCGTCGCAGGCGGCGCAGCTCGCAGCCGAGGCCGCCGCGCTCTCCAGGCTCAACGAGCTGAGTTCGCGGCTGTGGCGTGCGCCATCCCTGGAGGCCGGGCTGGACGAGATGCTTTCCGCGACCATCGAGCTGCTCGGGGCCGACATCGGGAACGTGCAACTGCTGGACCGGGGCCGCGGCGTCTTGCGCATCGCCGCGCAGCGGGGGTTCCGGCAGGACTTTCTCGATCACTTCCGCGAAGTGTCCGCCGTCGACGACTCCGCGTGCGGCCGCGCGCTGCGCAACGGCGAGCGGGTCTTCATCGAGGACATTGAAGCCGATGCGGCCTACGCGCCTCTGCGGGGCGTCGCGCGAACGGCGGGGTACCGGGCCGTCCAGTCGACCCCCCTGATCGGCCGCGACGGCTCGCCCCTGGGCATGCTCTCGACGCACTTTCGCTCGGTCCGCCGCCCGGGAGAGACGGACCTGCGCCGCCTCGACCTCTACGTAAGGCAGGCCGTCGACTTCATCGAGCGGATGGAGTCTCTCGAGGCGCTCCGCCGCTCCGAGCAGGAACTCTCGGACTTCTTCGACACGGCGAGCATCGGCCTCCACTGGGTCGGCCCCGACGGCATCGTCCAGCGCGTCAACCCCGCCGAACTCCGGATGCTCGGGTTCGAGCGCGAAGAGTACCTCGGCCGCCACGTGTCGGAGTTCCATGCCGACCAAGCAACCTGCGCGGACATCCTTCACCGGCTCAAGAACGGCGAAGAGCTTCGCGAGTACCCGGCGCGCCTCCGCCGCAAGGACGGGTCGGTCCGTGACGTGCTGATCAACTCCAGCGTGCTGACCGACCCCGACGGACACTTCGTTCACACCCGGTGCTTCACGCAGGACGTGACGGACAAGCTGAAGGCCGAGCAGCTTCTCCGCGACAACGAGCGCCGCTTCCGCGAGATGATCGACGCGCTGCCGTCGGCGATCTACACCACCGACGCGGAAGGTCGCCTGACGCACTTCAACGCGGCGTGCGTAGAGCTGTCGGGCCGGGTGCCCGAACTCGGGACCGACAAGTGGTGCGTCACCTGGAGGCTCTACCACCCGGACGGGACACCGCTGGCGCACGACCAGTGCCCGATGGCGGTCACGCTGAAGCAGGGCCGAGCCGTCCGGGGCGCGGAGGCCATCGCCGAGCGCCCCGACGGGTCCCGTATCTGGTTTACGCCGTACCCGACGCCGCTCTTCGGTATCGACGGCAAGGTCGTCGGCGGGATCAACATGCTCGTGGACATCACGGACCGCAAGCAGAGGGAGGAGGCGGTCCGTCAAAGCGAGCAGCGGCTGCGGCGGATGATCAATGTTGAAGTCGTGGGTGTCCTCATCTTCGATTACAGCGGCACGGCGATCGATTGCAACGACGCGTTCCTGGGCATGACGGGCTACAGCCGCGAGGACATCGAGTCGCGCCGGCTGCACTGGCGCGACATGACCCCGCCCGAGCACATCGAGGCGAGCGAACGCCAGATGGAGCAGTTCGTCCGCACCTTGCGCATCGGGCCCTATGAAAAGGAGTACTACCGCAAGGACGGGTCGCGGTTCTGGATGATGTTCGCGGGCGCGGACCTGGGCGACGGCACGATCGTCGAGTACTGCATCGACATCTCCGAGCGCAAGGCCGCGGAGGAGCAACTCCGGGAGTTGAACTCGAGCCTCGAGCGGCTCGTGTCGGAACGGACCGCGCAGTTGGAGCAGTCGTACCGGCGGCTGCGGCTTTCGGAGAGAATGGCGTCGTTGGGAACGCTGGCCGCGGGGCTCGGTCACGACATGGGCAACCTGCTCCTGCCGATCCGGGTACGCCTCGAAACGCTCGAGGCGCGCAGTCTGCTCGACGACGGGCGGCAGGACGTCGCGGCGATCCGGGACTCCCTGGGGTACCTCCAGAAGTTGGTGAGCGGGCTCCGGCTGCTCGCGATCGACACCTCGCCCGGAGGGAACACGGACACAACCGAGCTCCGCTCGTGGTGGTCGGACGCGGTCGGGGTGTTGAGAAACGTTCTCCCTCGCGGGATAGAGCTCAAGGGGAACCCTCCCGAGGCCGAATGCCGGGTCGCCATGCCGGCGGCGGCGCTCACGCAGGCGGTGTTCAACCTCGTGCAGAACGCCGGCGAGGCGATGCGCCCGGCCGGAAAGGGCGCGGTCACCATCTCCGCCGAGCGGGACGCGGGCTACGTGCGCCTCGTCATCGCCGACACCGGGCCCGGAATGTCGGAAGAGGTCCAGCGTCGGTGCATGGAACCGTTCTTCACGACCAAGACCCGCGACGTGTCGACCGGTCTGGGGCTCGCGCTCGTGTACGGCCTTGTGCGGCAGGCGGGGGGCGCCGTCGACCTTCAGTCCGCTCCGGGGGTTGGCACCACCTTTACGTTGTACCTGAAGTGCGCCGCGGCCGAGCACCCCGGACGCGAGAGCGCGCCGCGCCGCGCCGTGGTGAGCGTGAAGGACGCGCGGATGCGCGCGGTGCTGCGGCACGAACTCCGAAGCCTCTCCTACGACGTGCGCACCGACACCGGCGCGCCGGACGACGCGGACCTGATCGTCACGGACGACAACCAGTTCCGCGGCTCGGCTCGGGGCCGGCTCGTCGTACTGGCCGACTCGTCCGCCGCGCGGGGACCCGTCGCCGTGATCGGCTCGAGGCCGAAGATGGACACCCTGCGCAAAGCGATCCGGGGCGAGACTTCCCTCGCCGCCGGCGCCGACGCCCCGCAGCAAGCGACGGCTCCGACCGCCGAGCGGCTCATGCGTTGACGCGCCGCGTCGATCGCGCACGTGACGGGGCCCGCGGTGCCCCCTTCGGGAGCCGCGCCGCTGTCCGCGGTTACTCCCACGCCACCCTGTACTCGTTCCGCGTGCCGTCCGTGGCTTCGGCCGTCACGCGCACCGCGCTCTCGAACGACACCGCCGCCTGCACGGCCGCGCCGACGCTCGCACGCGGCACGACCGTCGACCGCGCTCCGGCGGCCGGCGTCGTCCCGACAATCCCGACCGACCCGCGCCGCGGCGACGCCTCGGCGAATTCCTCGCGGAACCGCGCGAGCTCCCGCTCGAACCGACGCGCAACGCCCGAGGCCTGTCGCGCCGTGCTCGTCGGTCGCTTCTTGCTCGCGCGGCCCACCTTCTTTTTCGCCCTCTTCGACATCGCATCCTCCCGCGGCTCGAATGAACGGTCGGCCTTGCCCGCGGTCCGCTCACCGCGCGATCACGCCCATGTCGCGGAGCAGCCGCCGCCGCTCGATGTCCCACGCCGGCGCCGAAAGAAACTCGACACGCGAGGGCGTGCCGCCGTCGGCGCCCTTGAGCTGCCGCTTCTCGAGCCACTCCCTGATCAACGGCACGCGGCGGTCCTCGTCGGCGGTGTACCACGCCTGCAGCAGACCGGCGGTGTTGAAGACGCCCGGCGCCGCGTTCGTCGCGCCGGTCAGCCGCTGGTACGTCGGCATCGGCGCCGAGAGCACGCCGCCCGGAAGCACCTGGCAATCGAACGCGAGATACCCGACGACCATCGGCGGATCGAAGTCCTCTTCGAGCGTCACGGAGCGGCGGCTGGCCTTGACCAGCCGCACTTTGCCGCCAAACTGCTCGCCGAGCGTTGTATTCAGGCGGCTCGCCACGTCGTCGTACTGCTCCGCCGCCGTTTTTGTTGCGCTCGGGCTGCCGGGCTCGGGCGCCGCCAAGTCGATCCCCGCGGCCGCTTGCGCGCCCGCGCGCGATGCGTCGTCGAGATGGACAGAAACGGAGCTCACACGAAAGACTCGCGTGACCACCCGTAGGAAAACCGGCTGCGCCCCGGCGTCGCCCGGGTCCGTCGCGTACGCGGCGAGAAGCCCCTGGTTGTCGCGCTCCCACCGGTCGAGGAGCGGACGCAGGCTCGTGATGTCGAGCCCCACCGTCTGCGCCTTGCCGAGGACAACGCTGCCGGTCGCCGAGGCCGAGCCGAGGTAGTTGAGCCCGACCGGCACGCCTTGCACCGGGATCGCGAGGTTGATCCCGCCGCCCCGCGTGACCTCGAAGTTGTACGTCGGGAACGCGCAGCTCGGCAGCCCGTCCCACGTGGCGATCGGGTTCGGGAACGCGTCCCCCTCGCCGAGCCGCGTCGCGTAGAACGCCTTGACCTGCTCGTCCGTGCTCAGGCGCACCATGTGCACGTCGAGCGGCAGGAACCCGGCCTCCTCGAAGAGTTCGACCTCTTTGCCGATCGGAGTCGTTGTCAGAAAGACGTCCCCGGGCTTGATGTCGCGCGTGAGCGGGTAGACCGGGATCACCTGCGATGCGCGGATCGTCAGGCACCAGTCCTTCGCCACGCGCGAGAGCTCCTTGGACTTGTCCTTCGGCGTGACGCAGCCCGCGAGCGCGAGGGCCGCGATGGTCGCCAACGTCAACCGCACCTTGCGTCGCATGCGCACCCCCGCGAGTTCAACAGGCCTCGCGGCATCATATCCGAACACACGCGTCGCTCAGCCTCGCGCCGCGGCGCCGGCGGCGAATCCGCATGTCGATGGCGCCGGCGGCGCCCGCGCACGCGCAGAAGCGCGGCGTTGATGCTCGCAACGCGACGTGTTTGGCGGACGCCCGCGCGAGCACGCCGAATATCGCGCAATTCTGTGCGGACCGTCCGTCACGCCGCGCCCGGCGACACGACAAACCGCGCGTGTCGTCGTCGGTCCGGAGTTGTGCCGCACGTCGTCTTCGTGTAGCCTGATGGCAAGACGCCGGGCGGGCAACGAACGGTCCCGTGCGATTGCGTTCGCCGGCTCGGACGTAGACCGTGGGACGATGCCGGGGCGGAATCGGAGAACGACTTGGCGAAGAACATCGTCGTCTGCTGCGACGGAACCGGCAACCAGCTCGGCGCCAACGCGACGAACGTGCTCCGGCTCTGGAGCGCGCTCGTCCGCGACCAGAGCCAAGTCTGCTTCTACGACCCCGGGGTGGGGACGCTCGGCGATCCGCGTGTGCTCGGCGTGTGGCGACGCCAGCTGCGCAAGCGTCTGGACGGCGCCATCGGTTACTCGATCCGCGACAACTTCATCGACGCGTACAGCTTCATCGCGCGGCGGTACACCGACGGCGACAGGATCTTCCTCTTCGGCTTCAGCCGCGGCGCCTACACGGCCCGCGCCGTGGCCGGCGCGATCCACCTGTTCGGCCTCCTCGAGCCGGCGCACGAGAACCTCGCGCCGTACGTCTGGCGCACCTACAGCAACGACGACGGCGACGAGGACGCCGACGACCTCTTCGGCACGGCCGCGCGGTTCCGCAAGCGCTTCACGCGCACCGTCCCGATCCACTTCGTGGGCGTATGGGACACGGTCAGTTCCTTCGGGCTGATCACCAACTTCCGGACCCTGCCGCACACGCGCAGCAACCCCTCGGTGGCCGTCATGCGCCACGCCGCGGCGATCGATGAGCGGCGCGCGTGCTTCCGCTGCAGCCGGTGCGATCCCACCGTGCCGGGCCAGGACACGAAGGAAGTCTGGTTCGCCGGCGTCCACTCCGACGTCGGCGGCGGCTACCCGGAGAAGGAGGCCGGCCTCGCCAAGATCCCTCTGCGCTGGATGCTGGGCGAGGCCGGTGCGCACGGGCTGGCGCTGGACCCGGCCCGCGTCGCCGAGGCGCTGGCCGACCCGCCGCCGGATCCGGCCGCGCGGGCGCACGAGTCCCTCGCTGGCTGGTGGCGGCTGCTGGAGTTCCTCCCGCAACGCCGCTGGACCCATGGCAAGAAGAAGTTCGGCTGGTGCGCCCCGAACTTCTTCGCGCCACGCCGGATGACGGACGACGAAGTCCGAGCGCCGCTGGTGCACGATTCCGTCCGTGCGCGCCGGGCGCAGACGGGCTACAGCCCGAAGAACTTTCCACCGCAGGTAATGTGGGTCGCGGATCAGCCCGGCGTGTAACCGTGAACGACGCGAGCGCCGACGGCCCCCGGGCAAAGCGGAAGGAGCGAATCATGAACAAGGCCCCGGATGACCGCGTTCAACGCGTGGGCGGCGCCGACGCGCAACGCTCGAGCCCGGCCTCCGCCGAACTTCCCGGGGAGCCGCGCGGAGGGCTGTCGCCGAGCATCGCCGGTGCGCTCGCGCTGCTCATTCTCGCGCTCTCCACCGTTTGCGCAGTCCGGCAATCACCGCACCCCAACGCATACAGGGTGACGAGCGGCTGCGAGAAGTATGCTTGGCCGCTCGCCGGCGCCTGGGGTGACTGGGCGTACCCGGTCGAGCGCAACGCGTTCCTGCGGCTGCCGACCCTCGAAGGGCGCGTCCTGGGTCTGTACGCGTGCGAACGCTCGGACCAACTCTGGGTGCTCTCGGAGACGGGCTCGCTCCTGCACAGCCCGGACTTCGGCTCGACCTGGCAGGACTGGACGATCCCGCCGGACGTTTGGCGCGACTGCCGCGCGGTGTTTCTGCCGTCCGCGCCGGCGTTGGAGAAGTCGCACCGCGTCGATCCGTCCGACGTCAGGATTGTCGGCGCCTCCTTCGCGCCGCAGGACAAGTTTGATTCCCAGCCGGGGAGCAACGCGCCCATCCCCAACGCCGCGGTGCAGCGGCCGCCCGACGACGCCGAGCGCCGAGCGAGCGGTGCGGACGACGCAACGACGCCGATCGATCGGCTGGCCGCCGCCGCCGAGTTCGCGGTCCTTCCGGCGAACACCGGCTGCCTGCGGATCGGCTACCGCGCGTGGATCCGTGACGGCACCGGGCGCTGGTCGGAGGCGGAGGGTGATCCGACGATCGACGATCCCGGAGTGCAAACAAACGCGGTGACGCGTCTTGGACGCTCGTTCGAACTCCGGGGCACCTTGTCTGTCGACGGCTTTCCAGCGCTTCGGTTACAAGTCGACCGGTTCACGTCGTTCGCCGGGGCCATCTGCGCACTTGCGTCGCCGCTTCCCGGCGACTCCACATACGTCGACGTATTCGAGTCACGCGACGGCGGGAAGACGTGGCAAAGCAGGAGACTCCGGGACGCCGACGCCGCGACGCTTCAATCGGGCACGGCCGATGATGCCCGGCCCGATGTGGTCGCCGACCCTGTGTTCTGGGCGGTTGACGGGGCGAGCGGACTGCCCGTGGTGCTTCCGTATCGGAAGTATGCCGCGCCCTGGTACTTCAGCGTCTTTGCCCTGATCGTTCTCCCGCTGGGGATGTACTCGCTCGCCGCGGCGCTACGGCGGGCCCGGGTCCGCGTTGTCGCTCCCGAACGGGCAAAGATCGAGCTCAAGGGCTTCGGCACGAGCGACATGCCCATCGGCCCCGGCGACCGGGACGTCCTCAACCTCGCCGCCCGCGCCGAAGCGATGTCCCGCTTCCTGCGCAACCCTGAAACATCCGCACCGCTCACGATCGCGGTCGAAGGCGCGTGGGGCTCGGGCAAGAGTTCCTACCTCAACCTGCTGCGCAGCAAGCTCGAGCAGGCGGGGTTCAGCACCGTGCAGTTCAACGCATGGCATCATCAAACCGAGTCCTCGCTCCTCGCCGCCCTCCTCAACCACATCCGGACGGACGGGAAGCCCGGGTGGCTCGACCTGCGGGGCCTGCTGGGGCCGAGGTTCCGCTGGCGGCTGCTGTGGTCGCGGTTCGCCCGTCAGTTGCAGTGTTCGCCGCTCAAGATCGCCCTGAGCGTCCTGCTCGGGGCGTTCAGCCTCGGTATGCTGCTCTCGCAGCCACAGGCGGTCGGCAAGATCGTCACCGACGTCGCCGGCGCGTTCACGTCGATCGCCGCCCCGCGGTCGAACGACGCATCGGCGAGCAATGCCCATCCGTCCGATGGAGCCGACGGCGTCGAGGACGCGGCGGGCGACCGCTTCGACAGGCTCGTCGGCAAGTGGGTCCTGGCGACCGTGGCCTTCGCGACCACGCTGCTGCCGACGATCCGCGGCCTCCAGGCCTTCGGCGTGAACCCGGTGGTCATGCTCAAGGAGGCGGTGCTGCCGCGCAAGCCGAAGGACGATTCCGGCGAATCGCCCGCGTTCAGAGCGAAGTTCGCCGCCGAGTTCCGCGAAGTCACCGAGGCGATCGGCCCGGACCGGAAGCTGGTCATCTTCATCGACGACCTGGACCGCTGCGACGCGGGGAGCGCAGTCGAGGTGCTGCAGGCGATGAACTTCCTCGTGACCGCAGGCCCCTGCGTCATCGTCGCCGCGTTCGACCCCGATTACGTGCGGGCGTGCATCCGGCACGAATACAAGGCGCTGGTCGCCGAGATCGAGGCGCACCGCGCACGCGGCCGCGGGGAAAACGCCGGGCAAAGCGACGACTTTGCGTCGCTCTATCTGCAGAAACTGATCCAGATTCGCGAGCCGATCCCGTCGCTCAGCCGCGGCCAGGCGCTGGCGATGTTCCTCTCCGGCAAGACACCCGCCCCCGCGCCGAACCACCCGCCGGCGGCGCGCTCGCTGCGGCTGTGGCGCCACCCGGCCGTCGCGATCGCGGCCGTAGCCGCCCTCGCGGCGGTCGGGGTGTGGAGCGCGACCGTCGTCGCGTCGAACATGGACGCGCCCGGCGCGGATCGGGCCGCCCCGAGCGTGCAACAACAGGCCGGGGCTCCCGCGCCGGCTTTACAGCCCGGCGGGCGAGCTGATCGGGGCTCCGCGCTGGCGGCCTCCGCAACACCCGGGCAGCGATCCGGCCCTTGGCAATGGTGGGTCGTGCTGCCGGCGGCAGCCATCGCGGTGCTCGGCGCCGCGGCGGTCGCGCCCTCGCTCGCCTCGTCGCTGCCGTCTCCCGTCAAAGACACCGCCGAGTTCACGGCCGCCGTCGAGCGGTACGTCCCGGTCCTGCACGCCGCGGGAAGGACGCCCCGGGAGATCAAGCGGCTCATGAACGCCATGCGGTTGATGGTCGCGCGGCAGGAGCTCCTGCTGCACGCGGCGGAGCAGGTCGATGTCCACGCGCTCATCGGGCTCAGCGTTCTGTACGACCTCGAGTACGACGCCATGGCCGGGCGGAGCAACACGCGGGCGGCGCTCCTGGAGTGCTGCACGCGCGCCGTCACGAGGATCGGCGCCATCGCCGCCTCGTACACACTGGCGGACTTTGAGCCGCAGCTCGTCCCCGTCGCGAGACTGTGGGGGCTGGCGAGCGACGCCGAAGCCGCGCGAAGCGATGCGCCGGCCGCGCACGCCGACGCGGCGATCATCGCAGCGCCCGCGTGAGCGTCCCGCCCGTGCCGACCCCGCCGTCGGTGCGCCGGGAGCGGTTCGAGCCCGCGTCGCCGGGGACGGCGTGGGCTCGGCTCAGCACGTCGTGGCTTGGCGGCTCACCGCGCCGCTCCCCGGCACCGGACGGGCGACGATGAACCCGGCGGGGAGCGCGTCCTGCTCGAAGCGGATCGCCCCGACGCTCAGCGCCGCGACGTTGACCACCGTGTGCCGCACCGGGCAGTCGAACTCGAACTCGGCGAGCGTCACCATCCGGGTGCCGTCGGGGACCGCCAGGTCGTGCGTGTGACCGCAACCGGGGCAGCGGATGGCTGTGAACAAATACCACATAACGCACATCCTCCGTGAGCTGGCGCCCGGGCACGGCGCATCATCCGATCGCGGGTATTGTGACGCTGCGCCCCGCCGCGACAAGCGCCGGGGCCGTGAATTCCTTTGATTTCGCAATCAATTACGCGCTGTTCCTGTTTAGAAAAGGAGATGCGTCCCAAAAGGCCGCGCAACGGCGTTGTGAATGAAAGTTCATTGCTGCTTCGGCTTCCAACGCATGACGCGCGGGTAGAGTCCCACCGTCATTCATGGCCTGCATGCCCGCTCCGTTTGCCCAGCCGAACCCTCATGCATCAGCACTGTCATTTGTGTGCGGCAGCGCCGGCCTTGAAACACCCAGGGCCCGCCGCGTGACCGCGCCCGCCGCGTCCACGACCGACAGCCGGATCACCGTCCTGTACGTGGACGACAACGAGGGCGTCGCGAGCGCGCTCAAGACGAAGTTCGACCGCGACCCGAGCCTCGCGTGGCTCGGGTGGCTGCCCGACGCGCTCGACTTGGCGGTGCAGGTCAGCCGCGTGCGCCCGCAGGTCCTCCTCCTCGACGTCGATATGCCCGGGCGCGACACGTTCGAGGCGGCGGCGGAGGTCGCGGGCCTGTTCCCGGATGTGCGCATCATTTTCTTCAGCGGCCACGTCCGCGCCGACCTCATCGACCGCGCGCTCGAGTCCGGCGGATGGGGCTACGTCTCCAAGAGCGACGGCGAGGAGGTGCTCATGGACGCCGTGCGCCGCGTGATGGACGGCGAGTTCGTCCTCAGCCGCGAGGTGCGCTCGGTGTACGACCTCCGGTGACCGTCGCCCGCGCGGCCCGCCCTCGCCGAACATGAATTCCCGCGGAATCGCACCGCGGCACGGAACACAACCGGCCCCGCACGTATATTCCCGGCGTGTGGCAGGTCTTTCACGCCGTCTTCTGCCCGGGCTGCGGCAAGCACCACGACCTCGCCATCGAGGACCGTGACCCGCTGGCCCCGATCGGGGAGTTCGCGTTCATCTGCCCGGCGGACGGACGATCCGTGACCGGCGCCGGCGCTTCGGTTGGGTTCGTGCGCTTCTCGGAGTTCGAACCGCCGAACGCCATCGTCGCGCGCGGCCCGGGCGCGACCGCCGGGGAACGCAACGCCGCCGACCGCCCCGCCGCCAAGTAGCAAAGAAGAGAAGCGGCCGCGTCCGCCCCGAGGGGCGCGGCCTGCACCAGACCACGAACCTTTTCGTTCGCGCTCATGCCGCGCTCACGCAATGCGAACATGCTGCATTCGAAGACAGCACGCGGGAAGAACACTTCCTCTCTCCTCCGAACCCGCCCGGCCACCCCGGGCGGGTTCTTCTTTCCGACCACCCCCTCCGCCCTCCGGGCGGATCCGGTCGCCCACGGCGAGAGGCCGTACGCTGTGGCGTGGACAGCCGGCGTTCGCGCATGTCCGCCGAGGGCTCGGCTCCAATGCGGCCGCAATCGGACGACGTCTTTCGGGTCGTGTATCCCGAGGACCTCCGCGCGCTCCCCGCGTGCGCGATCGCGGCCTTCGCCGCGCGCTGCGCCTCGCGCGTCCTGCCCCTCCTCTACCGCGCCTGGCCCGATGCCCCCGAGCCGCACCTGCACACGGTGTCTTGGGCCGTCGCTCACGCCGAACTCTCGGCCGAGTCCGGGCTCGAGGTGCCCGACGCGATGCGGATCACGCACGCGGCGGCGGCCGCGGCCGCCGCCGCGCCCGCCGGGCCGGCCCGGCTGGCCGCGCTCGCGGCGCGCTCCGCGGTCGTCGCGGGAGCGATGGTCTCCGCTCCCGGCCGCGACGCGGAGGACAATCGGTACGTCGCCGCCGAGGCGGCGTTCAACGCGTCGCAGTCGTCCGTGCACGCGTGCCGGGAGTATGCCGTCCTCGCCGGTGACGGAGAGATGGCCGCGTTCACGGCGCGGGACAACGCGCGCGCCGCCGCCCGCGCCGACCTGGAGCGGTTGACGGCGCTCACGAGCCGGGACGCGGGAACTTCGGCCCGCGCGACCGTCAACCTCGCGGACTTGGGGCCGCTCTGGCCCGACGGCCTGCGGCCCGCGTGGGATCGCCGCGGTCCCTTGAAGATCGATATGCCGCCGGCGTAGCGGCCCCCGACTCACGCCGAGCGCGAGGCCCGCGACGCTCCGGCCTCGCCGACGCCGGCGGGCGGCGCGCAGGTCGCGTCGCGGTAATCCGCGAAAGCGAAGGGGTGCTCGCCGAACTTCTCCAGCAGCGTGGCGAGCGCGGTGCCGTCCGGCGAGCGCCACGTCGTGACAAACGAACGGTCCGCGCCGCCGAAAAAGGCGCGGCTCACGCACTTGGTGTAGCGCCGAGAGCGAGAACACCCCGCTGGCGGCCGCCCGACGGGGCAGTCCGGACGGGAGAGGCTTGAGACACCGCGCTCCCAGCCGCGGGGCGTCAGGTGCCATTCGGTCCGCTCATCGAATGCGCACGCCCGCGCCTCCCGATCGTCCATGACGTTCGCTCCGCCTGGCGCGTGCATCGCACATTGCTCCGCGGTGAACGCACGCTCAGGTACGACGCACCACGGGTCGTTTTACTTCTGCGGCGTCGTCATCTTCAGGCCGACGATCGAGACGCAGAGGAGCACGAGGAAGGCGATGCGCCCCGCCGTCGCGGGCTCCTTCAGCAGCGCCATCCCCAGGACCGCCGCCCCCGCGGCGCCGATGCCGACCCAGACCGCGTACGCCGTGCCGATCGGCAGCGTCCGCGCCGCGAGGCCGAGGAGGTACATGCTCGCGATCATCGCGGCGATCGTCAGGACGCTCGGCCACAGACGCGTGAAGCCGTGCGTGTACTTGAGGCCGATCGCCCAGCCCACCTCGAGCAGCCCCGCGATCACGAGAAGAACCCAGGCCATGGCACGCGCTCCTGTGCGTCGTCTCGCCCCGGGGGCGTGGGAGCACACCGCCTCAAAGACGGCGGGCGCGCACCGGCGGAGTTTATCGCCGCCGCGGCGGCGACTCGCCGCGCGCGCTGCGTAAGCCATCAACGCGGGGGGGATTCACCCCCTCATCACTTCACCCCGCAACCTCGCGATGCCGGGCGTCCAGGACGGATGCGCTCCTACCCCGCGTGCTCACCCGGGCACGCGGGGATTTTTTCTGCTCGACGGCTGCGCGTGAAGTGCGCCCGCCGTGCGATTTCAAGGGCGGCACACGCGCTCTCCACTCCCCCGCGCACATTCCGGCACGATGATGGATCGGGAACGCGAGTTTGGGCGCGGTGTCACGCCGGCGATGCGGTTCCTTGACCTCTCGCGTTTCGAGGCACCCGATCCGCAACCGCGCCGCGCGCCCCCGCCGCGAGTCGCCGACGACGCGATCACGGTCGTGTGCGTCGAGCAGAGCGCCGAGATCGCCGCGGCGCTCCGCTCCGCCGTCTCGCGCACGCCGGGCGTCGCCTGGATGGGATGGCTGCGCGACGCGCGCGACCTCACGGCCACGGTGGCGCGCACCCGCCCGCGCATCGTGCTGCTGGACGCGGACGCGCCGGGTCACGCCGTGTACATGAACGCCGCCGAGGTCGCCGAGCTCTTCCCCGAGTGCCGCCTCATCTTCGTGGGCGTCGGCGCGTCCCCGTGTGTGATCGGCCGTGCGCTCGACGCGGGCGCGTGGGCGTACGTCGCGAGGAGCGACGGGATGGACGCGCTCCTCGACGCGGTGCGCGACGTCGCCGCGGGGCAGTTCGTGCTCAGCCCGAGCGCCGGCGCGGTGTACAGATCCGCGTAGCACGCCGGCGCGCGGTGGTTCTCCCCCTCCGCGCGGTCCCTCCGCTCCGGGGCCTCCGGGTGGGCGTTGCACGAACGGTTGGAATCACGGCCCGGAGTCGCTTGTCCCGCACGCATCACGTGTGTATCACGCGCGGCCTGAATCAATACGTGCGTCGCGGCGATGGGCCGCGGCGGGAAGTTTGGTGTAATCCAAGTCGAAAGGAGCTTTGCCATGGCAGAGCGTCGCGAAGAAAACCGTGAAGAGAACCGCAACGAGAACAGGCAGCAGGAAGAGAACCGCGGCCAGCAGCGGAACGAGAACGAGCGGAACGAGAACCGCCAGAACGAGCGGAACGAGAACCGCGAGAACGAGAACCGCAACAACGAAGAGAGCAACAAGAAGCAGCAGTGAGCGCTTCGATCCGTCCCTCTTCAGGGCCCCCCACTCCCGACAGAGCGCGCGGGCCCATTTCCCACACCGGCAACAGGAGCCTTCCGTGTCCGACAAACACGCCTTCTTAAAGGAATTACTGCGCACCGGCGCTCCCACCGGCTGCGAGCGCGACGTTCAGGAGAAGATCATCAAGCGCTACGGCGAATTCGCCGAGCGCATCGAGACGGACCTGCACGGCAACCTCTACCTCGGGATCAACACAGGCGCGGAGCGCTCGGTCATGCTCGCCGCGCACTGCGACCAGATCGGCTTCATGGTCAAGCACATCGACGACAAGGGGTTCGTCTTCCTCGACGAGCTCGGCGGCATCGACAAGCTCACGGTCCCGGGGTGCCGCGTCGTGATCCATTCGCAGGGGCGTGAGGTGACCGGCGTCATCGGGAAGAAAGCGACGCACGAGCAGTCGGAGAGCGAGCGCAACAAGGCCCCCACGCTCACGGACTTCTGGGTCGACATCGGGGCGAAGGACGGCGATGAGGCGAAGGAGTTGGTGAGCGTGGGTGACTACGTGACGTACGAGTCGCGGATCACCGAGCTCCGCAACGGGCGGATCGGGTGCCCGGGCATGGACGATAAGGCCGGCCTCTACGCCGTGCTCGAGGCGCTCCGCTCGTGCAGCGACCGGAGCCTGAACGTCGCTCTCTGGGTCGTCAGCACGGTCCAGGAAGAAGTCGGCACCCGCGGCGCCGAGACCGCGGGCTTCGACGTCCAGCCCGAGGTTGGCATCGCCGTGGACGTGACGAACGCCTCGGACGACCCGGGCAACGACAAGAAGACGACGCCGCCCTGCCTGCTCGGTTCCGGGCCCACGATCTCGCACGGGCCCAACACCAACCCGGAGGTGGAGCGCCTGCTTATCAAGGCGGCCAGGGACAACGACATCCCCTACCAGACCTTGCCGATCGCCGACCTCGAGTCGAACGACTCCAAGGCCCTCCAGGTCGCGGGCTCCGCCGTCGCCGCCGCGAGCATCGGCATCCCCAACCGCAACATGCATACGCAGGCGGAGGTCTGCGATCTCGCCGACATCGACGCGGCCGCACGGCTGCTCGCCGAGTTTGTCGCGGGCATCACCGACGACACCGACTTCAGGCCCCTCGGACGCATCTTGTCGAACAAGGCCAGCCGCTGACGGGCGCCGGCCGCGAGCGCACCGCGGTGAAATACCCTTCATCTCGTCCGCCGCCCGCACGCCCCGACGGGCCACACGGTGGGCGTCCGGTACACTCCGCCGCGACAAGGCATGCGCCGATGGGGAAACAACACAGACGTCCGTGAAGCGGGAGCGCGGTGCACCCCGCTCATCTTCGCATCGGCCCCCGCCGTCGTTGCCGCGACCGCCCCCGGCCCGGCCCCGCCGGGCATCTCGGACTGGGCGTCGACCGTGGGCGCCGCGCTCGCGGGGCTCGCCCTCGTGACGCTCGCCGTCGCCCTCACGCGCTGGATCACGTACCTCACGCGCGATCGGGCGAAAACCGTCGCGGCGCTGCGTCAGAGCCAGGAGCGGTACCGCGCGTTCATCTCGAACAGCACCGAGGGCATCTACCGGATCGAGTTCGATCCGCCGATCGACACCTCGCTGCCCACGGAGCGGGTCATCGATCTCGTGTACGAGCGCGGCCGCTACGCCGAGTGCAACGACGCGATGGCCCGCATGTACGGGCTCGCCGGCTGCGACGAGCTGGTGGGCAGGACGCTCGACTTCATGCTCCCGCCGTCGGACCCGGCGGCGCGCGCGTACCTCGCCTCGATCATCGAGGCGGGCTACCGCGTGAGCGAGGTGGAGTCCGCCGAGCGCGACGCGGCCGGCAACACGGTCTACTTCTCCAACAGCATGATCGCGGACGTCGAGGGCGGCCTCCTCCGGCGCGTGTGGGGGACGCAGCGCGACATCAGCGAGCGCAAACGCGTCGAGGAGCAGCGGCGGGCGAGCGAGGAGCGTCTCCGCGTGTTCATCGAGCAGGCGCCCGCCGGCCTCGCCATGCTCGACCGCAACCTGCGGTACATCGCGGCGAGCAAGCAGTTTCTGGAGGATTGGGGCGTCACCGGCGAGGTCGTGGGCCGCCTGCACTACGAGGTCTTCAACGACGTGCCGGAGCGGTGGAGGCCGGTTCATCAGCGGGCGCTCGCCGGCGAGATCCTGCGTGCCGACGAGGACCCCTTCGAGCGCGCCGACGGGACGACGCAGTGGGTCCGGTGGGAGGTCCGCCCGTGGCGCGACGAGCGGGGCGAGATCGGCGGCATCCTCATCGGCGCCGAGGACGTCTCCGAGCGCGTGCGGGCCGAGCGCCGTGTGCACGCGAGCGAGCAGCAGCTCCGCGACGTGGCCGACGTGGCCCCGGTCTGGCTGGTCGAGTGCGACGCCGACGGACGGTACCGCTTCGTCAACGCCCCGTACGCGATGCGCTTCGGCCTGAGACCCGACCAGGTCGTCGGCAAGCACCTGTCGGAGGTGCTCGGCGCCGCGGCGTATGAATCGATCCGCGCTCACGTCGAGCGCGTCGTCGGCGGCGAGCGCGTCGAGTTCGAGCAGGAAGTCCCTTTCGACTACGCCACGCGCCGCGTGCACTGCGTCTACGTCCCGCGGACCGACGCGACCGGCGCCGTCAGGAGTTTCGTCGCCGTCATCCAGGACGTCACCGCGCAGCACGCGGCGGCCGCGGGGCTCGCGCGGCTCGCGGCGATCGTGGAGAACTCGCACGACGCCATCATCGCCAAGGACCTCAACGGCGTCATCACGAGCTGGAACCGCGCCGCCGAGCAGATCTTCGGGTACACAGCGTCCGAGGCGATCGGCCGGGCCGTCACGATCCTCTTGCCGGAAGAGCGGCTCGAGGAGGAGCCGATGATCCTGGACCGCATCCGCCGGGGCGAGACCGTCGAGCACTACGAGACGGTCCGCCGGCGCAAGGACGGGTCGCTCATCGACGTTTCGCTGACGATCTCGCCGATCCGCGACGCCGGCGGCCGGCTCGTGGGCGCGTCCAAGATCGCCCGCGACGTGAGCGCCCGCCGCCGGGCCGACCAGGCGCTCCGGGAGAGCGAGGAGCGCCTGCGCAACGCACTCGCCGAGCTGGAAGCAACGTACGAGCAGTCCCCCGTCGGCATGGTGCAGCTCGACCGCGAGCTGCGGTTCGTCCGCATCAACAGCGCCCTCGCCGCGATGAACGGCCTGCCGCCCGAGGCCCACATCGGCAGGTCGATCCGCGAGATCGTGCCCGAGCTGGCGGCGCAGGCCGAGCCGGCCTTCCGCCGGGTCCTCGAGACGGGCGAGCCGGTCATCGGCATCGAGCTGTCCGGCAAGACGGCGGCCGACCCCGGCGCCGTCCACACGTGGCTCGAGTCGTGGTACCCGCACCGCAGCAGCTCGGGCGAGATCATCGGCGTCAACGTCGTCGCCCAGGACATCACCGAGCACAAGCGCGACGCCGACCGCCTCGCCCGCAGCGAACGCGCGAACCGTCTGCTCGCGGAGGTTGGCGCGATCGCGACCGGGGACCTCGACGCGACGCAGATGGTCGCGGCGGTCTGCCGGCGCGTCGGGCTGGAGTTCGGCGTCACCCGCTGCGGCTACTCGCGGGTGGATCTCGACAAACGCGTGATCGTCACCGAGAGCGATTACCACGAGGGGTGCGGCTCCATCAGGGGCACGCTCGACTTCACCGCATTCGCCGAGCACGCGCGGGAGGACGGGTTGGCCGGGCGCGTCTCGGTCGTCAACGACCTCTCGACCGACCCGCGCACCGCCGCGACCTACGAGCAGACGTTCAAGCTCATCGGCGTCCGGTCGCACATCAGCGTGCCCCTCCGCCGCGCGGGCCGCTGGGCGGCGAGCTTCTGGGTCAGCAGCGCCGAGGCGCGGGCCTGGTCGCCCGACGAGATCGACCTCATGGCCGCGCTGGCGCACCGCGTCTGGCTCCTGGTGGAGCGGGCGGACGCCATCGCTGCGCTGCGCGAGAGCGAGGCGAAGTACCGCGCCGCGTTCGAGGTCGCGAGCGTCGGCCAGATGCAGGTGGACGCGGCGACGGGCCGGTTCACGATGGTGAACGACGCGTTCTGCCGCATCGCGGGGCGCGGCCGGGAGGAAATGCTCTCGCTCACGCCCTCCGACATCACGCACCCAGAGGACGTCGCGTGGGACAGGCCGATCCTCGAGGCCTTCCTGCGCGGCAAGCGCCACAACTACTCCGTCGAGAAGCGGTACCTGCGCCCCGACGGGTCGATCGCGTGGGTGCGCGTCAACGCCGGCATGGTCTTCGACTCGCTGGGCCGGCCGAAGCACACCGTCGCCGTCGTCGAGGACGTCACGGCGCGCAAGCTGGCGGAGCAGGAACTCCGCCTGCACCGCGAGGAGCTGCAGCGGCTGGTCGCCGAACGCACGGCCGAACTCCACGCCTCGCACGAGCGCCTGCGCCTGTCGGAGCGCATGGCCTCCATCGGCACGCTCTCCGCCGGCCTCGGCCACGACATGGGCAACCTGCTCATGCCGCTGCGCGTGCGCCTCGAGACCCTCGAAGCGATGGGGCTCCCCGCCGAGGCCGCCAGGGAGCTCGACGGCATCCGCACCTCGGCCGAGTATCTGCGCCGCCTCGCGGCGGGGCTCCGGCTGCTCGCGCTCGATCCCTCGGGGGCATCGGCGGGCGAGCCCACGCTGATCGGCGCGTGGTGGTCCGAGACGGAGCCCGTGTACCGCAACGCGCTCCCCGACGGCGTCGTTCTCCGCGCCGAGTTCGTCGAGTGCGACCACGTCTGGGCGGCCGTGTCGCGCCCGGCGCTGACGCAGGTCGTCTTCAATCTTGTCCAGAACGCGGGCGACGCGATGCGCCGTCAGGCGACCGGCGCCGTCACGGTCTCGGCCCGCTGCGTCGGCAAGTCGCTCATCGTCCGCGTGGCGGACAACGGGCCCGGCATGTCCGACGACGTCAAGCGCCGCTGCATGGAGCCGTTCTTCACCACGAAGGTCCGGGGCGTCTCCACCGGCCTGGGGCTCGCGCTCGTCTACGGGCTCGTCCGCGAGGCTGGCGGCGGCATCGATCTCGAAAGCACGGTCGGCAAGGGCACCACCTTCACCGTCACGCTCCCCACCGCCGAGCCCCCGCAGCAACCGGCCGCCGGCGCCGACCGCCGCGCGTTCGTGGACCTGAAGGATCCCCGCATGCGCGGCTATGTCGCGGCGGAACTCAAGAATCTGGCGTACGAGGTCTCATTCGGCACGCAGGGCGCGGCCGACAATGATCTCGTGATCGTCGAGGAACCACCGCCCCATAACGTGAAGGGCCGCGTTGTCGTGCTCGCGGGCAGGCCCAAGCTCAGCGAGGTGCGCGCCATTCTCTTCAAGGCGGGGGCACGCTGAGACGGACCCGACGATGAACAACGGAAACCAACAACCCGCCGTGACCGTCCTCGTGGTGGACGACAATCTCGACGTCGCCGACGCGCTCCGGACCCGCCTCTCGCGCACCGGCGGGTTCGCGTGCCTAGGTGCGCTCCCGAGCGCGGACGACTTGATCGCGCACGCCGAGCGCGTGTGCCCCATGATCGTCCTGCTCGACATCGACATGCCCGGCAAGAGCCCGTTCGACGCCCTCGCCGAGCTCGCCGAGCGATGCCCGGCATCCCGAGCGGTGATGTTCACCGGCCACGTCCGCCGGGAACTCATCGAAAAAGCCCTCGACAACGGCGCCTGGGGCTACGTCTCGAAGAACGACGGTGAGGACGAACTCATCAGCGCGCTGATGAAAGTCGCCGCCGGCGAGTTCGCGCTGGGGCCCGAAGCGCGCCGTTTGTACGATTCCGGCATCTGAGTGCGGATACGGTCGCGAGGCCGTCGCGCGGCGCCGCGCGGCGTGATCACGGCCGCTACTGGAGGTCCGCCATGTCCATCCGCGCCTACGCCGCCCAGTCCCCCGCCTCGCCCCTCGGCCCGCTCGCGATCAGCCGTCGCGAGCCGACCCCGACCGACGTCGAGATCGACATCCTCTTCTGCGGCGTGTGTCATTCCGACCTCCACTTCGCGCGCAACGAATGGGGCTTCACGCAGTACCCGGTCGTCCCCGGGCACGAGATCCTCGGGCGCGTCACGCGCGTGGGCGCCGGGGTGACGAAGTTCAGGCCCGGCGACACCGCCGCGGTCGGCTGCCTCGTCGATTCGTGCCGCTCGTGCGCGCACTGCGAAAAGAACCTCGAGCAGTTCTGCCTCCGCGGCCCCGTCTTCACGTACAACGGCGAGGACAGGCACCTGGGCGGCATGACGTACGGCGGGTACTCCGAGCGCGTCGTTGTGGACGAGAAGTTCACGCTCCGGGTGCCCGCCAACCTCGACCCCGCCGCCGCGGCCCCGCTCCTCTGCGCGGGGATCACGACTTATTCGCCGATGCGCAAGTGGGGTGTGAAGCCCGGCATGAAGGTCGGCGTCGTCGGCCTGGGCGGCCTGGGCCACATGGGCGTGAAGTTCGCGAAGGCCTTCGGCGCGCACACTGTGCTCTTCACCACCTCGCCGAGCAAGATCGAGGACGGCAAGCGGCTGGGCGCGTCCGAGGTCGTCGTCTCGAAGAACCAGGACGAGATGGCCGGGCACACGGGCTCGTTCGACTTCATCCTCGACACCGTCTCCGCCGAGCACGACCTCAACGCCTACCTCGCCCTCCTCAAGCTGGACGCGACGCTCTGCCTCGTCGGCGCGCCGCCCGACCCGCTCCCGGTCGCGGCCATGAGCCTCTTCATGCCCCGCCGCCAGCTCGCCGGCTCCCTCATCGGCGGCATCGCCGAGACGCAGGAGATGCTCGACTTCTGCGGCAGGCACGGGATCGTCTGCGACATCGAGACCATCCGCATGGACCAGATCAACGAGGCGTACGAGCGCATGCTCCGCAGCGACGTGAAGTACCGCTTCGTGATCGACATGGCCTCCCTGAAGCGATAAACCGGTTCCCGGCCCCCGCGCTCACGGGCGTCGGTTCCGGTTCTGGAAGCGATAACCACGCCGCGCCGGGGCCTTCTGAGCGCCTGCGCTACGCCGATCGCGGCCCGGCCGTTCCACGGGCCGAAGTCGCCGCACGCTCGGACCGATCCTTCTCCCGCTCGGGAGGACCTTCAACGCCCATGAACCGGATCCAGATGCGACGCGTCCGCGCGACCTTCGATGAAGTCAGGCCCTGCGGCCCCGCGCTCATCGCCCAGGTCATCCGCTCCCTCCGCGAGCACCACTCCGCGATGCGGGGCCTGCTGAAGGGTGAGAGCGGCGCGCACAGCGCGACCCTCTTCGCGACACTCGAGCAGATCGTCCGCAACGCGGAGCGCTTCGACGCCCTCGAGGGCCCGCTCGGCTCACTCGGCGCGAAGGCGGCCGCGCTCGGCCTCAAACCCCCCCACTACGCCCTCGTCCGCGAGGAACTCCTCGTCGCGATGGCGAACCTGCTCGGCGACTCTTGGACCGACGCCGTCGAGAACGACTGGCGCCAGCTCCTCGACGCGTGCGCGGGCGCGATGCTCGCGGAGCCCGCGGACGCGGCGGCGCGCAAGGCCGCGTAGCGCGGCACGAACGCGGGCCGGCGAACCGCTCACCGCGGAGGCGGAGAGGGCACCGAGAGGACAGCGGAGAACCGGCGATAGGGCTCTCTTCTCGTGCCCGTTCTCCGTTCCCCCGTCTACAGTCGGCCTCGCCGGCCCCGGCTGTCCACCGGATCGTCGGCAGGAGACATCCATGCTCATCCGCTCGCACACGTGCGGCATGCTCCGCGAGGAGCACGTCGGCCGGACCGTCCGCCTCAACGGCTGGGTCAACTCGTACCGCGACCACGGCAACCTGATCTTCATCGACCTGCGCGACCGCTACGGCCTCACGCAGCTCGTCTTCGACCCCGAGGACGGCGCGGCCGGCGCGATGATGGAGCAGGCCGACAAGCTCCGCAACGAGGACGTCATCGCCGTCGAGGGCACCGTGCGCGTCCGCGTCGGCGGCGAGAACCCCAAGCTCGCGACCGGCAAGATCGAGGTCGTCGTCACGAGCCTCGAGGTCCTCGCGAAAACCGAGAACCCGCCCTTCCTGCCCGAGGACCCGACGCAGGACGGCAAGATCAAGCTCCCGAACGAAGAGTTGCGCCTGACCCACCGGTACATCGACCTGCGCCGCCCGAGCATGCAGCGCATCCTCGGCACGCGCCACAAGGTCTACCAGGTCACGCGCCGGTACTTCGACGAGAACGGCTTCCTCGAGATCGAGACGCCGATCCTCTACAAGAGCACGCCCGAGGGCGCCCGCGAGTTCCTCGTGCCCACGCGCCACGTGCCCGGCGCCTTCTACGCGCTCCCCCAGTCCCCCCAGCTCTTCAAGCAGATCCTCATGGTCTCGGGCTGCGACCGCTACATGCAGGTCTGCCGCTGCTTCCGCGACGAGGACCCGCGCGCCGACCGCCAGGCCGAGTTCACCCAGATCGACCTCGAGATGTCCTTCGTCCGCCGCGAGCAGATCATGGCGATGATGGAGGGCTTCGTCCACCGCCTCTGGGGCGAGGTCGCGGGCGTCAGCGTCCCGCCGCTGCAGCGCATGGATTACCGCACGGCGATGGAGGACTACGGCATCGACCGGCCCGACACGCGCTACGACCTCAGGATCAAGGACGTCAGCGACTTCGCCGCAAAGCTCGACTTCGCGATCTTCAAGAGCGCGCTCGAGAAGGGCAAGGACCGCCCGCGCTTCAACAGCAGGAAGGGCGTCGTCAAGGCCATGCGCGTCCCAGGCGGCGCGGAGAAGCTCACCCGCAAGATCACCGACGGCTACACCGAGTTCGTCAAGGGCTTCGGCGCCGGCGGCGTCGCCGTCGTCAAGGTCGTCGCCGACGCCGGCGGCCCCAGGCTCGATACCGGCATCGCCAAGTTCCTCGAGCCCGTCAAGGCCGAGTTTCTCGCCGTCACCGGCGCGCAGCCCGGCGACACCGTGCTCTTCGTCGCGGACGTCTACAGCGTCGCGACCAAGGCGATGGGCGAGCTCCGCCAGAAGGTCGCGCGCGACATGGGCATGGTGCCCAAGCCCGGCGCCGAGGGCGGCCCTTGGAACTTCCTCTGGGTCGTGGACTTCCCGATGTTCGAGAAGAACAAGGAGACGGGCAAGTGGGTGGCGATGCACCACCCCTTCACCAGCCCGCGCGACGACCAGATGCAGACCTTCCTCGACGCCGACACCGAGGACGACAACACCATCGAGGCGATCGTCTCCGCCGGCTACGACATCGTCCTCAACGGGCAGGAGATCGCCGGCGGCAGCGTGCGCATCCACGACCGCGCGGTGCAGAGCAAGGTCTTTAAGCTCCTGGGCATGACGCCCGAGCAGGCGAAGGAGAAGTTCTCCTTTCTCCTCGAGGCCCTCTCCTTCGGCGCGCCGCCGCATGCCGGCATCGCCTTCGGCCTGGACCGCCTCGTCATGAACTTCGTCGGCACCGACAATATCCGCGACGTCATCGCCTTCCCCAAGACGCAGATCGGCGCCGACCTCATGACCCGCGCCCCGAGCCACGTCCCGGCCGAGCAGCTCAAGGACGTCCACGTCCAAAGCATCGCCCCGCCCCCCAAGCCGGTCTGATCCCTCGGCTCTTCATCCCCGAACGAAATGACAAAAGCCTCGGGCGTTTGCCCGAGGCTTTTTTCTTTCCCTAGTGCCCAGTGCCTGATGCCTATTGCCTTCTTAGAGGCACGGCCCCCCGCCGAACACATTAAAGAACGCTTCAAGGTCTGTGTTGTCGGGGAACAACTGATCGTTGTTGAAGTCGATATCCCCACACGTGCCCGTCGAGCACGGGCCCCCGCCGAAGACGCTCAGGAAGTCTTCGAGGTCCTGGTTGTCGGGGAAGAGCCCGTCGCCGTTGAAATCGATGGTGTCGCAGCCGACGGGTCCGCCGCCCGCGCCGACCCAGAAGCCGCCCGTCAGCGTGAACGACCCGCCCGTCATCACCGTGCCGGCGTCGTGCTGGCCGATCGTCCCGCTCAGCGTGAACGTCCCGCCGCTCGACGTCCCGCCCCCGCCGTCGATTGTGTACCAATCGATGGCGTACGGCTGCGCGAACGCGCCCGCCGCGGCGAACCCGAGTGCTGCCAAACCCGCCATCGTCGTTGTTCGGTTCATGGTCGGCTCCCACGCGGTTGTCGCCGCCGCGTTATACCTGAAAGCGCAGCAGAATGCAAGTGCGTGTCACGGAAACGGAGGATCCGTCCGCATTTTCGCCCCGCGGGACCAAACCCACCGCCAGCCGGAGCGTATCCCTTGAACGTGCGGCATTCTTGGTTATCCGCACAAGACATCCCGTTCAAGGAGAAACGCATGCGAAGGTTCGTGCTCGCGTTGTGTCTCTGTTGGCCCGCGCTCGGTCAGGCGGTGCCGCTCGAGGAGGTCGTCCGGAGCGGCCAGCCCGCGGCGGGCGTCCCCGGGGCGACGTACGCCGACTCGGGTCTTGCCCCGCTCGGCGTCGCCAACAACAACCACGTCTTCTTTCAGGCCCGCCTCAACGGCGTGGACCAATCCGCCGACACCGGCATCTTCGTCTGGAGCGGCGGCACCACGCGCCTCGCGCTGCGCGAGGGCCAGCCGCTCCCGGAAGTCTGCCCGGACTGCATCGTCGGCAATGTCCGCGTCGCGCGTCTCGACGATTCCGGCCGCGTGATGGCCTCCGTTGACGCCCGCTCGGGGAACGCGGTTGTTGCGAACGCCGTTCTGCGCGAGGTCACGTCCGGCGACCTGCGCGTCCTTGCCTTCACCGGCGGCCCCGCGCCGCTGCGCGAGGGAGAGACGGTCACCAACATCGCGGAGATCGACCTCGCGGGCGATGGGACCGGTGTGGTCTCGGTGACTACGACGGGACCGAGCCGCACAAAGCGGATTGTCTACGCCCTCAACGAACTGCAGTTCACCACGCTTGCCGTCAACGGTGAACCCTCGAGCGCAGTCCAGACCTTGACGTACGACAGCTTCTTACGAGTGCGCGCCGCTCGCGGCGGGATCCGCATCTTGCAAACGAGGTATAGCGGCGGGCCGATGCAGGGCATTGAACGGCATGGTCCCTCGGGCGCAACACTGGTTGCGAGCATCCCGTCGCCGTCCGACGTCTTGCCGGGCGTTGAATATGGGAGTTGGCCGACACGCTCGCATATCGGGGTGGGGCCCATGGGCGACGTCGTGTACGGTGTCACTGGTCAAGCGGGCTCGTCGCCACCGATGGGGGCGATTTACTACGCACCGCACGATGATGGTCCAGTCGCCTTTGCTTGGGCCGAGCTCGACGCGGGTGAGTTCAGCCCCGGATTTTCCTTTTCAAGCCGAGTTGCGGACTTCGGCATGGCACATTTCAGCGAAACAGGCCAGACGCTTTTCACCGCCTTTCTTCGCGACGCCGACGGAGAGCCGGTCCCCGCTCAGCAGCTCTGGCACTACGACCCGGCGACCCACGCCCGAATGCCGGTTGCATGGCCGGGGGCGCCGATCCTTCACTCTCCTTACGTGCCCGCCCAGTGGCCGATCTACTTCTCGAACGCGGGAATTGATCGCGAAGGCAATGCCATTTTCGGTTTCCAGATCTATCCAAACTCGGGATCGGGCATCGCGATGTGGTCACGGTTGAATGGACGACGAATCATCCTCGACACCAGCCGTCCGGCGTTCTTCCCGCCCCTGGGCGCATTGACGCCGATCTTTCTGTCCCTAGGACAATTCGCCCCCGAACCGACCGGAAATCGTCCGCTCAGCGACGACGGCCGCTTCGCGTTCTCCGTGAGCGCTCGACGAATGGGGGCATTCCCACCAGTAGGACTCACCGGCATTTATACCGCCACCATCCCAAACTGCGACTTCATCGACTTCAACCTCGACGGCCTGACGCCCGACGTCCAAGACCTCGCGGACTTCCTCGCCGTCTTCTCCGGCGACCTCTGCGCGGGCCAGCAGCCGGGCGACGCGCCGTGCAACACCGACATCGACTTCAACAACGACGGCCTCGCGCTCGACAACGCCGACATCGAAGCCTTCTTCACCCTCTTCGGCGGCGGAAACTGCTGAAGAAGTCACGGAGCCACGAAGGCACACACGCACGGAGTGAACGAAGCCCCGGGCAACTCCCGGGGCTTTTCTTTGGTGGTCCGCCGCTCCGCGGCGGTCTTCCTCCCTCCTTCGCCCCGTGTCTCCGCGGGGAGCGGTGATCGCCGCAGACGACCGGTGAGGTGTCCTTACTTCGTCTCTCCGTCTCGCCGTCTCTTTGTCTCTGTCTTCCCCACCTACCCCGCACAACGCACCGCGCACCCCTCCACTACCATTCCCCATGAGCATCGCCAACACCCGCCCCGCGGCCCCTGCTCCGGTCGATCCCCACGCCGTGACCATCTCCGGCCTCGTGCTCGACCCCGTCTACGCCCCCGAGAAGCCGCACGTCGAGACGCTCGAGTCCCCAGCGTCGATCGACCGCAACCTGGGCAAGGGCGGCCAGCCCGGGCAGTATCCCTTCACCCGCGGCCTCTTCCCCCAGGGCTACCGCACGCGCCTCTGGACGATGCGTCAGTTCGCCGGCTTCGGCAGCGCCGACGATACCAACAAGCGCTTCAAGTACCTCCTCGAGCAGGCCAAGGGCACCAACGCGAACACGGGCCTCTCCACCGCCTTCGACCTCCCCACCCTCATGGGCCGCGACAGCGACGACGAGCTCTGCGTCGGCGAGGTCGGCAAGTGCGGCGTCGCCATCAGCACCATCGAGGACATGCACCGCCTCTACGCCGACATCCCGGTGGACAGGGTCACGGTCAGCCAGACGATCAACGGCCCCGCGGCGGTCATCTGGGCGATGTACCTCGCCCACGCCGTGCAGCGCGGCATCCCGTGGGACACGCTCGGCGGCACGCTCCAGAACGACATCCTCAAGGAGTTCCACAGCCAGAACGAGTTCATCTACCCGCCCGAGCCCAGCGTCAAGCTCGTCGTGGACACGATCGAGTTCCAGAGCCGCTACGTGCCGAAGTGGAACAGCGTCTCGATCAGCGGCTACCACATCCGCGAGGCCGGCAGCAGCGCGCACCAGGAGCTGGCTTTCACGCTCCGCGACGGCATGGAGTACGTCGAGGCGGCCATGGAGCGCGGGCTGGACATCGACGGCTTCGCGCCGCGCCTCTCCTTCTTCTTCAACAGCCACAACGAGTTCTTCGAGGAGATCTGCAAGCTCCGCGCCGCGCGGCGCATCTGGGCCCGGGTGATGCGCGAGCGCTACGGCGCCAAGAACGAGCGCTCCTGGTTCATGAAGACGCACGTGCAGACCGCCGGCTGCTCCCTCACCGAGCAGCAGCCCCTGAACAACGTCGTGCGCGTCGCGTACCAGGCCATGGCCGCGGTCCTCGGCGGCTGCCAGAGCCTCCACACCGACAGCATGGACGAGACCCTCGGCCTCCCCACCGAGCAGGCCGTGACGGTCGCGCTCCGCACGCAGCAGATCCTCGCGCACGAGACGGGCGTCACCCGGACCGCCGACCCGCTGGGCGGGAGCTGGTTCGTCGAGGCCCTGACGGACAAGATGGAGGCCCTCGCCCTCGACCTCATCGACGAGATCGACGGGATGGGAACATACGGAAGTGGTCCGGAGGCGAAGCGGTCGAGCGGTAAAGCCTCTTCTTCCCGACCACCCGAGCAACACAGTGCTTACGCGCCACGCGAGAGCTTTGGACGTGCTGTCATCAACGGCATCAACAAAGGCTACTTCCGCCGCTCGATCGCCGAGGCCTCCTACCGCTTCAGCGAGGAGTGCGAGGCGGGCGACCGCATCATCGTCGGCGTCAACGCGTACACCGACGGCGACGAGAACCGCCCCATCGACATCCTCACCATCTCCGACCAGGTCGAGGTTGACCAGTGCGCCCGCCTCGCGGCCTTCAAGCAGCGCCGCGACGGGGCGAAGGCCGCCGCGGCACTCGACAACATCCGCGCCGCCTGCCAGGGCAAGGCGTGGAAGAGCATCTGCGACGGCCTGCCGTGGAGCGGTCAGACGGTGGGCGGCCCCGGCTCGGCGCTGCACGCGACGAACGTCATGCCCGCCCTCGTCGAGGGCTCGCTCCTCAACTGCACGCTGGGCGAGATGGTGCAGGCGATGGCGGACGTCTACGGGCGCTACGCCGGCGGGCCGGAGTGGTAGCAAGACGCAGGCGACTCTAAGGGGGTTCGGTATGCCTTATGATGTTATTGTCGTCGGCGGCGCGAACCGAGAGACCATTATTCGACATAGCGTCCACTTCCAAGTCGGCACGGCGATGCGGGCAACGGATGCCACAACGCGTGCCGGAGGAGGAGGCCTGAATCAGGCTGCTTGCCTCATGCACTTCGGCAAGCGTCTGGTCTTCCCACTGTTGCCCTTGGCGCACGACCCCCGCGGAGAAGAATGCCTCGCCTCCCTCGACCGGTGTCGCACTTCGTATATGCTACACAAGCCGCCAGCGGTTGATCCTCGCACCGTCGCGGGACCGGACAAGACGACGGGCGAGTCCTTTGTCATCGTCGGCCGAACAGGAACCCGCACAATCATCTCAGTGCCAGGCTCTGTATCCGAAGATTACGCCGAACGACTTCTCCCTCGCTTCAGCGCTGCATTGACCGACCTCGCCCGGCACGGCTGCGTCTCGATCGGTCACGTCATCGACACGCACGATTCGCCGTCGGCGAGCCTCGATAAGACAAAGCAGATAGTCCGAGCGACGCGGGAGATCTCCGACCGTCAATCACGGCCCGTTGTTCACTGGAACATGCGGTCGGCGCAGGTATCGCACCCAATCTGTCAATGGACCGACACCGTCGGCATGGTTGATTGCATCCAATTGACTTGCCAGAACGCGCGAGCGCTGATCCGCGCATCCCAACATTGCGGCTGCAACATCTGCGATAGCTTCCGCGTGCCGCATCGTCAGATGGAAGTTACCGCGCAGGACGTTGTAAGGGTTGTTGCCGCGATGGGTGTGCCGACGATCATCAGTCTCGGTCTACGTGGATCGCTTGGCATTGTGGGGCCGTCGAGCGAACGTGTGATAATGCACGTTCCATCGGCATACCTCGGCAACGACTTTGTCGACGCGGTGCGCGCTGGCGATGCGCTTGCGGCCGGCTTTATCCACGCAAGACTTGACCAAGTTCGACGAACGAGCCCGGCCGACTTCGGTCCGGACGAAATGGAACGTGCTCTGCGAGTCGGCACGTACTGGGCAATGGCCGCCTGTCAGGCGCCCGATCCAGGGCATGACTGGCCCCGCGACGGCATGCCTACATCGTTGGAGACTACGCACTCGATGCCGGATGCTCGGCTGTTCCCGCTTGACTTTGATGTGTCGAACGAAGACCTGCGTTTCTTCCTCCGTTTGCTCGATTGAGTTCGGGAACTGGAAACAATCTTGCGGCCCACGCTCGCCACCGCTGAGGCGTGAGTTCCGGAGCATCTCCGTGCTCTTTTCCACTCGACCACTCTGCCACGTAGCCGCTTCCTTGCAGCCCGGGGGCTTGCGGGTCAACAGCCGGGGGTTACGGTCGCGCCCTTGGAAAGCGCTCGATCGAATGTCGCATATCGACGCCTTTGTGCGCACACCCCCGCCCGCGCCCCGCCACAATCCGCGCCTTTCCCAAACTTTTTCTTCTTCGGCTCTCCCGTGCTCCGCAAACACCAGTCCGTCCTCCGCTTGCGCACGGTTCGTTTCCCGCCCCAATGCCCATTCCCCATTGCTATCGCCCGCGTTTGTGCGCACAACCGCGTTTTTGCGTCCCTTTATGGATCGCCGCAACAAACCCTTCACCGCGTCTTGGGCACGCTTCTCGTTGGGGCCTTGGAGTTGAGCGACGTGGACCGCCATTCGGCAGAGCGAAGCCGGCGGCGGAACCAGTTGCACGACGCCGGGGCCCGAAGGTCCGGCGTTGCCGATGGCGTGAGGGAGGGCAAGGTGCGGGGGCCCACGGTCGGCTGAGCCCGCGACACCTTGGTCCGAGCACCCCGGTCCGCTGTCGGGGCGCAAGGCCGGGGGGAGCGGGCGCGGATGGTTGAAAGGCCGCACGCTCGGGCGAAGAGCCCAGTGTTCAGCCCGCCCGTCGAGCAAGGAGCGGTTGCGAGAGGGCGCGCGACTCGAGATAGCGCGCGCCCAAGGACCTCCCCGCGCCCTTCAGCGTGAAACCCTATGCGAGCCGGCGGGAGCAGCCCAAGAGGGGCTGTTCTCGCTGCGCGCACCAGAATCACCGCGTCACGGACGCCATGCGCGTCGGCATTCATCCGCGGTATCGGGCCGCCACGCACCCCGCTACCGTCCCCCGTGCCCGCCCGCCTCGCCATCTGGGCCGACGCGGCGTCCGCCCCCTTCTGCATCCGTGTCGCCGAGGCGGCCGGTGCGAGCGTGATCGGCGTCGGCGGCCCGCGCGGGTTCGACGCGGCCGCCATCGCCCTCCCCGTCGGCTGCGCGACGTGCGACGATCTCCGGCGCGTGACGGAGCTGTTCATCAATACCCCCGCTGAATGCACAGGCCGCTGGAACAAGAGCCTGCGCGGATTCGAGTGCTGCTTGTAGTCCCGTTCCGACCACCGGCAACGGAGCGCGCAACACCCCCCGAGAGCGGCGCAATCAGAGTCCACGCCTTGGGACCCGCTCGGTGCCCCACGGCGCGCGGCCTTCCTCAGTCGGTGGATCGCGGCGGCGCACGCGCGCCGTCTTTGGTCCGGCGGTCCGGCGGGGTTTGCGCCGCAAGGGGCCGGGTGCGCGGACCGGCACGGGTCAGCGGCGGCGCCGCGTGTCACGGGAGACAACCCCCTCGACCGCCTCGTTCGCGCCTTCATGCGCGCGTCCGGGGCCGCATCACGTACACGAAGTACCCCGGCTCGTGCGGCGCGACAGGCTTGCCGGCGCCGTCGGCGACGGCCGCGATCTCCCACCCCGCCCGGCGGATGAGCCCGGCCCACTGCGCGCTGCTGTAGGTGCGGAGCCAGTACGAGCTCGTGCGGTCCTCGGGCTCGCCCTTGCGGGGCGTGATGGTGAGATGGCTGACCGCCCGCTCTCGCCGCGCCCACGGGCCGCGCCGCGCCGTCGGCGGGATGAACTGGACGACCTGCTTGACGCGCAGGCCGTCGCGCGAGCCGACCCAGACGTCCTCCGACTCCTGCTCCAGTCCGTACGCGCTGTGGGAGAGGCCGACGATGTACACGCCGCCGGGCGCGAGGACGCGCGACACGGCGCCGAGGTGCGCGAGCATCGCGCGGTCGCCGCCCACGTGCCTGATGGTGTTGATGAGGTTGAAAGCACCGTCGAAGGACTTCCACCCTCGCGGCGCCTCGAACGATTCCATCCTCGCGGCGAACGCGAGGACGCTCTCCGCGACCCCGAGCCGCTCCGCGCGGGCGTTGCAGTAGCGCACCATCGCGGGGTTCAGATCAAATCCGCACGCGCGCACGCCGCGGCGGGCAATCTCGATGAGCAACCGCCCGCTCCCGCACGCGGGCTCGAGGAGCTGCTCCGCGCGCGGCGCGTGGCGCTTCATCAGCTTGAGGACGAGCGCTGCCTCCTCGCGCGTGCCGGGGGCGTGGAGGACGTCGTAGACGAGGGGATCGGCGTAGAGATGGGCCATGGAGACAGGCGATCGGGGAACGGCGATCAGTGAATGGTGGTGACGCAACGCTCCGATCGCGCCGGCGCGATTCGGGCGATCCGAGGCGACCATTCACCGATCACTGATCACCGATCCCGGCGCGCCCACGCGGCAAGCAAGGCACCCTCCCGCGATCATCCCAAGCCGCCCTTGAACTGGAACTGCTTGTGCTTCTCGCGGGCGCGGCGGAGGGCCGGCGTCTCCTTGAGGATTTCCTCGGCGCTGCGGCCGCCGAAGCGGTCCTTCTTGCCGCCCTTGTCCTTCTGGCCGGGCACGGCCTCGGGGGCTGGCTTGAGGGCCTTGATAGACAGGCTCACGCGCCGGTTGGACGGGTCGATCTTGAGGACCTTGCACCTCACGACCTCGTCGACCTTGAGCGCGTCCTCGACGCGCGCGATGCGCTTGTAGTCGATCTCGGAGATGTGCACGAGGCCCTCGACGCCCGGCGCGACCTCGACGAACGCGCCGAACTCCGCGATGCGGACGACGCGGCCGGAGACCTCGGCGCCCTCGACGAGCGCCTGCGCGGCCGTGGTGAACGGATCGCCCGCGACCTGCTTCAAGCCCAGCGAGATGCGGTTGGCCTCGAAGTCGAGCTTCAGGATGCGCACGCGGACGCCCTGGCCCTCCTGCACATACTTCTGCACGGCCTTCTCGCCGAACCCGACGCGGTCGTAGGTGAGGTCGGAGAGGTGGATCAGGCCGTCCACGCCGCCGAGATCAACGAACGCGCCGAAGGGCATGATCTTGCGGACGGTGCCCTCGACGGTCTCGCCCTCCTTGAGCGTGGCCTTGAGGCGCTCGGCGTTCTCCTTGCGTTCCTGGGCGATGATGTCACGCCGGGAGAGGACGATGTTCCCCTTGCCCATGCGCTCGACGCGCGCCACCTGGCACTTGAGCTTCTCGCCGACGAACACCGAGAGGTCCGGGACGCGGTCGGCCGAGACCTGGCTCGCCGGCATGAAGGCGCGGTGGCCCGCGACCTCGAGTTCGAGGCCCGCCTGCTTGTTGTCCTTCCCCTGCACGACGCCGGTGACACGGGCCTCGACGACCTGGCCGGCCTCGAGCATCTCCCAGTCGGCCTTCTGGATCGCCCCGGGCCGCGAGCAGAGGAAGACGTTCTCGCCCGCCTCGTACTTGTCGATCACCACCTCGAGGTCCGCGCCGACGACAGGCAGGTCCTTGTCCTCGGGGTACTGCTGGCGCGAGAGGACGCCCAGTTCCTTGGGACCGAACTCGACGAAGATATCTGTCGGGCCGACGGCGACGACTTTGCCGTGGCGGTGCTCGCGGCCGGCCTGCACCACGCGGGGGCCGCGGATCGCCGCGGGGCGGGCGTTGGCGGCGACGGCCTCGGGCACGGCCCTGCCGTGCTGGTCGTGCCCCCTGTGGGCACGGGGCGCGTCCATCGCGTCCATGTGCCGGAGGGCGGCGTCGATCTCGGCCTCGAGTTCGGGGCTGAACTCGTGGCGCGACGGCGCCGGCTGACTCACGGGCTGGTTGATCTCGGACGGCTGGACGCTTTCGGGCTGCGACGTCATGAATAACCCTGCGAACAAGAGGTCGGCCGGGGGTTGCGCCGCGCGATGTTCGCGCGTCGTTCCCGGCGGGCCTGCACCTTCCATCGCGCCGGGGCGGATGATAGGTGCCGATGAACAGGTGGGCGGGTCGGGAGGTGAAGGGGTGACGGTGAGCGGACCGCTCTCCACCTCCTCATCCGGTCACCCGCTCACCTCCTCATGACCGGGTACGGCCTGCGGCACCGGACGTTGATCGATCGGCGACCCCGGCCTGAACGGCGCGCTGATGCGGGCGAAGTCGGGCTGGGCGAGGTCGACCGTGCCCCACCGGGGGCTTCGGGTGCGCATCGATGCCGCGTAATCGGCGACGCGGACGGCGCGGAGGCCGTACCAGCGGCCGTCGTGCTCGAAGACGTCGTCGAAGAGGCTCGGCGCGGGGCGCTCCGTTGACCAATACGCGAAGACGAAGACGGCCTCGAAACCGTGGCCGAAGAGCGTCTCCCACTCGCGCAGACTCGCCACGTCGTCGGCCATCGCCCAGCACTCAAGCCGCGGCGGGGCTTCGTCCGCGCGAAGGACCACGCGGCGGCCCTTGAGCTCCACGAGCAGGTTCACGCCGTCGCCGTAGACGACGAAGTCGAAGTACTTGAGGCCGGCGGGATCGGCGGCGTCGTGCCGGGGCGTGCGCGAGGGGACCAGCAGCTCACGCGCCTGATCGATGCGCACGTGCGGCACCCGCCGCTCGCGGAGGAAGCGGTCGAAGGCTCGCTCGTAGTGCTTCCACGCGGGCGTCACTTGCCGGTCTCTCGGGCGAGCCGGTCGAGGAGGGCCCGCTCGGCCTGCTCGAAGGTGCGGATGGTCTCGGCCAGGCGCGCGATGCGGGCCTCGATCTCTTCCTTGACCCCCGGCGCGTCCGGGTCGAAGGTCGCGGCGCTGAGCGCTTCGCTCGCGGCGCGGACGTCGGACGCGGCGGCGGCGTAGCTGCGCGTGGCGTCGTAGAGCACCTGCTCGCGCAGCTCCTTGGTCGTGGGCTCGTGGAGGAGCCGCCAGGGCTGGCTGCGGACCTCGACGGCGGTGAGCTTGAGCTGGTCGGCGGTCAGCCGGAGGTTCGCGAGCATCTTTCGCACGTTGGGCGTCTGCTCCGAGACGAGCGAGGAGATGTCCTCGACGGCCTGGCTCGCCTGCGCCATCGCGCCGCGGGCGTCGCGCAGCGCGGCGTTGAGTTCCTCGAGGCCTTCCTTCTCGAAGCGCGTGGCGGAGTTTTCGACGGCGGTGATCGTGCGCTCGATGCGCTCGCGGTTGTCGCGGATGATGGAACGGGCCTCGCCGATGAAGTCGTTCGCTGAGTTCAGCAGCGCGTCGGCCTTGTCGGCCATCGGGCCGAAGCGGTCGGAGGCGGCGGCGACGTCGCTCAAGATCTTGTCCGCCTGTGCCTCCCAGCGCTTGAACCCGGCGCGGGTCTCGGTGACGAGTGCGCGGACTTCGGCGATGGCGTCGCGCGCCTCGGGGCCGCTGGCCTCCACGGTGGCGCTGATGCTCTGCAGGGTCTTGTCGAGGTTCGCGAGGATGGAGCGGAGCTGGTCGCTGCGCAGGCCGGCCTGCGCGAGCAGGCCCGGCGCGACGCGGGCGGGGACGGTTTCGCCGGTCTCGAGGCGGGCCGATGCGCCCTGGAAGGGCGCCGCGTCCGGCGAGCCGAGCGAGCCGATGTTGATCGTGGACAGCGAGCCCAGGAGCGGGCGCTCGAGGGTGATCGCCGCGTTCTCGTACAACGGGATGTCGCCCTTGATCTCGACGCGCGCGTCGACGGAAGCGGGGCCGGAGCCGTCCAGCCCGGCGAAGCCGATGCGCACGACTTTGCCGACGGGTTGACCGCCGAGGAGGACGGGCGCCCCCTCCTGCACGCCGGGTGCGCCTTCGGACAGGGGGAAGCGCACGACGAAGCGTTGGGCGTTGAGGCCCGGGCCGCGGTCGGCGAGAGCGAAGCAGACCCACACGAAGAGCGCGACAGCAACAAGCACGAACGTGCCGGCGAGGATGTTGCTGCGCGCGGAGGCGTTGCGCATGGGCCTAGGTTAGCAGAAAAGACGGCGGCCGTGTCAGCGGGCCACGCGGGAGACCACTTCGCGGCGGACGGGCTCGAGGCCCACGTCCGGGTCGGTCGGGATCGTGACGCGCTCGACACGGACATAGGTTGCCGCGGCAAGGGCCGGGTCGAGGCTGCGCCAGACACCGGCGAGGGCGCGGGCGGTGTCCTCACGGCTGCGGCCCGGCGGCGGGTGCAGGAGCATGTCGTACGTGCGCGAGGTGCGCTCGGGCGGGGCGTGGCGGGCGAGGTCCCACTGTGTGCGCGTCGATTCGCCGCCGGGCGTTTCGAAAATCAGGAAGGCGGTCTCCATCGTCGGCCCGGCCTCGTGGGCGAAGGTGGGGTAGAGGCCGAAGGGCCAGTCGTCGCGCTCGAGGACGCCGTCGATGACGTTGCCGACAACAAGGACCGAGCCGACCAAAACGACGGGCCGGAGGCGCGCGCGGGCACGGGGGATGTTCGGCGCGCGCTGGCGGCGCAGCGGCAAGGCCGCGTAGCCCGCCGCGAGGTGCCAGAGACGGATCTTCATGACGGCGAGAACGCCGGCGTGGAACACGAGGCCGCAGGCGATGAGCGCCGCGCGCGTGCGCGGGCCGATGAGGGCCAGCGGAAGGAACGCGAGCTCGAACACGAGAACGAACGCCGCGGCGAGGGAGCAGAAGACAGGGAAGCGGTCGCCGCGGAGCGAGGGGGTTGCGCCGAGCTCCGCCCACTTGGCGTGGAGGATGCCGACCTGGTTCGAGGGCTTGAGCCATTCGGTGCCGACGTGGACGCACTTCCAGACGCCCGGGAAGAAGTACGCGACGCCGGTGAGGAGGATAATGAAGAGGAGGGGCAGTCGGTAGGCGATCGCGGGCTTCGCCGGGCGCGACGCGGCGTCGGGCGCAATCGCATCGGCGCACGGGCTGACGAGGAGCACGAGCGCGAACCACAGGAGGTGGTTGTGGTGCACGACCTTGCCGAAGAACTGCGGGATGGTGAGCAACGCCCCGCCCGCGACAACCACGACCGCTTGCGAGAGGACGGGGCGGACGCCGAGCATCGCGAGCACGCACGCGGGCACGAAGGCCGCGTAGAGAATCCGGACGACCGGGGGCGCAGCGTGAAGGTGGTCGATCAGGTGCGCCCACAGGCCCGGCGGCCGCGAGAGGGCGGGCCCGTACAGGCAGTAGTGCAACACCTCCGCGGGCCGGAGCGCGGCGAGCCACGAGGCGTAAACGAGGATGCGTACGAGCGCGAGGCGCCGCGCGGCGGGGTGCGTGGCGGGATGGCGGACGCCTGCGTGCATGCGTCGCCGCGGCGCGGGCGCGGCGTCCACGTACTATTGGCCCTTCTCTGGAGAATACATGAGCGACGCCGCAACGAAGTCGATGGACGCGATCATGGCGCTGTGCAAGCGCCGGGGCTTCATCTATCAAGCCAGCGAGATCTACGGCGGCATCAACGGCTTCTGGGATTACGGCCCGCTGGGCGCGCAGATGAAGAAGAATCTGCGCGACGCGTGGTGGCAGGACATGATCCTGAACCCGTGCTGGGGGCGCAAGGGCCCGAACGGCGACCGCGTGACGTGCGTGCCGGTCGAGACGTGCATCATCCAGCACCCGAGGGTGTGGGAAGCCAGCGGGCATTTGGCCGGCTTCGCCGATCCGATGCGGAAGTGCGCAAAGTGCGGACACTTTGTCCGCGCAGATCAGTATTGGGAGATCCTCGCGACGTCGTCTGAATGGTTCGCGTCGCTCGTCCAAACGTTCGAGCCCTCGGTCGCGGGCACGCAGACGCCCGGGGCCAGCTCGCCCGCGCTGATGCAATGGGCGAAGACGAAGGGCAAGCGCCTCGCGCCGAATCTCGCGCTTGTGCGCAACCCCGAGGTCACATTGTCCTGGCTTGCCACGCGCGTGAACGGTCAGCCCGACGCCCCGCCGGACCTGCACGAGATCGTGCGGCACGTCGCCACCGAGCAACTGAACGCGACCGGTCTGCAGGAACCGTGCGTGCGTTGCGGCGGGGAGTTGGGAGCGCCCGCGCCGTTCAAACTGATGTTCGAGTCGTACGCGGGGCTGACACAGAGCGAAGACAACAAGGTGTACCTGCGCCCCGAGACGGCGCAGGGGATCTTCGTGCAGTTCAAGAACGTGGTTGATACGACGCGCGTGAAGATGCCCTTCGGCATCGGGAACACGGGCAAGAGCTTCCGCAACGAAATCACGCCCCGCAACTTCACGTTTCGAAGCCGCGAGTTCGAGCAGGCGGAGCTGGAGTTCTTCTGCCACCCGAGCGAATCGTTCGAGTGGTACAAGTTCTGGCGCGACTTCCGGATGGAGTGGTGGCGGTCGATCGGGCTCGCGGGGGAGAACCTCATCCTGCGTGAGCACGAGAAGGACGAGCTTTCGCACTACTCGCAGGGAACGAGCGACGTGGAGTACCGCTTCCCGTTTACGGCGCCGGGGTTCGGCGAGCTCGAAGGCATCGCGCACCGCGGCGACTTCGACCTGACGCAGCACGCCAAGCACAGCGGCGCGAAGCTGGAGTACTTCGACCAGGACCGGGGCGAGGTGCTGCCCAACGGCTCCAAGCGCGGGGAGCGCTACCTCCCCCACTGTATCGAGCCCGCGGCGGGGCTTGATCGCGGCGTGCTCGCGCTGCTCTGCGAGGCGTACACGCGGGACGAGAGCCGCCCGAGCCCGGAGCTGATGAAGTTCCACCCGCGCATCGCGCCGATCAAGGCGGCGGTCTTCCCGCTCGTGAACAAGGACGGGATGCCGGAGACGGCGGAGAAGCTGTACAACGAGTTGTTTGCACGCTTCGGGCGCAGCGGCATCATCGAGACGGACGCGAAGCAGTCCATCGGCAAGCGCTACGCCCGCATGGACGAGGCGGGGTGCCCCTACTGCTTCACGATCGACGGGCAGACGGCAACCGATCAGACCGTGACGGTGCGAGACCGCGACACGGGCGCACAGGAGCGGATCGGGATCGGCAAAGTCGGCGAGTTCCTGGCCGAAAGGCTCAAGGTCTAAGCCCGAAGCGCGGCTGTTTCATCGTCTCCGCACCCTCGCGACCAGGTCAGGTGTCGTCATGGCCAATTGCCCGTACAACCTCTGGGGGACCGTCGGCGAGGACTTCGATCAGCCGTCGCTGGATCAGCTGCGCAACGCCTGCTCGCTGCCGGTGTCGGTCGCCGCGGCGATGATGCCCGACGCGCACGTGGGGTACGGCCTGCCGATCGGCGGCGTGCTCGCGACGCGGAACGCGGTGATTCCGTACGCCGTGGGCGTGGACATCGCGTGCCGCATGAAGCTGACGGTGCTCGACGTGCCCGTCGAGAGCCTCGAGAAGGAGCGCAAGCGCGAGAAGCTCGCCGAGGCGATCGAGTCGTGGACGCGCTTCGGCGTGGGCTCGGAGTTCGAGATCCCGCATGACCACCCCGTGCTCGACGCCGAGTGGGGCGTGTCGCACATCACGGCGGGGATGAAGGACAGGGCGCGCAAGCAGCTCGGCACGAGCGGCTCGGGGAATCACTTCGTCGAGTTCGGGCTCCTCACCGTGGGCGAGCACACACCGCGGGGCGTGAAACAGCAATGGGTCGGCGGATCGAACGCGACGTGGGACCTCGCGCCGGGGCGATACGTCGCGCTCCTGTCGCACTCGGGCTCCCGCGGCACGGGCGCGCAGGTGTGCAACCACTACTCGGCGCTCGCGCGCAACCTGCACCCGGAGCTGCAGGGGGAAATCGGCCGCCTCGCGTGGCTCGACCTGGACACGCGCGAGGGACAGGAATACTGGAACGCGATGAACCTCATGGGCGAGTACGCCGCGGCGAACCACGCGTGCATCCACCGCGCGATCGCCAGGCACCTGGGCGCGCAGGTGCTCGCGGACGTCGAGAACCACCACAACTTCGCGTGGAAGGAGAAGCACACGATCGTCGCGCCGGACGGCGTGGCGCGCGAGGAGGAGTTGGTCGTGCACCGCAAGGGCGCGACGCCGGCTGGGAAGGGCGTGATGGGCGTCATCCCGGGATCGATGGCGGCGCCGGGGTTCGTCGTGGTCGGCAAGGGGGGCGCGGGGTCGTTGGACTCGGCGAGCCACGGTGCGGGGCGGAAGCTCTCGCGCACGAAGGCGCGCGAGAAGTTCCGCTCCTCGGCGATGCGCGGGGAGATGGAGAAGCGCGGGATCACGCTGCTGTCGGCCGGCGGCGACGAGGCGCCGGGGGCGTACAAGGACATCGAGCGCGTGATGTCGCAGCAGCGGGACCTGGTAGAGCCGGTGGCGCGGTTCGATCCGCTGATCGTGAAGATGGCGCCCGACGGGGAGCGGGCGGAGGACTGACGCACGCTCACGCCGCTTCAGGCCACGCCGCCTCCGCCGGAGCGCCGGCGGCCGCTGCGACGGGCTCGGGCGCGGCGGTCGCTTCCTCGAGGTGCCCCGCTCCCGCCTGCGCCGCGAGGTCACCTCTCGCGCGGTTGGTCATCGAGTGCATAAGGCCGGCCAGGTCGAACTCCTCTGGCGTCGTCGGGTAGAAGTTGTCCCCGCTTACGTCGTACGCATCGTGCTCGACAACGTGGAGCTTCTTGTGCTCGCGCAGGTCGAGGCGGACGGGCTTGTTGCGCTTCTTGGTGGGCCTGACATTGTCAAGGTCGAGCACTTCGACCGTCGGCCGGCATGGGTCCTGTGGCGTCCAGTCCACCACCGCCGCGTGGTTGCCGTCGGAGAGACGGACCAGGCTGCCGGGCGGGTACGGCGGCGCGATCGAGAAGAGCGCGCGGAAGACGATGGGGTCGAGCTTCGGGGCGTAGCCGCCGCGGGCGATGGTCTTGAGCGCGCGGACGACGGGGACCTGCGGCGTGCGGACGGGGTCGCTGCCGGGCGCGTGCGCGGGGTTGCAGAGGCGGTCGAGGAGGTCCGCCGCGGCGGCGATGCGGGCGAGGACGTGCGTCTCACGCTCGCGGACGGGGCGCGTGCCCTCCTTCAGGCTCGCGCGGTGCGGGAAGCCGGAGCCGTCCCACGCCTGGTGATGATGGAGCACAACGGAGGCGGCCGCGGGGTCGAGCATGCCCTTGACCATCTCGAAGCCGATGGCCA
>Ga0196963_10000099_pt1 | contig 100119 bp, 88 predicted proteins | sample S1_5metaG_FD_148600 | JGI IMG/M metagenome (GOLD analysis project Ga0196963, IMG submission 148600) | Soil microbial communities from Anza Borrego desert, Southern California, United States - S1_5 | ecosystem: Environmental > Terrestrial > Soil > Desert | place: USA: California | collected... | reverse complement strand
GTTCGGCATCGCCCAAGTCTGCCGGTCGCGGCGCATCGGCAGGAAGGTCTCGCGGGCCGCGCGCCACCGGTCGAGCTTCGAGCCATAGGCCCTTTCGACTTTGGCCCGGGTGAGACCGTGAAGCTTGCCCCAATGCTCCCCATAGGCAAGACCAGCCCGGTCGAACTCCGCTCGCACCGCTTCCATGACCTTGCGGGCGCGCTCGGTCCGGAGGCCGTCGACCTCGATGATGCAGTTGCGCTCGTGCTGCTGCCAGGCGAGCAGGCCCGGCGTGCGGCCGATGAACCGGCAAGTGATGACCACCGGCGCCGGCCCCGCCTCCCGATAGGCCTTCTGCGCCAGCTCGACAGCGCGGCTGGTGAGGTTCTGGGCGATGCCCATCGAGGCGGCGGCGCCCTTTTCGCGCGGGTCCGAATAGCCGAACATTTCGCCCCAGGTGCCGCGCTCGTCGGCATAGAGCTTGAGCTGATTGTCGACGATGACGCTGCTGATGCCGCGGGTCAGTCCGGGAAAATTGTCCAGGAGCTCGCCCACCAGGCGGGGCACGTCGCGACCCGGCCCGAACTCGCCGTCGATCGAATAGTCGATCGGCGTTCCCGGCGGAAAGGGCCGTTTGTACATGACGTTGACGTAAGCGAGGTTGCGGCGGTCGTGCGGGTTGAGGATGACCCGGAAATAATAAGGCCGCTCGGTCCCCTGGGGCAGCCGAAGGCCGGAAAAGTCACTCTCGTCCATCGCCCGCCGGAGGGCGTCATCGTAGGGCAGCTTTTCCTGATAGGCGATCAGGTGGAAGAGGGGCGCCGTGCGCAGCATCACCGAATGGATGAGCCCGAGCCCGCCGAGGCTGACCAGGGCCGCCTCGAACAGATCGTCGCCGCGCAGCCGGCTGGCGCCGAGCTTCTGGAGCAGGCCGGGGCCAGCGATCGGATCCCCGTCCCGCTCGAGCCAGAGGTTGCGGTCGGCGGTGAGCAGCTGGAGGCCGCACACCTGCGCCTGCAGCGCGCCCTGGTCGATCGCCGAGCCGTGACTGCTCGTCGAGATGGCGCCGGCGATGGTCTGGCCGTTGTTGAGGCCGGAAGTGCTGAGCGAGCGACCCCACCCTTGCTCCAGCCTTTTGTTGAGCTCGCTGATCTGGACGCCGCACTGGACCAGGACCAGCTCCTCGGCTTCGCCGCGAAAGTCGGGGGCGAGGCTGGCGCGATCGGGCCGCAGCGTCCAGTTGGCGGTCTCGGTCGCGAGCAGCCGGCCGCCGGACGGAGAGGCGCAGGAGGAATGGGACCAGCGCGCTCCGATCGGATGGAGACGCTGCCCGGCGGCGTTGGTCTCGGCGATGAAGCGCTGCAGGACAGCGGCGGTCTTGCGCATTCCGACCCAGCCGGGATTGGTCTCGGGATTGTGGACCTCGTAACGACCGAGGATCGGCTCGCGCTCGATCGTAAGGTGCCAGTTGGACCAGTGCCTCTTGTTCTCGAACGCGACGATCCTCGCCTCGGCCGCCATGTCCGCCCCCTATTCGCCCGGCTCCGGATCGTCCGGCAGCACCGGCCGCTTCGCGCATTTGTATTTGACCGTCGCCGGCATCCAGATGCCCAAAGTCAGCACCGTCGCGAGCGCCTGCGGCAGGCTGGTCACGGTCTGGACCTCGTCGAGGACGTTGGTCGCGCATTGGTCGGCATATTTGGTCTGCTCGACCGCGCCCCAGAAGAAGGCGTTGCTGTGGACCTGATGATATTCGCCGATCGGGTTGGGCTCGCGGACCTTGAGCGGATGGTGCGCGCACCCCGCCGCGATCAGGGCAAAGCCGAGCAAGGCTGATCCAATCCGTCCGGCTGCCACGTTCGTCCCCCCTTCAAGTCCGCGGAGTCGGCGCGGAGCATACGCGCATCCCGCGGGGGGATGAAGCGCGCTCGCAGGCCTTTCGACTCCGTTTCCGAGCAATCGGCGAGGCCACGTCAGGCCCGCGCGCTCTCCACCATTCCGGCGCTGTTGTGGCGGAGCGCCTTGAGCACCGTCTCGACGATGCCGTCGCAATCGAGGCCGGCCTCGGCATATTGCTTCTCGGGCTTGTCCTGGTCCTGGAAGCGGTCGGGAAAGCGCAGGGTACGCAGCTTCAATCCGCCGTCGATCAGGCCGGCGTCGCTGGCGAGGGTGAGGACGTGGGCGCCGAAGCCACCGATCGACGCTTCCTCGACCGTCACCGCGACTTCGTGCGTCGTCAGCAGGCCGCGGATCAGCGCCTCGTCGAGCGGCTTGGCGAACCTGAGGTCCGCGACGCTGGTCGAAAGGCCGCGGACCTCGAGCGCGTCGGCCGCCTTCAGCGCCTCCTCGAGGCGGGTCCCGAGCGACAGGATGGCGACCTTCTTGCCCTCGCGGACGACCCGGCCCTTGCCGATCTCGAGTCGCTGCGGCGTCTCGGGCAGGGCGATGCCGGTGCCATTGCCGCGCGGATAGCGGACCGCGATCGGCCCCTCGTCGTGCAGCGCCATGGTGTGGACCATGTGGACGAGCTCGGCCTCGTCGGCGGCCGCCATCACGACGAAATTGGGCAAGGTGCAGAGGTAGGCGAGGTCGAAACTGCCGGCATGGGTGGCGCCGTCGGCGCCGACCAGCCCGGCCCGGTCCATGGCGAAGCGGACCGGCAGATTCTGGATGGCGACGTCGTGGACGACCTGGTCGTAGGCGCGCTGCAGGAACGTCGAATAGATGGCGCAGAACGGCCGGTAGCCCTGAGCGGCGAGTCCGGCGGCGAAGGTGACGGCGTGCTGCTCGGCGATGCCGACGTCGAACATGCGGTCGGGGAAGCGGGCGCCGAACTTGTCGAGGCCGGTGCCTGACGGCATCGCGGCGGTGATCCCGACCACCTTGTCGTCCCGCTCCGCCTCGGCGGTCAGCGCCTTGGCGAAGACGGCGGTGTAGCTGGGCGGGCCGGGCTCGGCCTTGGCCTGCTCGCCCGAGACGACGTCGAATTTCTGAACGCCGTGATATTTGTCGGCCGCCGCCTCGGCCGGGCCGTAGCCCTTGCCCTTCTTGGTGACGACATGGACAAGCATCGGCCCCTCGTCGGCGTCGCGGACATTCTCGAGGATCTGGACCAGCCGCTCGACATTGTGACCGTCGACGGGGCCGACATAGTAGAAGCCCAGTTCCTCGAACAGGGTGCCGCCGGTCCAGAAGCCGCGCGAATATTCCTCCCACCGCCGGGCCATGACGTGAAGCCGCTTCGGCAGCTTGCGCGCGAGCTTCTGGGCGAGATGGCGAAGAGTCAGATATTTGGGCGAGGAGACCAGGCGGGCGAGATAGTGGGAGAGACCGCCGACCGGCGGCGCGATCGACATGTCGTTGTCGTTGAGGATGACGACCAGCCGGTTGCCGGCGACCTGGGCATTGTTCATCGCCTCATATGCCATGCCCGCCGACATCGCGCCGTCGCCGATCACCGCGATCGCCCGGCCCGGCCTGCCATCGAGTTTGTTGGCGACGGCGAAGCCGAGCGCGGCCGAGATCGAGGTCGAACTGTGCGCCGCCCCGAACGGGTCGTATTCGCTCTCGCTCCTCTTGGTGAAGCCGGAGAGCCCGCCCCCCATCCTCAGCGTGCGGATGCGGTCGCGGCGTCCGGTCAGGATCTTGTGCGGATAGGCTTGATGGCCGACGTCCCAGATCAGCCGGTCGTTGGGCGTGTCGAACACATAATGGAGCGCGACGGTGAGCTCGACGACGCCGAGGCCGGCGCCGAGATGGCCGCCCGTCACCGACACGGCCGAGATCGTCTCGGCGCGGAGCTCGTCGGCGAGCTGGCGAAGCTGGCCGGGCTTCAACCGGCGCAACTCGGCCGGGGTACCGACGGTGTCGAGCAAAGGCGTGTTCGGGCGGTCGGTCATGGCTGGCGGATATGGTCCCTCTCGCGCCGCCCCGCTAGCCCAAAGCGCGGACGGTGTCGAATGGCGATGATGTGCAGATGGAGCGCAAACACCCCTTTTCAAAGCTGAAGCGGTGTCGGCGCCGCCTCAGGCGCGTGCACCGTTCGCCCTTCCACATCACGTTGGTGATTGCCGTTGCTATGCGGTATCCGTCTACCGGACCTGACAACCGCAAATCGGCCGTGATCAGCTCAATAAAGCACGAGATTGTACGCGGAATCCAGGAAGCCGCCGTGCAGGAACTGGGTCGCCACATTCCGCGGATGCGATGCCTGCAAGCTCCTGTAGCGACCGGCTTCCACCTTCAATCGCGGCCCCTGCGCGACCAATACGGGGGTGACAAGACAGTAGCGGCTGCGGGGAACAGCGGTAAGCCGATCCCTCGACCATTCCACGGCCAAGGGTCCTGGACCGAGGTCCATGTCGTCGCTTTGCCAACTGTCATGGGCTGTCCAGCAGTCCTGCCCGGTACCTGTATTGACATGCTGTGCGGAAACCTCCTCCCCGGTTAGCTTGGGGGTGGTCAGATCGGGCTGGTGGGTATGGCCGACGATATGGATCTTGCGCATCGGGTCGCCGCGCAATCCCCGCCCCGACTGGAAGCCCAGCTTCTCGGCCTGATTGGTGGCGAACACCTCGTTCACCAGCCAGGTCTGCACACGTGGGGGAATAGCCGCGGCGACTCTGCCCGATAGCCTGATGGCGAACGACTGGAACTCGCTTCGTAGCCACAGGCCCTTGAGCGCTGCTATATCCCGGTCGAGGTCGCAGACGTCCGCATCGTCGGCGGCGATACGGTTGACGCGAATCAGCTCGCGACCGCCGAAGTCCGCGACGGCGTCCTCGAGACCGGCATTGTCCAGATTGTCGATCTGACCCATGATCGCTCGGTACATCGGCGGATCAACCTCACGGCTCGTCACGAGATGCTGGTACGCGGAGCGGAATCGGCGGGCGGTGTCGTTGCTCAGGCCCAGTCTTTCCAGGAATCGCGGAACAGGGCTCAGTGCATCGAGCTGGTTGACGACGCTCCAATGCCCTCGTTCCACGGGGTTGATCAGAATCGACACCAGGAGTTCACCCAGCGTCCTTCCCGACCCCGCCAAAGACGAATTGAATCCATCCTTTCGATGGCCGTGCTCGATGAAGCAGCGCAGCTGGGGGAAATATACGTCCTCCGATGCGAAAACGGCTTTGCTGCCGCCTAGCTTTGCGGCGAGCTTCGCCCCCAATCCGCCGATCTTCAAATGATCGTCATGGTTGCCGCACACGTAGATAACGAAGTTGGCGTGGTTTTTGACCGCCCAGTCCCTGATCCTCCCAAAGAAAAGGGGGTGAGCGTCAAGGATGCGATCCATCCGGCGGGCCAGCGCCTGTTCACTCAACAACGGTGCGCCGCTCGCTAGCCCGGCCTGGTCCGGCCGCAAGCCGCCGTCCGGGCCGATTTCGGCGTCCGCGGCCCACATGTCCAGAATGTCCCCGTTCAGCACCAAATAGGCGCACTGACTACCGTACGTACGGCGATGCGCGGTGACGCGAGCCTCCCAGGCGTCGAGCAGCTCGACCATCGCGCCTTCCAGCCCTTCATACAGCTCCTCTGTATTGTCCCGTTTGCCCTGGCCGATGTGAAGGTCCGAGAGGATCAAGAGGATCGGGAACAGGAACGCTCGGTTGACGGAGCTTTCCGGGGGTCCGCCGTCGGTCAGCCCGGTCGGAATGATAACCACATGTTCGCCGGAACGAGGGGCGGGCCTTTTTAGCATTGCAGGATCCAAAGGCGCCGGATCACGCAGGCGGCTACCCTCCATCCACCACATCGCAGGACGCCCGGTGCGCAGCGCCACCTTAAAGGCCGGAAGCCCGGGGCTCAGCTGCCGCAACCGCGACAATATACTCGTGTAGCAGATGTCGAGGTCTTCCAGCGGCAGTTGGGGCGTTGGGATCGCAACTTGGCCGAGTGCGACGGACAAACTGTGGAGGCGCTCGAAGTCGACGACATCATCCCAGTTAAGCTTATCGACATACCGGCCGATAAATCCCGTGATGAGCATCGGCACGTCGCCGGGCGCGACGATCTCGAAGTCCGGCTGCCCGTTTATCTGTACGAAGGGAAAGAACCGGGCAGCATCGAGGAGTTCGGTCAGCCTCACGGCCAGCGCGGGGAGAGCCTCCCGTCTCGCATCGGCGTCCTCCGGAATATCCAGGCGATAACCCGACAAGGCGAGATCGAGGAGGAAACGATTTGCACGGATCCGCAAGCCGTTCGATGCGGGGGTTGTTCCATAGGCGGAAAAACGTTGGGCCGCGCCTTCCCCCGGAATCTCCGCCGGCTGTTCCACCGTTAGGGATTGGGGCGCATCACAGAGCTGGTAAAGCGGGATCTCCTGAGGGACAATCCGGATTTCGGGATCGCCAGCCTGTGCATCCGCCGCGAATTGCGCCGCGGAAACCTGATTCACTCCTGTCTGAACGAGAGGAGGCAGAACCGAATTCAGAAGCCGGCCTAGGAATGCACCTATTCCCCCCTCCGGGATCACATGCCCGTCAAAGGCGGAAAGCCCTGCCACTGCCGCCCTGCGTACGAATTCCGGATGAGGAACTAGTAACTCCTCGAGCAGCGCTTCGTCGAACAACTTCTCAAATCCCTTCTGTAAGTAAAAGACCGGCATGACAGGTCCTCCTCGGGTGCCTCGGGGCATGGATGCGGTCCGTCCTGCAGGGTTGCCGTTGAGGAATACCGGTCGTCTGAACGTCCCACATCGGACCCAAGCACTCCGCTGCACCGACTGGCGAATGGATACGATCTCATGCTTCGCCCCGCTTGACGGACATCTGATATTTTTCCGGCGAGAGGCTGATGAATGCCGGCTTTTTGGCCGGTTCGCTTCTCAGCGCCGTACAGGCTATACTCGGCAGCGCGAGGAGGTCGCGATGGCGTCCGGCGGGGGCACGGCGGGGAACGGAACCGGCTCGGAGCGAGGCTGGACATCGTCGAGCGCAAGCGGGCCGGCTTCCGGTCCTGTGCATCTCGCCCGCCTCGACCGCATCCGCATGGGTCCGATCATAGTCGATCCGCCTGCGCGCCGGATCGTCCACGATGACGGCCGCGAACAAATCCTCGAGCCCAGGATGATGCAGGTCCTGGTCGCCTTGCTGCGCGCGGATGGCAGGATCCTGTCACGGGACGATCTGATCGACTGCTGCTGGGAGGGGCGAATCGTCGGCGACGAAGCGATAAGCAGCGTGCTTTACCGGCTCAGGCGAGCCGCGAAGGAACTTGCCGACGGCGTCTTCCATATCGAAACGATCGCCAAGGTGGGCTTCCGGCTGGTCCGCGAGCCCGGTGCGGTCGACGCGCAACGGGCCGATCGCGCCGACCTGCCGCTCAGGCGGCGCCGCGGCCTTCGCTGGGCGACCGGGGCGGCCTTAGGCTTCGTGGCAGCGATCGGAGTCGCGGCCCTCACATTATGGAGCGACGACCGACCCTCCCTTGCGAAGGCCGAGGCCACGCCGTCGCTCGCCGTGCTTTCCTTCGCCGACCTCTCTTCAGGCCGCGACAATGGCTATTTCGCAGAAGGCATGGCCGAGGCGATCATGGGGTCGCTTTCCCACGAACCCGGGTTGCGCGTCATCGGCCGAACGTCGATGGGCATGCTCGGAGAGGGTGCCGGCATCAACGAGGCGAGGACGCGGCTCGGCGTTACTCACGTCCTCGAAGGCAGCGTCCGGCGGAGCGGACAGGCTTTGCGGGTCAATGTGCGCCTGCTCGATGCCCGCGACGGTCGGCAAGTGTGGGCGGAGCAGTTCGACCGCAGCCTCGGCGACGTGTTCGCCATCCAGGACGATATCGGCGCCCAGGTCCTGACCCGCGTGCGCGGCGCGCTGGCGACGGGAGAGGCGCTACCGGTTACGTATAGGACTTCGCCTGAAGTCTACGATCTCTACCTCGCCGCGATCGCCTTCGAGCGAGACGAGACAAGGCCCTCGTCGCTGCGTGCCAAGGAGCTCCTCGAGCGCGCGATTAGGATCGACGCCAATTACGCACCCGCCTATGCGCGGCTGGCCAGCTATGCGCGAGGCAGCTTGCACCGTCCGACACGGGGCGTGATCGACCGTGCGGCGGGTTTGTCGCATGCGCGGCGCGCCCTCACCCTCGCCCCCACGCTTGGCGACGCGCATGCGTCCATGGGAATCCTGATCGAGAACGATCGGGATTGGCCGAGGTCAATACCCCATCTGCAGCGCGCGGTCGAACTCGACCCGGGCAACTTTCCCGCCTGGAATATGCTCGGCCACATTCAGCAATTTCACCAATGCCGGTTCCGCGAGGCCGCCGCGAGTTATCGTCGGGCGAGCGCGGTCGAGCCGTTGATCGCAAGTCCGCGACTGAGTCAGGTACTTCTCCTTGCAGAGATGGGCGAGTCCAAGGCGGCCGCCACGGCGACTCGCCACTTCACGGATATATCCAAGGATCAGACCCACCTGCCGATCTTCCGGTCGATCATATCCTTCTACAATGGGGATCTGTCGACGGCCGCGGCCTCGGGACGCAAAGCCATAAGGCTCAACCCCGACCGGTCGGGCCACGCGCAAACGCTTCGGGCGCTCGGGCTCACCGACGAGGCGTTGCAATCCATGCCAAAGTTCGAGCGCCCGGTCGCCGTTCCGCTTCTGCGCGGCGACCACCGCGCAGCCGCAGCGGCAGCCGTTCGAGACGGCGACCGGATTTGGCGAGGGCCAAATCTTTTCTTGGCAGTGCCCGTCCTGCTTCGTGCGGGTCGGGATGACTGGCTCGTCCATTCCTTCGATCGCAACTACCCTTCGGTCGAAGCCTTCGTCGAGCGGCTTGGGTGCAGAAATACCGTCTTTTCCGCTCCGCACCTGATCGTCGCGCTGCGCAGCCGGGGACGCGGCGCCGACGCGGAGCGGCTGCTTCGCCTGACCCATGGGCGCTTTGAGGAGTGGGCCGAGGCCGGACTCGGCGGCACCTTGGGCAAGGTAACGAGAGCCCGGCTGCTCGTCCTGGCCGGCCGGCGCGGCGAGGCTCTGGCGACACTCGACCAAGCCGTGACGCTCGGATGGCTTGACCAGTTCTGGCCCTATTTCAGCCTCGGGGATCGGCTCTTCGACCCGATTCGCGCCGACCCGCGCTTCGTCGCCATCGAGCAGCGCATCGCCGCCGGCGTCCGCCGCGAGCGCGCCGAGCTGGCGGCGCACGAAAGGACGGGCTAGCTCTACTCCTCCTTGCAATCCGGGCAGGTCCCCCCGGACACCCCGGGTCAGCGACCGTCGTCCGGCTCCTCCACCGGATCATACCAGATGTCGGCCGGCTCCGGCGCGACCTCCCAGACATGCTCGCCGACGACCGAAGAAGCGATCGGCCGCCCCTCGGCGTTGCGGGCCGGCCGGTAGCGGAAGCGCTGGCGGATCAGGCGGCAGGTGACCTCGTCCAGCGCCCGGCTGCCGCTCGAGCGCGTGACGACGCAGTCGCTGACCCGGCCGGTCGGAGCGACGGTGAAGCGCAGGTGGACCGTGCCGCCGATCCGGGCACGCCAGGCGGAGTCGGGATAGTCGTCGGGGCGGATGCTGCCGCTGAGCCAGCGTGCCCGAATGCCTCGGCCGCCGCCGCCGCCACCGCCGCCCGTGCCGGTGCCGAAGCGGCCGGTGTCGAGGCCCGTGCCGAAGCCGCCGGCCCCGGTGCCCGGGCCCGGCACGGTCGCCGCGCCGGCCGCCATCGCGCTGCCCTGGCCGGGGGCCGGAGCGGCGGGGATGGGCGGCGGCACCGGCAGCCGGATCTCGGGCGGCGGCGCCATGATCTGGGTCGGCGTGTTCCGGAGGTTGGCCGGCGAGGCCGCGCCCTCGGGGTCCTTGGGCCTCGCTTTGCGGGTCTTCTTCTCGACGCTGGGGCGGGCAGGCTTGGCCGGCGGAGGCGGCGGGACCTCGACGATGTCGAGCAGCTTGAGCGCCTCGGGGACCGCGGCCGATGGCGAATAGCCGAGGCCGGTGAGGAGAACGTAGCCGATCAGGACGTGAAGAAGCGCCACGGCCGAGGCCGACCTGACGCGATCCTTGTTCTCCTGCACCCAAAGCAACATCGGCCGGCCCCACGCGGCGGCAACATCCGCCGAGGCGGCGGCACTACAAAGCCTTATATGACTGGAACTGTCTTACGCGAGCGAAGGCGCCCCGGCTTTCCGCCGGGGGCGCCTCCGGTCAGGGCCGCGTATCGCGGCGGGCGTCGACGTGGATGTCCTTGTCCCGGCGCTTCAGCCCGAGCAGGCCGACCAGGCCGAGCAGGCCGAGCAGCCCCAGGGGAAGTCGTCATCCTCCTCCTGGACCGGCGCCGCATATTGGGTGTTGGTCGTCGCGTCATAGGCCGGATCGGTGGCGTTCTGGGCCAGCGCCGCCGCCGGCGCGAAAGCGAAGGCGGCCGCGACGATCGAGGCCCTCTTTAGGGAATTGGCGTTCATTCTTTCCTCCTGTTGTCCGCCCGGCGGGATAGAAAGTGCCGGGCGGCTTGATTGGCCTCGTCCTGGGACCAGGCGACAGATGCGGCGGGAGCAGGCCTGCTCCTCCCGCCTGTCGTTCAGCGGCCGGAGCGGTCGTCGCCAGCGCCTCCGCCGAAGCCGGAGAAAGCCGATTTGTCGCCGGCGGCTCGGCCGTCCTCGACGTCGACCTCGGTCCGCCGCAGCGTGTCCTTGATCTGCTCGGTCCGCTCCTCGGCGGTCTTGGTGACGACCACCTCCTCGCGGACGTTGGCGACCTTCTGGACCACCGCTTCGTCGGCGCGTTCGACCATCTCGATGGTGCGCTCCTGAAGCATGTCGGCCGTGGCTGTCGCCGGCGCCGCGGTGCCCTGCTCGACGGGCCGGCGCTCGACCATGGCGCGCACGTAATTTTTCGGGCGGCGAGGCCTCAAGAAGAGAGGCTCGAGTACCGAAAATATGTTATTCTCCGCCAAAGACGCAAGAAGCCCGATCGACGCGTGGAGTCATCGAGATGCGGATCATGAAAATTGGGGTGTACCCGATCCTTCCCTATGTAGCGTCGGAGCAGACTTCCACTCCCTATTCGGATGCCTTCATTCAATGGATGTTCGATGAGCATGCGATGTTCAGTCTCCGCCGCTACTGGCGAGAAGTGAGCAACAATGAGGTCGGCATCGACCCAACCATATTCGGGACAATGTTGGTTGAAGGACAGAGCTATATAGACCGGCTGTGCTGGCCGAACACGAGGAGGCTGGGCGCAGCGTACGAAGCGCTGGGCGTTCTCATCGAATTCGGCAAGATTCCGCTGGCTTTCGGCAAGCTCGCCATCCCCTTTGACGGGCTTGTCTTCCTCATCCTGGGGCACCGGGTGGACGGTGGGTCGGCCGGTCTCACGATCCAGGGCCGCAAATTCCCGGTCTGCTACTTTGACGATCGCGGTGGGCACAGCTTCATGGCGCATGAGCTCGGCCATCTTCTGGGCCTCGACCATCCCTTCGATACCAATGTCCTGGGCAACGGCTATCGCTACGGGGAATATGCGGATCCCACCTGCATCATGTCGGCCGACAATTTCGGAGGCATGCCGGCGCCATTTCCAGTGCCTGCGGGTTATCGGATGATCCTTGACCCAAAGTCCCGCTTCTGGAGCAGCGCCGGACCTGGCGTGTCCATGGCGACTTTGTGGCGCTACGCACCCGATTTTCCCGCGGCCCAACCCTTTTCCATGCAGCTTCCACCGCTCGCCCCGCCGACCCAGATCCGGATAAACCGCGCGGGAGAAGGCGGCATCCAGCTCGTCACGATGCCCGCGACAGGACCCAATTCATGGTATGCAGTGCAATATCGCCCGGCAGTGCTCTGGGATCGCGGCCTCTCTAAAACGGGCATCCATGCAAGGGCAGGCGTCGTCGTTCACCAGATTCGCGAGTCGATCGGCTGGGCTTCGGACGGGGAGGGATGGCCGAAGACCAAGAGGGTCTGCTTTGCCGGCACCGTTCCGGTGCCTTCGACCGGTGACCTCGACTGGGGTGACGGCAAATTTGCGGTCCGGGTGCTGGCCGCCACACCACAATGGGCAGAGGTTCTGGTCGGTTCCTGGCTTCCCGCCGCCCAGAGCATCAGCGTGTCAGTAACGACCACCAGCACGCTGGCCACATCGAGCTCCGCGGAACCGATCGAAGTCAGTAATACCCAGGAAGACTGTGGGGTCCATAGCTACCACGCATTGCGATCGGATTTGAACGTCGACATCGAAGCGGAGGTAACTTCGACCGGCTTCGCGAAGCCCGAATTCCGATACGAACTGAACGGGGTAGCGCTCGGTCTCTGGACCGATCCGACCAACCCGCAATCGGGCTCCGTGATCATCACGGTCCCGGTCAAGGTGCCGACCGCGATCGGCCAGCATGTTGAACAGAAAAAATGGGTGGCGGTCTCCTTCAACTATGTCGGCCACAAGCTCTGGCTCCACTTGCCGGGAGGCGATGGTGCTTATGACGTGGTGCTGACCGCATTCGTTGCGGACGATCCGGCAATCGGGATGGTGGGCTTGGGCTCCGCACCGGTGACGATCCCGGTCAACACCGCAACGATCGGCCTTCCCGCCGAAGCGATGGCCGATCAGCTGAAATGCATCGCGCGGATCGCGGATGAGATGCGTCAATTGCCCCGAGTACCGGGTGACGAGGAACATCCTGACTGGCTGTTGACGTCGCCCGACCAGGACGAATGGTTGGTTCGGGATCTCGCCACGTTGGGCCGTCGGATGCTGGAAACGGAGAGATTCTGGCAGGCCTTCCCGGCGATCGGCGAGGAGGACCTTTCCAGCCTCGCCAGCCACTTGAAGCGAAGTCCTGCGGAGACCGTGTCGCTGATTACGGAACTGCGGCGACAGGCGCTCGACCGGCCTCAACCTGTGCCGACGTAGCCCGATCTCCATCTGCTGTACGGGCTTCAACCCTCTTTGCAGTCCGGACAGGTGCCGCGGACCTCGATCACCGGCCGTTCCGGCGAGAAGCCCGCTTCCTTGGCGGCGGCCCTGACTCCGCCGGCCAGCCTGTCGTCGTCGAGGTGGGTGGTGCTGCCGCAGGTGTCGCAGATCAGGAAGATGCAGTCGTGAAGGCAATCGGGATGGTCGTTGGCCACGTAGGCGTTGGCGCTCTCGACGCGGCGGGCGAGGTTGGCGCCGACGAACAGGTCGAGGATCCGGTAGACGCTGTTCGCCGCCACCCGCCGTCCCTGCGACTGGCTGACCTTGTCGGCGATGTCGTAGGCCGAGGCCGGGCGATCGAAACCGGCCAGCGCCTCGAAGACGGCGGCGCGCATCTGGGTCCATTGCTCGCCGGAACGCTCCATCGACGATTGCGCGGCCTGCATGAGGGAGGCGCCCTCATGCGCCTCGTGGTGGTGGTGCTGCGCCATCGGCGCAAGGTAAGGCTTTTCTGGGGCCGGAACAAGGGAGGGCCATGAGGCGATTTCTCCCCGAGCTCGTCTCTGTGAGGCGACCTAGATCACCGCGCGGCGGTTGAGGTCGTGGCCCAAGGCGAGGATGGCGACGCCGACAATCGTATAGACGGTTTCGATGCCGCTATGCGGCATGGTGAGCGCTCCCGACATGACGCCGAGCCCGAGCCCTCCGACCGCCGAAGGCATCATGAAGCCGTGTTCGAGGACTCCACGACCAAGGGCGACGACGCCAAGCATGATCGCCAGGGTCAGCCCGATCTCGTGAATGACGGGCGACACGAGCAAACCCCCCGCCGAAGCCAGAACGGCGAGGACCACCGAGGTCGCCAGGCAATGGACGAGGCACAGTCCGGACAGCGCGATCGCCATCCGGTCCATCGAACCATTCAGTGCTGCCCTCGCGAACATCGACTTGCCGCTCTCCCTTGCTGTCGCTCTGTATAATATCGCAGCCGTAAAGATACAACATAACATTCCTGAAAAAGTTGCATTGGCTTTCCGCCGCCCCGCCGCCATATCGCCCGCCATGGCCAGTCCCGCCGCCGCTCTCGCCGCCCCGCCCTGCCCGCGTCCGCGCGCGGTGGCGCTCTGGCTGCTCGCCATCGCGGCGCTGATCTTCCTGATGGTGGTCGTAGGCGGCATCACGCGGCTGACCGAATCGGGCCTGTCGATCACGCGCTGGGAGCCGTTGTCCGGCGCGATCCCGCCGATCGGCGAGGCCGCCTGGGCCGCCGAATTCGCCGCCTACAAGCAGAGTCCGCAATATCAGCTGGTCAATACCGGCATGAGCCTCGCCGACTTCAAGACCATCTACTTCTGGGAATATGCCCACCGTCTGCTCGGCCGGATCATCGGCCTTGCCTTCGCGGCTCCGCTGATCTGGTTCGCCTGGCGACGGGCGATCCCGCGCGGCTACGGCTGGAAGCTCGCCGGCCTGCTCGCCCTCGGCGCGCTGCAGGGAGCGATCGGCTGGTGGATGGTCGCCTCGGGCCTGGTGGACCGGCCCGACGTCAGCCACATCCGACTCGCCGTCCACCTTCTCGCCGCACTCGCCATTTTCGGGGCGCTGCTGTGGGTCGCGCTCGACCTGCTCCAACTCGCCGACGACGGCGACGGCCGGCCGGCGCGGATGCCGACTTCAGCGATCTGGATGCTGTCGCTCCTGTTCCTGCAGTTCCTGTTCGGCGCCTATGTCGCCGGGCTCGACGCGGGCCATGCCTATTCGAGCTGGCCGAAGATGGGCGACGAATGGTTCCCGGCCGACGCGCCGATGCTCGAGCCGTTCCTCACGAACTTCGCCGACAATCCGATCATGGTCCAGTTCGTTCACCGCTGGCTAGCTTTCGCAGTCGCGGCGGTCGCCCTCGTCCTTGCCCGTCAGGTGTGGGCGAAGGGCAACCGCGAGGCGGCGGCGGCGCTCGTCGGCTTCGTGATTCTGCAGATCCTGCTCGGCATCTTCACATTGCTCAGCGGGGTCGAATTGTGGATCGCCGCCACTCACCAGGCGACGGCGGTCCTCCTTCTCGCCTCGGCGCTGGTGGCGGCGCACCGGCTCGGAGAACGGACCATATGACCAACATTGCGACCGTGTTCGCGACCTTCGCCAACGACGAACAAGCCCAGAATATCGTGCGAGTCCTGATCGAGGAGCGACTGGCCGCCTGCGCCAACATTCTCGGCGCCTGCCATTCCATCTACCGCTGGCAAGGCAAGATGGAGGAGGCGGGCGAAGTCGCCGCTCTGTTCAAGACCCGCGCAGACTTGGCCGAAGCGCTGGTCGCGCGACTCGCAGAGCTGCACAGCTATGACGTGCCCGCCGCCGTCGTCTGGCCGATCGAGCGGTCACTCGATTCCTATGCCGACTGGGTCGCCGCGGAAACTGTACGGTAACATAATACCTCTCGGCAAAGTCCTGCTTTTCCTTGACTTCCGCAGGCTTCGCTGCCATTTGCCCGGCAGCGCCGCGCCTTCGGGTCGCGGCGCGCTCATTTCAAACGCAAAGGTCCGGCCCCATGAAGGCGCTGATGAAGACCACCAAGTCGGCCAGGCCGGCCGAGGTGGAGAAGAAATGGCATCTGATCGATGCCGAGGGGCTGGTCGTCGGCCGCCTCGCCGCGATCATCGCCAACATCCTGCGCGGCAAGCACAAGCCGAGCTACACCCCGCACGTCGATTGCGGCGACCATGTCGTCGTCGTCAATGCCGACAAGGTCCGGTTCACCGGCAAGAAGCTGGCCGACAAGGTCTATTGGCGCCACACCGGCTATGCCGGCGGCATCAAGGGGATCACGGCCGGCAAGGTGCTCGAGGGCCGCTTCCCGGAGCGCGTGCTCGAGAAGGCGGTCGAGCGGATGATCCCGCGCGGGCCGCTGGGCCGCGACCAGATGCGCGCCCTTCATCTCTACAACGGCACCGAGCATCCGCACGGCGGCCAGAATCCCGAACCTCTCGACGTCGCGGGCATGAACCGCAAGAACAAGGTGGGTGCGTAAATGACCGACAATCGTCAATCGCTGGCCGACCTCGGCGAGCTGACCGCCGCCGCCGCGGCCGCGCCTCCCACCGAGACTGCCGCCGCTCCGGCCGCCGAGCCCATCCCCGGCTCGGAGGATCACGGCGTCTCGACCCAGGGTCCGCAGATCCAGGCGGTGCTTCGCGAGCAGCAGCTCGACAAGCAGGGCCGCGCCTACGCGACCGGCCGCCGCAAGGATGCCGTCGCCCGAGTCTGGCTGAAGCCGGGCTCCGGCAAGATCATCGTCAACGGCCGCGACCAGGAAGTTTATTTCGCCCGGCCGACTCTGCGGCTGATCATCAACCAGGTATTCGACGTGACCGAACGGCGCGGTCAGTACGACGTCGTCGCGACGGTGAAGGGCGGCGGCCTTTCGGGCCAGGCCGGCGCCGTCCGTCACGGCATCTCGACCGCCCTGACCCGCTACGAGCCGGCGCTTCGGACGACCGTCAAGCGGGAGGGTTTCCTCACCCGCGACCCGCGCGTCGTCGAGCGCAAGAAGTACGGCAAGGCCAAGGCCCGCCGCAGCTTCCAGTTCTCGAAGCGCTAGGCGCAGATCGTCCGCCGCGGCCGCGGCGACGGGATCGGCTCGGGATCGAGGGGTCGGCGCGAAAGCGCCGGCCCCTTCTTCATTGGCTGCGCTGCCGAGGAGTTTGCCGTTGCCGGGCCCGTCGGATTCCTGGAGCTTCGTCCGGGGGCCGTCGTGCGGGGGGTGTTCTGGACGAGCCCGCCTTCCGGGAAGCGGCCGCCCGGCTCGACCGGGCGATCCGGGCGGAGACGGCACCGCCAGGTCGCCGACGAAATCGAAATTCTGGCGGCGCGCGGCTAGCGACGCTGACCGCCGCTCGACCGGGTTCCCCGCCGCGGCTCACCCCCCACCCTTGGATCGGGTCCCCGCTGGGTCTCTCCGGGCGGCGGCAGGTCCGGAGATACCGGGCAGCCGCGACGCTGCGCCGAGACATCATAGACCTTGAGCCGGAGGCGGTTGATTCCGCCGAGGGGGCGATGGTCGACCAGGCCGTGCCAGGGCGTGTAGAACAGGGTCTCGCAGAATTCCTGGCGCTGCGGCGACGTGATGTCCTGCGGCGGGATGGCGATTCGTGCGACCGTGACGAATGGCTCGTTCCACGCCACGCAGGCATCCTCGATGTCAGTCTCGATCTTGCCAGCGAGGCTCGCTGCGTCGCGCACCTGGACCTGGAAATCGAAGCAGATGTCGTTGCCGCCCGCTTCCGCCATGCGCTGGCGCATGGCGTTGCGCAGATAGTCGGGATCGTTGACCGCCTCGCCCAGCTCCCCGGTCTTTGGATTAACCGGCTTGCAGGCGAATTTCATCACCCGCCCCTCGCCGAACGAGAAGGGCGCGGCGCTGAAATAGGTGTTGTCGAGCGGGCTGAGCGGCGGCGCCTGGAAAGGCGGCGGCAGGAAGCCCTTGATCCGGGCGACGATGCCGCGGGTCGTCAGAGCGCGCTTCTGGGCCTCGGGCGAGAGGTCGGGGCGGGCGAAGAATTTCGGCGCGGCGGCGTCGTCATCGACGATGATCCGGTTGAGCGCCAGATAGTCCTCGACATTGGCGAAGGCGAAGACCGGCTGGTTGATCATCAGGAAGTCCTGGGTGCGCTCGCGGTCCTCCGGCACGAGGCGGGCGCCGCTGACATTGTAGAGCTTGATCGCCATGCCGCGGCTGCCATGGGCGGGCGCCAGCTTGCCCGCCGGCGGCGCCGGCTCCAGAGGCGAATCGGGAGTCACCAGCGGCGCCGCGTTGGAAAAGCGTATCGCCGCGCGGAACACGTCCCCGGGTTTCCTGAACACGCCGACGCGGAGCTCGGGCGGAAGCGATTCGGAGACGGTGAACGTCGCCTCGACGCAGCCATGATCCTTCGGGTGAACGCCGCGCAGCACGCGCGGCGCGCCGCCGTAGCGCCGGTTGAGCAGCTTCACCATCAAATCGGCGCTCTCATCGATCTGGCCCGATTCCTCGGGAGGCACTTTCTCCAGATCGCTATTCGGCCCGCTCGACGCCATGTTCGGCTCCCCCAATTGCTGTCGCCTTCAAATTCGACGGCGCCATTTTATTGACGAGACCGACAATATCGCACGTCGGGCGGGGGAGAACAATCTGACCGCGTCGCCTGTTTATTGTCCGAATTGGAGGATTCGTTGTAGCGCGGCCCCCGGCTCTTCGCCCACGATGCCGGTAAGCCGATGTGCGCGCCACGCCGATGCGACGAGCTTGTCGCCGGCTCATTCCTGGCCCATCAACCGGTCATGTCCAGGCTGATCGCGCTCCTGCTGCTGCTCCCCGCCGCGGCCCTGCCTCCGCCGAGCGCCCCGTTTCTCAGCCCGATGGGCGAGCCGTTCCGCTCCGACGATCCGGCGGCGGACAATGCCGGCTGCTGGTTCGGCGCCGCGGACCGCAACGCCGACGGCGCGCTCAGCCTCGCCGAACTGCAGGCGGACGCCGCGCGCTTCTTCGCCGCGCTCGACGGCGATGGCGATGGCGAGATCGGGCCGGCGGAGATCGCCCGCTACGAGAATGAGCTCGCCCCCGAAGTCCAGCTCGGCCTCCAAATGCGCCGGACGGACGACTGGCGACGGCGGCGACGGCGGGAAATGCTTTACGACGAAGGCCTGGAGGGCGCCGGCCGCTTCTCCTTCCTCAACATCCCGCAGCCGGTGATCGCCGCCGACTTCGATATGAACCGTGGCGTCTCGGCCGAGGAATTCGCCCGCGCCGCCAGCCAGCGCTTCCGGCTGCTCGACCGCGACGGCGACGGCCGCCTGCTCCGCGCCGAGCTGCCGGCGCTGCCGAGGCCGCGCCTCCGCCGCCGCGATCGCGATTCCGACAAGACCTGGACGCCGTTCCGTCGACCGCGGTAACGGGGTCGTCCCCCGGAGCTCAGGCCCCGCCGCGGTCCAGGGCGGCGCCCAGCGCCGTGTCGAGCAGGCCGGCGTCATAGGGCTTGCGAACGATCTCGAACTCGCGGCCGGCCGGGCCGATGATCTCCTCGCTATAGCCGCTCGCGAGAAGCACCGGCAGGGCGGGCTGCCGCGCGCGCGCCAGCCGGGCGAGATCGACTCCGCTCCGGCCCGGCATCACCACGTCGCTGAACAGAATGTCGACGGGCTCGATCGCCAGCAGGTCCAGCGCCTCTTCGGCCGAGGCGGCGCTGAGCACCTTGTAGTCGAGCTCGTCGAGCAAATGACGGGCGAACTCGCGGACATGGTCGTTGTCCTCGACGAGGAGGACCCTGAGCCCGCGCCGGACGACCGGCGAAGGGCTGCGTTCGACGGCCCCGCCCGGGGCGTTGGCGGTGACCGGCAGGAAGATGCGCACCGCAGTCCCCTCCCCCGGTGCCGAGCGTATCTCGGCGCGACCGCCGGCCTGGGCGGCGAAACCGTGGATCTGGGAGAGGCCGAGACCGGTCCCCTCCCCCACCCGCTTGGTCGTGAAGAACGGCTCGAACGCCCGGTCTCGCACCTCCGCGCTCATGCCGGTGCCGGTGTCGGCGATCTCGACCATGACTTCACCGAGGCCTTCGCCGGCTTCATGGCGCGTGGCCAGCATCAGCCGGCCGCCATCCGGCATGGCGTCGCGGGCGTTGAAGGCGGCGTTGAGCAGGGCGGTTTCGAACTGGGCGAGGTCGATCTCGACCAGCGGCAGCGCCGGCGCGAGGTCGAGCGTCACTTCGAACTGGCCGCCCAGGGTCCGCCCGATCATTTCCGCGAAGGCGTCGAGCCGAACATTGAGATCGGCCACTTCCGGGTTCAGCGCCTGGCGTCGACCGAAAGCGAGCAGATGGCTGGTCAGCGTCGCGGCGCGGTCGACGGTGTCGATAATCGCCTTCAGATAGCGCGCACGCTTCTCCTCGCTGAGGCCGGGCCGGGTCAGGAGATCGGCGGAGCCACGGATCACCGTCATCAGATTGTTGAAATCGTGGGCGACGCCGCCGGTCAGCTCGCCGAGCGCCTGCAGCTTCTGCGCCTGGAACAGGGCCGTCCGCGCCTCTTCCAGCTCCTCGGCGGCCTTGCGCCGCTCGGTGATGTCGCGGGTGATCTTGGCGAAGCCGAGCAACTGGCCGTCCTCGTCGCGGATCGGGTCGATGACGACGCTGGCCCAGAAGCGGGTGCCGTCCTTGCGAACGCGCCATGCCTCCTTCTCGAACTTTCCTTCGGCGAGCGCGGTCGCGAGCGCCCGCTGCGGCTCGCCCCTGGCGCGGTCCTCGGGCGTGTAGAAGCGAGAGAAATGCTGGCCCACAATCTCCTCGGCTTTGTAGCCCTTGATCGCTTCGGCCCCGGTATTCCAGTTGGAGACCCTGCCGTCCGGGTCGAGCATGTAGAGTGCGTAATCCTTGACCCCCTGAACCAGCAGGCGGAAGCGCCGCTCGCTTTCCTGAAGCGCGACCGCCGCCTGGCGCTTTTCGGTATCGTCGCGGGTGATCTTGGCGAAGCCGAGCAAATTGCCGTCATCGTCGCGGATCGGGTCGAGCACGGCATTGACCCAGAAACGCGTGCCGTCCTTGCGTACCCGCCAGCCTTCCGCCTCGAAACGCCCCTGCTCGGCCGCCGTCCTGAGCGCGTGCGCGGGCAGGCCGGCCTCGCGGTCCTCTTCGGTGAAGAAGGTCGAGAAATGGCGGCCGATTATCTCCTCGGCCTCGTAGCCCTTGAACCGCCGCGCCCCCGGATTCCAGGTCGCGACATAACCGTCCGCGTCGAGCATGTAGATGGCGTAGTCGGTAACCGAATTGACCAGCAGCTGAAAGCGCTCGGCCGAGACGTGGATATCGAAGCGGGTACCGTCAGCCATTCACCTACCTGCTGAGCGAGCGCCCCTGACGCCGCCGAAACCGCGGACCTACGCGTCGCGTCCAGCTGCCGCAACCGGCAAAAGCGGCGGATTTGCCTCGACCTGGGTCATCGGCCGGCCTCCGGCCGTGACGGGTTGCAGTGCCAGGCTGGGGAGTTCCGCCGTCGCAAGGTCGGGGCTCTGCGGGCAAACGCAGCTGGTCGGACTGGGCACGCGCGAAACTACTTCTGGAGGTCCGCCAGGAAGGCCCGCACCCTCTTCGCGTTGACGCCGACGTCGCTGACGCCGACCCGGCTGATCGAGCGCATGTCCACTAGGCTGCCGCCCTCCGGCGCCGGCCGGACGCGAACCACGACGTCGTCCTTGAACCGGAAGAAGGTGCTGGTATCGGTCGCCTCGACCGTGCCGGCTTGCTCGTCGACCCGAGCCAGCGCCCAGCCGCGCTCCCGAGCCAGCGCCGCCGCCCGCCGCACCGTTTCGGCCGGAGGGGCGGGGAGACGGATCGTCCGGAGGTCGGAGTAATATTTTCGGTGCACCGCCTTCCAGCGGATTTCCGGCGCCATCCGCTTCAACGCGGCGTCGCCTTCGTCGGGGATGTTCTCGAGATTGTCGGCGCGCACCTTGAGACGCGTGAATTGCGGGGGTTGGGCGAGGTCGGTGGTGACGTCGTGGATCGCGGGGACGCTCTTCGCGATCCGCACGAGGTTGCCGAGGTAGAGAACGAAGCCCAGCGCCACGACCATCGCGGCCAGATTGGCGAGCATCAGCTTCGCCCGCCGCCGCGCCATGACCAGCCCGATCAGCCCGAGCAGAGCTCCCACGGCGGCGGCGAAGAACAGGTAGCGCAAAGCCGTCAGCCCCGCGCGGAAGCCCCAAAGGCCAGTCGCGCTGCCGATCGCGGCGACCAGCGCCGCGGCAACTGCGCCGATGCCGAACACCAAGGCCGCGCCGGTGATCAGCCGGGTCCAGTCCCTGTGCGAGTCCGCCATGTCGCCCTCCTTCGCTCGCCATCGTGCGCCCGCCGCGCGATCACCGCAAGGGCGGAGCCTTGCAATGCCGGTCGATGAAGGCCTGGTGGGTGGGCATCGCCGCGGCCGCCTCGGCGGCGACCCGCCTGATGCCGGCGAGGATGCGCGCCGCGTCGACCTCCGTGCGCTCGTCGACCAGCGGGTCGTAGCGCTCCGGCCAGTTCAGCTGGCCGATATGGACGGCGAGCCAGCTCGGATTCTGAAACAGCTCGAAGCCGAAGGCGACGAGGCGGCCGTAGCGGCGGAAATGATCGATCTTGTATTGGAGCGCTTCCGGCACGCTCATCGCCGCGCATTGGCGCCAGAGCGGCGAATCGTCGCGCTCGGTCAGATGGTAGTGAAGGATCAGGAAATCGCGGATCCTTTCATATTCCTCGATCGTGATGCGGTTGAACTCGGCCGCGCCGAGGGGATCGAAATCGCGGTCGGGCCAGAGCGCGAGGAGTCGCGTGACGCCGGACTGGACGAGATGCAGGCTGGTCGACTCGAGCGGCTCCATGAAGCCCGCGGCGAGACCGAGGGCGACGGTATTCTTTTCCCAGAAGACGGTTCGCCGCCCGGTGGTGAAGCGCAACGGGCGCGGGTCGGCGAGCGGCTCACCGTCGAGATGGGCGAGCAGGGTCGCGGCGGCCTCGTCGTCGGAAATGTGGCGGCTCGAATAGACGTAGCCGTTGCCGATCCGGTGCTGAAGCGGGATGCGCCACTGCCACCCCGCTTCCCGAGCGGTCGACCGCGTATAGGGCGTGAAGCCGCCGCCCTGGGCGCAGGGGACCGCCAGCGCCCGGTCGCACGGCAGCCAGTGCGTCCAGTCCTCATAGCCGACGCCAAGCGCCCCGCCGATCAGCAGGCCGCGGAAACCCGAGCAATCGATGAACAGATCGGCCTCGATCTCGCGGCCGTCACCGAGCACCAGCCGGTCGACGAACCCGTCCTCGCCGCGAAGCTTGACGTCGACGACCTTGCCCTCGTGGCGCGTGGCCCCCTTCATCTCGGCATAGCCGCGCAGATAGCGGCCGTAGAGACCGGCATCGAAATGATAGGCGTAATCGTAGGTCGACTGGATCATCCGCCGGTCGGCCAGCGGCCGGTCGAAGCGGTCGCGGGCGGCGGCCGCCCAAGCCATCGAATAATCGTCGAGCGGGCTGTCGTCTCCATGGGCGCGGGCGCGAAGCCAGTAATGGTGGAGCGGCACCGCGTCGAAATCGGCGGCGAACGGGCCGAACGGGTGGAAATAAACCTGGCCGAGCCGAGCCCAGTCGACGAACTGGATGCCGAGCTTGAAGCTGCCCTGCGTCGCCCGGATGAAGTCCGCCTCGTCGAGACCGAGCGACTGGTTGAACAGCTTGATCGGAGGGATCGTCGCCTCGCCGACTCCGACGATGCCGATTTCCTCGGATTCGACCAGGTCGACTTGGCAGCCGCCCCGCAGTGCGTTGGACAGTGCCGCCGCGGTCATCCAGCCCGCCGACCCGCCGCCGACGATGCACACCCTCCGGATGTTGCGTTCGGCGCTCAAGAGGCAGCCCCGACACCCCTCCTCCCGCTCTTTGCGGGAGAGGAGTTGCTGTGCGGCTTCGGGAAAGCGCCCTTTCTCATTCGACCGTCAGCAGCCTGTAGTCCACGGCGCCAGCTCCAGTACGGTCTCGGCGTCCACGGTCACCGCCGCGCCGTCGTCGAAATCGCGGTAGCGGCCGTGGTGGAGGCGCTCGTCGAACGTGACTCGCTGCGGCTCCGGCGAGAAATTGAAGACCGCGAATATCCGCGCATCGCCTTTCTGCCGAACGAACGAGAAGACCTTGGCGGGGGCGCTGTTGACCACCCCGATCATCCTTGCGCCCCAAGGCGCGTTCCACAACGCCCGATTGCGGTGCTTGAGCGCGAACAGGCGCTGGTAGAGGCCGCCGATCGGATGCTCGCGCCAGGCGATTGGGTCGCGCTCGAAGAATAAGAGGCGCTTTGGATTGCCGGCTTCCTGGCCGTTGTAGATGAGCGGGATACCCTCCCCGACGACCGAGAGGACGATGGCGTTCGTCAGCGCCGGTCCGAACTGCTCGAACTGGGTGCCGTGCCAGGCATTCTGGTCGTGATTCTCGACATAGGCCATGCGCATCGCGCCGGCGGGCCAGGCACTCTCATTCTCGCTGTAGTAGCCGAACAGCGCGCCGACGTCGGCCTTGCCCTTGGCGATGTCGGAGACGGCGCCGTACCAGCCCCAGGCGTAGCTGGCATCGAAAGCCTTGTAGTGGAGGTCGCGCATCTGCGCCTCGGCGAGCATGAAGACCGGTTTCAATCCGTCGAGGTCGGCGCGGACGCGTTCCCAGAAATCGAGCGGCATGTAGGCCGCGACGTCGGCTCGGAAGCCGTCGACGTCTGCTTCCCGGACCCAGAACAGCATCGCCTCCGCCATGTAGCGGCGGATGCCGGCCTGGCGGTAGTCGAAGTCGATGATGTCGGACCAGTCCCACCAGGGCGTGGGGCGGAAGTCGCCCTTCCAGTCCCGGTCGTACCATTCCGGATGCCGAGTCACGAGCGGGTTGTCCCAGGCGCTGTGATTGGCGATCCAATCGAGGATGACGCGCATCCCGAGCTTGTGGGCGGACCGGACGAACGACTTGAGGTCGTCCATCGTGCCGAACTCCGGATTGACGGCGTAATAGTCGCGGACGCTGTAGGGGCTACCGAGGCTTCCCTTGCGGTTCTTCTCACCGATCGGATGGACCGGCATCAGCCAGATGATGTCGGCGCCGAGCGCTTTGATCCGGGGCAGCTGCTTCTCGGCCGCGCGGAAGGTCCCCTCGGGCGTGAACTGGCGGGTGTTGAGCTGATAGAGGACGGCGTTCTTCGCCCATTCGGGATGCCTCGCTCCGCTGAGGTCGACCGGATCGTAGGGATCGGCGATTGCGGGCGTAGCGAGCGCGAAGAAAAGGAGGAGAAGGGCCCACCATCCTCGCCGCAACGGGGAGGGCGACCGCGACGCGAAACGGCGTGATGGAGGCACCGGAAGCGCCGTCGACCCCTCCACCGCACTTCGTGCGGTCCTCCCCTTTGCGGGGAGGATCATTTCGGCTCCTCGACGCGGAGCATGGCGACGGCCGCGAGGACCATGACTCCGGCGGCGAAGGCCATCGTCCAGATCGGCTCGGTCGGGAAGAAGCGCTTCATGATCGAGCCCATCACTGTCGCGACCAGCAGCTGCGGCACCACCACGAAGACGTTGAAAAGACCCATGTAGATGCCGAGCTTGCGCTGCGGCAAAGCGGAGGCGAGGATCGCATAGGGCATGGCGAGGATCGAAGCCCAGGCGATACCGATGCCGATCTCGCTGACGATCAGCAGCTGCGGGTCCTTCAGCAGGAAGAAGCTGGCATAGCCGAGCGCGCCGCACAGCAGCGCCGCGACATGGGTCCGGACGCGTCCGATCCGCGCGGCGAGCAAGGGCAGCAGGGTGAGCGCGGCGACGGCCGCGACACCATTGTAGACCGTGAACAGGACCCCGACCCAATTGGCCCCCTCCTGATAGAGCGGGTCGTCCGCATCGGGGGCCCTGTAGAAATATTGGGCGACCACCGGAGTGGTGTTGATCCACATGATGAACAAGGCCGACCAGCTGAAGAACTGGACCAGCGCCAGCCGCTTCATCACCGACGGCATGCCGGAGAAATCGCCGACGATGTGGCTCAGCATATTCGGCGCGCTGCCGCGTCGGGCGAGGGCGATGGCGACGATGCTGGCGAGCCCGTAAGCGGCGAGCAGGCCGCCGAGCAAATAAACCTCCTTCTCGAGCCCCAGCTCACGGACGGCCAGCATCACAACCACGCCCGCGGCAACCCAGAGGAGACTCGCGCCGTAGCGGTGAGTCGCGAGCATCCGGAGAACGTGCCCCTCCTCCTCGGCCCGGGCGCCCTCGAATTCGGCCATTTGCTCAGGGCTGTATTCGCGCGTCGTCAGCACCGTCCACAGGACCGCGAGGAACAATGCCGCGCCGCCGATCCAGAAGGCGTAACGAACCGTGTCGGGGATACCGCCGCCCGGCGCCTGGTTGGAGACTCCGAGCTGCTCCAGTGCCCAGGGCACGATCGAGCCGACCACCGCGCCGGCGCCGATGAAGGCGGTCTGAACCGCATAGCCGGCGCTGTGCTGGTCCTTCCTCAGCATGTCGCCGACGAAGGCGCGGAACGGCTCCATCGAGATGTTGAGCGACGCGTCGAGCACCCACAGCATCACCGCGGCGAACCACAAGACGGGCGATTCCGGCATCACGAACAAGGCCAAGGCGGCGAGCACCGCGCCCGCCAGGAAATAGGGCCGCCGCCGACCGAGCCGGCCGAGCCAGGTGCGGTCGCTCATATGGCCGATGACCGGCTGGACGAGCAGGCCGGTGAGCGGCGCCGCCACCCACAATGCCGGAAGATCGTCCAGGCTGGTGCCGAGCGACTGGAAGATCCGGCTCATATTGGCGTTCTGCAGCGCGAAGCCGATCTGGATTCCGAAGAAGCCGAAACTGATATTCCACAGCTGGGCAAACCCCAGCTTCGGCTTCGTCGCGACCGTCGGCATATCGTTCACGGCTTGGCTCCTGCACTGGCGACGGCGCGCGTGACGGGGATCGCGCAGTGGCGCGCGATGAAATCGGAGTGGGACGGAAGCTGGGCGACGACGTGGTCGATATGCTTCTTGGCCAGGCCGAGGAACTCGGCGAGCTGCTCGGCGGAAAGCTGGTCGGCGAGTGGGTGATAGCCCGCCGGAATCACCCCCTGGCCGACCAGTACCTGCAACCAGCCGACCTCGGCGAACAGCTCCTCGGAATTGCGGAAAAGGCGGCCGTTGGCGCGGAACAGGGCGATCCGCCGTTCGAGGCTCTCCGGCAGGGCCGCGTCGCGGCAGGCGCGCCAGAACTCGCCGTTCCGGCCGTTCGCCCAGTAATGAAAGGTGAGGAAATCGCGGATCGACAGCCATTCGACGTCGGTCTGGCGGTTAAATTCGTCCACCTCGGAGGGGTCGATGGAGGAATGTGGCAACAACTGGAGAAATCGCGCGATTCCCGACTGAATCAAGTGAATACTGGTCGATTCGAGGGGCTCCATGAAGCCGCTGGCCAGCCCGAGCGCGACGCAGTTCTTGTTCCACGCCTTGCGCCTCTTGCCGGTGACGAAACGCAGCGGACGCGGGTCGGCCAAGGCGGGGCCGTCGAGATTGGCGAGCAGGACTCGCGCCGCCTGGTCGTCGGAGGTGAAGGCGCTGCAATAGACGTGGCCGTTGCCGGTGCGGTGCTGGAGCGGGATCCGCCATTGCCAGCCGGAGTCGCGGGCGGTGGCCCGGGTGTAGGGCGTCAGCTCGCCCCCCGGCTCGCAGGGGACGGCCAGCGCCCGGTCGCAGGGCAGCCAGCGCGACCAGTCGTCATAGCCGGTCGCCAGCGCCTGCTCGATGACCAGGCCGCGAAAGCCCGAGCAGTCGATGAACAGGTCGCCCTCGATCCGCTCGCCGCCGTCAAGCTCCACCGACTCGACGAAGCCGTCCTCGCCGCGCAGGGCGACGCCGCGGACCTTGCCCTCGGTGCGGCGCACGCCCCGCGCCTCCGCGTAGCGGCGAAGATAGGCGGCGTAGAGCGACGCGTCGAAATGAAAGGCGTGGGCGAGGCCGCTCGGCAGCCGGCCGGGCTTCTCTTGCCACCGCCCGAACAGGTTGCGCCGGGCCGCCTGCGCCGAGGCCGAGAAATCCCACAGCGACGCCTCGCCGCCCTCCGCGCGGTGGCGCAGCCAGTAATGGTGGAAGGGGATCAGGCCGAGGTCCCGACCGATGGTTCCGAAGGCGTGGATGTAGCGCCGGTCCGGAGCGCCCCAGCCGACGAACTCGATGCCGAGCTTGAACGTGCCGGCGGTGGCGCGGACGAACTCGTCCTCGTCGAGCCCGAGGCCGGCGTTGAACAGCCGCAGCTGGGGGATCGTCGCCTCGCCGACTCCGACCGTTCCGATCTCCTCGGACTCGACCAGCCGGATCTCCGCCGGCGGCCCGAGGAAACGCGCCAGCGCCGCCGCCGCCATCCACCCGGCAGTGCCGCCGCCGACGATCACGAACCGGCTCACCATCCGGCTCGCCTAACATGAAACGGGCCCCGTCTCCTCATCGAAGACGGGGCCCGCGACATTGAGCGCTAACGGATCAGAACTTGAAGTTGAAGCCGGCGAGGAAGCGGCGGCCGTAGATCTGATAGTCGATCACGGTCAGCCGGTTGTTGGGGTCGAAGATGGTGGCGAACCTTTCGTCGGTGAGGTTCTGGCCCTGGAGATAGAGCGAGAGGCCCTCGAACCGCGAACCCTCCGGGAAGTCGTAGCCGATCTGGGCGTCGACGATCGTCTCCCCGAGCGCCTGGCGGCGGGTGCGGTTGCCGCCGAAGCCGGACAGCTCGCCGAGGAAGGTCGAGCGGTGCCTCACGCTGCCGCGCACCGAGAAGCCGTGCTTCTCGAAGAAGGCGGTGCCGTTCATCACCCAGCGGGAATAACCCGGAATGTTTTCCGGGTTGCTCGTCGGAGTCTCCCGGATGCGGGTCTTGGTGTAGGACACGCCCCCGGTGACTCCGAAGCCGTCGAGGGCGTCGGTGAACACGCTGAACGGCAAGGTCGCTGCGGCCTCGCCGCCGTACATCTTGCCGCCCTCGCCGTTGACCGCCGTGCTCAGCCTGCCGATCCGGGTCGTGATCAGGGCTTCGTTAGCCGGCGTCAGCGGATAGCCGGTGAAGTCGAACGGCGTCTCGCGCGGATCGTAGATGAAGTTGCGCAGATCCTTGTAGAAGAGCTGAATCGCGACATAGCCGGTTCGGCCGAAATACTTCTCGACGTTGAAGTCGATCGCATTCGCCCGGGTCGGCCTCAGGAAGGGGTTGCCGCCGCCGCCGGTGATGATCCGCTCGGCGATGTTGACCCCGTAATTGACGGCGATCCGCATCTGATCGAGCCGCGGCCGCTGGATCTCGCGCGCGAGCGCCAGCCGGAAGACCCAGTCGCTCTCGAGCCGGAGGGAGAGGTTCAGGCTGGGCAGGATGTCCCAGAATTTGTCGCCCGCCTCCGCCGGGGTGAGCACGCCCGCGGCAATGACTCTGCCGGTCGAGGACTGATCCGTGTGGATCGCCTGGACGCCGACATTGCCGGTCAGCGTGGCGCTGCCGAACTCGGCCCGGATGTCCGCCTGCACGTAGCCGGTCCAAAGCTTCTCGTTGACGGTGTACGCCTTGCCGACGACGTCCGGATTGGCGTTGTTCGACACCAGGGTGTAGATGTTCCCGGCGTCGAGCAGATCCCTCGGGTCGTAGCTGACCATCGGCCCGAGCCCGAGATAATCGAGATTGGTCGGATCGAGCAGGAATTCCGCCGGGATCGGCGCCTCGAGCGCGCCGTTCGCCAGGCGGATCAGTGACTCGTCCGGCCGAAGGCTCTTCTCGCGAAGCGTGTAGTTGAAGCCCGCCTTGACGCCCGAGAGGAAGCCGCCGTCGAGCTCGCGCTCGAGCTGGCCGCGGAACTGCCAGAGCTCGTCGTCGACGATGCGGTTGTTGTAATAGCCGACCTGGGGAAGGACTCCGCCGCCCCAGCCCTGCGGATCGGTCAGCCGGATCAGGTTGGTATCGGAATAATTCAGCGTCGGGTCGAAGACGATGCCGCGCTCGGTGGCCTGGAAGGCGATCGTGTCGCGGGCGCCGTTATTGGCGCCGAAGCCGGTCCCCGAATAGCTTTCGAGGATCAGCTCGTTGCGGTCGGTGCGCGAATAGCCGAAATCGAAGAAGCCGTTGAGACCGTTCTCGCCCTCGTAATTGAGGTTTATGCCAGTCGAGAAGAGCTTGGCGTGACGCTCGAACGCGTCGTTGCGGACGACGCCCTCGACCCCGGTGGCGATGCCCGAGACGAGGAAGCCGTCCTCGATCACGCCCGATCCCGGCTGGAGGCTGGCATTGCCCCAGGCGAGCGGAAGCTCGATGCCGCGCTTGATCTGATCGTCCTGGAAGTCCGAATAGAAGGCGTCGATCGTCGCCGTGAAGGTCCGGGTCGGCCGGAACTGCATCGTGCCCTGGAGGCCGAGGCGCTTGAGCTGGGTCGAGGTGACGTAGGATTTGGAGCCGCCGATCACATAGGGGTCGGTCGCGGTGCCGCTGCCCGGATAGCCCCAGGCGTTATATTCCTGCAGCTGATAGGGCTCGTCGACATAGGAGGCGGCCAGCGCGAGGCCGACCGTGTCGCCCGCATATTGGTCGACATAGGTCGCGTTGACCCGGAAGCCCTTGTCGTTCGAGCCGGCGTTCAGCTTGCCGAGATCGGCATAGGATGCGCGGGCGCCGACCGCCAGGACGTTGCGGCCGCCGAAGTCGAGAGGCCGGATGGTGCGGATGTCGACCGTGCCGACCAGTCCCTGGCCGACCAGGCTCGCGCTCGGCGACTTGTAGACGTTGACGCTGCGCACGACCTCCGAGGGATATTGATCGAACTCGACGGCGCGGTTGTCGCCGGTCGAGGTCTGCTCGCGTCCGTTCAACAGGGTCATCGAGAAATCCGGGCCGAAGCCGCGGATCGAGATGACGTTGGCGCGGCCCGACAGGCGCTGCGACGTCAGGCCCGGGAGGCGGGCGATCGACTCGGCGATCGAGGCGTCGGGAAGCTTGCCGATGTCCTCGGCCGACACCGATTCGACGATCTGGTCCTGCTGCTTCTTCTCGTTGACCGCGCTCTCCAGCGAGGCCCGGAAGCCGGTGACGACGATGTCCCCCTCCTGGCTTTCCGAATCGTCGACCGGAGCGGCGGCCTCCGGCGCCTCTTCGGGCACATCCTGCGCCAGGGCCGGAGCGGCCGACAGAGCGAGGACGGCAACGCCGCCGAGCAGGTACCAGCGGCGCGAGTCGAAGCGATTCGTCATTCTCGGGTCCTCTCAGTTCAGCCGCCGAATGCCCCCACCCGGACGACCCGTTTGCATTCCGGGAGAGGCCCGCTCGCCGCCGAAAAAGGCGGAAAACCTCGCGTCGGGCACGCCCCCAACTCCGCGTCCGGGTTTCGGCTGGAAAGCTTGCCCCCGAGCGACGCACGCCGCGATTGGCTCGCGGTCTTCGGTCCTTCGCAAATTACTGCAAACTTATTCCCGCTCTGGCAAGGGCGAAATTTTCACGAGCGCCCGATGTGGCCGATGGGACACAGGGCTGCGGCCTGAAGTTTCGCGGTTTTCTCGCGGTTCCAAGCGGAGGCGAAGCTGCCTCGCCGACCCTTGACCGGCTCCCGGCGGTATTGCAAACAATTGCAAAAGCGGTCGGGGCAGCAGGGCTCGCGGGCGAGAGGAGCGCGGAATGAGGAGCGTTGGCCGGGCGGGACTGAGCGTGCGCGTCGCGGCGGCGCTGGCGATGGCGGCGGCGATCCCCGCCCCGGCGCAAGCGTCGGAGAGATCCTATCTGGAGCGCGGACCGGAGGAGGAGGTGGTCTATTTCGTGCTCCCCGACCGGTTCGAGAATGGCGACCCGTCTAACGACCGGGGCGGCCTCGCCGGCGACCGGCTGGCGACCGGCTTCGATCCCGCCGCCAAGGGCTTCTACCATGGCGGCGACCTCAAGGGCCTGACCCGCCGGCTCGATTATATCGCCGGGCTCGGCGCCACCGCGATCTGGCTGGGGCCGATCTATAGGAACAAGCCGGTCCAGGGCCCGCCGGGACGGGAATCGGCGGGCTATCATGGCTATTGGATCACCGACTTCACCGACGTCGACCCGCATTTCGGCACGCGCGACTGTCGAACGCGGTTCGTCGACGCCGCCCATGCGCGGGGCATGAAGGTCTATCTGGACATCATCACCAACCACAGCGCCGACGTGATCAAATATCGCGAATGCCCGAATAACGACTGCGCCTATCGCGGCCTCGCCGACTATCCGCATTCGCGGCGCGGCGGCCCGGACGGCGAGGCGATCAACGCCGGCTTCGAGGGGATCGACAAGCCGCACCAGCGCCCCGACAATTTCGCGCGCCTGACCCGGCCCGATTATGCCTACACGCCCTACGTTCCGGCGGGCGAGACGGGGGTGAAGAAGCCGACCTGGCTGAACGACCCGATCTATTATCACAATCGCGGCGACACGACGTGGAGCGGCGAGAGCTCGACGATGGGCGATTTCTCGGGGCTCGACGACCTGTTCACCGAGCACCCGCGGGTGATCGAGGGCTTCATCGACATATTCGGCCGATGGATCGACGATTTCGGAGTCGACGGCTTCCGGATCGACACGGCCAAGCACGTCAATTCCGAATTCTGGCAGGCGTTCGTGCCGGCGATGCTGGAGCGGGCGAAGGCTCGGGGAATCCCCAATTTCCACATTTTCGGCGAGGTCTACGATCCCGATCCCGGCATGCTGGCGCGCTTCACCCATGTCGACACCTACCCGACCGTGCTCGACTTCGCCTTCCAGTCGGCGGTGACCGACGTGGTCGCGAAAGGGGGGCCGACGGCCCGGCTGGCGCGGCTGTTCGCCGCCGACCCGCTCTACGCGGGGGGCGAGGCGACCGCTCGCCGGCTGCCCACCTTCCTCGGCAATCACGACATGGGCCGCTTCGCCCGCTTCGTCCGCGAGGCCAATCCGGCCGCCGACGACGACGAGGTCCTGAAGCGCGTGATCCTAGGCCACGCGATCATGTTCCTCGCCCGCGGCGTGCCGGTCGTCTATTATGGCGACGAGCAGGGCTTCGCCGGCGACGGCGGCGACCAGGACGCGCGCGAGGACATGTTCCCGAGCAAGGTCGCGATCTACAACGACAACGTGCTGGTCGGCTCGCGGGCCACCACGGCCCAGGCCAATTTCGACCGCCAGTCCCCCCTCTACCGGGCGATCGCCGGCCTGGCGGCGATGCGGCGCGAGGATCCCGCGCTCAGCCGGGGCGAACAGGTCGTGCGCGCCTCCGGCGACGCGCCGGGCCTCTTCGCCATCTCCCGCCGGGCGCCGTCCGGCGGCGGCGAGACGCTGGTCGTATTCAACACGGCGACGGCGCCGGTCGCCGCCTTCATTCCCGTCGATCCCAAATCGCAGGTCTGGAATTCCGGCCGGGGACGTTGCGCGGCGAAACCGGCGGCGCCCGGCAGCTACCGGGTCGAAGTGCCGGCGCTCGATTACATCGTCTGCAGGGCGCCCGGATGAACCAGATCGCGGTCGAGCGCCGCGACGCCGCGGCCGCGGCGGCCGGCGCCGAGTGGTGGCGCGGCGCCGTCATCTACCAGATCTATCCGCGCAGCTTCGCCGATTCGAACGACGACGGGGTCGGCGACCTGCCCGGCATCACCGACCGCCTCGACTATGTCGCCTCACTGGGCGTCGACGGCCTCTGGCTGTCGCCCTTCTTCCCGTCGCCGATGAAGGACTTCGGCTACGACATCGCCGACCATCGCGCCGTCGATCCGGTGTTCGGCACCCTGGCCGACTTCGACCGGCTGCTCGAGCGGGCGCACGGGCTCGGCCTCAAGGTGCTGATCGACCAGGTCTATTCCCACAGCTCCGACCAGCATCCCTGGTTCGCCGAGAGCCGCTCCGGCCGCGACAATCCGAGGGCCGACTGGTACGTCTGGGCCGATCCCCGGCCGGACGGATCGCCGCCCAACAACTGGCAGTCCGTCTTCCACGGCCCGAGCTGGACCTGGGACGCGCGGCGGGGCCAATATTATCTGCACAATTTCCTGCCCGAGCAGCCCGACCTGAACGTCCACAATCCCGAGGTGCAGGAGGCGCTGGCCGCGGTGGCGCGTTTCTGGCTCGAGCGCGGCGTCGACGGCTTCCGGATCGACGCGATCAACTTCGCGATGCACGATCCCTTGCTGCGCGACAATCCGCCGGTGCCGGAAGGGCTCGGCCGCCGCACCCGGCCGTTCGACTTCCAGCAGCATCTCTACAACCAGTCGCACCCCGACATTCCCAACTTCCTCGCCCGGATCCGCCGGGTCGCCGATTCCTATGGCGCGACCTTCACCGTCGCCGAGGTCGGCGGCGAGCAGGCCGACCGGGAGATGAAGCTCTATACGGAAGGGCCCGACCGGCTGAACAGCGCCTACGGCTTCAACTTCCTCTACGCGCGGGCGCTGACTGCGGACCTGATCGACGCGGCGATGCGGCTGTGGCCCGGCGAGTCGGGCGAGGGGTGGCCGAGCTGGGCCTTCTCCAACCACGACGCGCCGCGGGTCGTCTCGCGCTGGCTCGCCGGCCGCGATCCCGGCGGCTTCGCCCGCCAGGCGATGCTGCTGCTGATGTGCCTCAGGGGCAACGTCTTCCTCTATCAGGGCGAGGAGCTAGGCCTGCCCCAGGCCGACGTGCCCTATGAGCGGCTGCGCGACCCGGAGGCGATCGCCAACTGGCCGGAGACTCAGGGCCGCGACGGCGCGCGGACGCCGATGCCGTGGCGGGCCGGCGCGGCCAATGCCGGCTTCTCGGCGGCGGAGCCCTGGCTGCCGGTCGACCCCGACCACGTCCCGCTCGCGGCGGACGCGCAGGAGCGCGATCCCGGATCGACGCTCAACCTGACCCGGCGCCTGGTGGCGCTGCGCAAGGCCTGCCCGGCGTTGCGCACGGGCGCGATCCGCCGCCTCGAGGCGCCGATGCCGCTGCTCGTGTTCGAGCGCGGCGAGGGGGACGAAGCGCTGCTTTGCGCGTTCAACCTGGGCGACGAGCGGGTGGACTGGGCCCTGCCCGAGGGCTGGAAGATCGTAGAGCGGGTCGGCGAGCCGATGGCAGCGCTCTCCGGACTCGTCGCCGAGCGCCGCGGATGAGACCCCTCTCCCGCTCCCGGCGGGAGAGGAGGGGCCCGCCCGCGAAGCGGGTGGGAAGCGCGGGTCCGGACCGCGGACTCGGCAAGACCCTCACCTCCCAAGCGTCCGGCCTGGGCCGCTCCTCTCCCGTCACGGGCGGGAGCGGGGCCTTATCCCCCGCAGCTCTCCCTGACGATGAGGTCGGTCGGCAGCCGTTCCGAACGCATGTCGGTGGCGGCGCCGGCGTCGAGCAGCTTCGAGACCAGCAGGCGGCCGGCCCGCGCCGTGTCCTGCTTCACCGTCGTCAGCGCCGGCCGGCTGTAGCGGGCGAAGGGCACGTCGTCGTAGCCGACCACGGAGACGTCGCCGGGGACCTTGATGTTGTGGTGGAGCAGCGAACGGATCGCGCCGAGCGCGATCAGGTCGCTGGCGGCGACGATGCCATTGAAGCGGACGCCGCGAGCGAGCAGCGCGTCGACCGAAGCCTCGGCGGATTCGACCGTGAAATGGGCCGGCACCATCAGCTCGGGATCGAGGGGCCAGCGCATCTGCTCGTGCGCCTCGACATAGCCGCGCACCCGCTGCGCGACCTCCGGCGCCTCGGTATCGCCGAGGAACACCACCCGTTCCCGACCGAGCCGCATCAGGTGGAGCGTCGCCCGCCGCCCGCCGGCGAGATTGTCCGAGCCGACCGAGCAATAGGCCTGGTCGGGAAGCTGGGCGCCCCAGACCGCGAACCGCGCCTCGCTCTGCGCCAGCCGGTTGAGGGCGTGGTGAAGCGAGCTCTGGCCGAGGAAGATGACGCCGTCGGCGCGGCTGGTGGTCATCGCCGCGGCGAGGTCGTCGAAGCTGGCCGGCGCGAAATGGCTGACGATGAGGTCGCAGCCGCGCGCCCGCGCCGCGTCGCTGATGCCGGCGAACAATTCGAGCAGGAAGGGATCGTCGATCTGCGCGTCGCGGCCCTGCGGCGGCGGCACGATCAGGGCGATGGTGCCGGTGGCGCCGATCGGGCCCGACGGCATGTAGCGGCGGAACGGATAATCATGCTCCCGCGCGAGCTTCCAGACCAGCTGCTTGGTGCGGGCGTTGACCGCCGGGCTGTCGTTGAGCGCCCGCGACGCGGTCGATATGGAGACGCCGGCCAGCTTGGCGATGTCTTCGAGGCGGGTGGTGCGACGGGCCATGCTGCAAACTTTGCTGCAAAAAATGCGAATTTGGCAAGGGGCCTGAAACGATGATCCGATTCCTGATCGCCCTTCTTGGCCTGGTCGCGGTCCCGGCGGCCGCCGCCCCGGTGCGGGTCTCCTCGCCCGAGGGGGTGCTGGCCGTCACCGTCGACGTCAACGGCGAGGGGCGGCCCGAATACAGCGTCTCCCGCCTCGGCCGGCCGGTGATCCTGCCCTCGCGGCTCGGCTTCATCCTCACCGACGCGCCCAAGCTCGAGCGCAATTTCGAGATCGCCTCGGCCGGGCGGCGAAGCGCCGACGCGACCTGGGAGCAGCCCTGGGGCGAGCGCCGCTATGTGCGCGACCGCTACAACGAGCTCAGGGTCCGGCTGACCGAGAAGGCGCCGCCGAAGCGCAGCCTCGATGTGGTCTTCCGGGTCTATGACGACGGCATCGGCTTCCGCTACGAATTCCCCGACCAGCCCGGCCTCCGCGAGGTCAATATCGGCGAGGAGATCACCGAATTCGCGGTGGCCGATCCCGCCACCGTCTGGTGGATCCCCGCCTTCCAGTGGAACCGCGAGGAATATCTCTACAACCGGACGAGGCTGAGCGAGGTCGGAATCGCCCAGACGCCGATGACGATCCGCACCGACGGCGGCCTTCACCTCGCCGTCCACGAGGCGGCGCTGGTCGATTATTCCGGAATGAACCTCCAAAACGAGGGCCACGGCCGCTTCCGGGCGATTCTCACGCCGTCGTCCGACGGGGCGAAGGTCAAGCGGACCGCGCCGTTCCCGACGCCGTGGCGGACGATTCAGATCGCCGACAGCGCCGGCGGCCTGGTCACCAGCAACCTCATCCTCAACCTCAACGAGCCGAACCGGCTCCCCGACATCCGGAGCTGGTTCAAGCCGTTCAAATATGTCGGCGTGTGGTGGGCGATGCATCTCGACAAGGAGACGTGGGGGCCGGGGCCGCGTCACGGCGCCAACACCGCCAACGTCAGGCGCTATATCGACTTCGCCGCCAAGCACGGCTTCCGCGGCATCCTCGTCGAGGGCTGGAACCGGGGCTGGAACGACGACTGGTTCGCGAACGGCAGGGATTTCAGCTTCACCGAGCCCTATCCGGATTTCGACATCGAGGCGCTCGCCCGCTACGCCCGCGAGCGCGGCGTCCGACTGATCGGCCATCACGAGACGGCCGGCAACATCGCGGTCTACGAGCCGCAGCTCGAGGCCGCGCTCGACCTCTACGCCCGGCTCGGCATCGACGCGGTCAAGACCGGCTACGTCGCCGACATGGGCGGAATCCAGGCGCTCGGGCCGGACGGGAGAATCGGGTTCGAGTGGCACGAAGGCCAGGTGATGGCGCGCCACCATTTGAAGGTCGTGCAGGAAGCGGCCGAGCGGCATATCGGCGTCAACCCGCACGAGCCGATCAAGGATACCGGCCTCAGGCGCACCTGGCCGAACTGGGTGGCGCGCGAGGGCGCGCGCGGGATGGAGTTCAACGCCTGGGGCCAGCCGCCCAACCCGCCCGAGCACGAGGCCAACCTGGTCTTCACCCGGATGCTGGCCGGACCGATGGACTTCACGCCCGGAATCCTCAGCCTCGAAGGCCGCGGCCAGCCGATCCTGTCGACCCAGGCCAAGCAGCTGGCGCTCTATGTCGTCATCTATTCGCCGATCGTGATGGCGGCCGACCTGATCGAGAATTACGAGAAGGAGATGCGGCCCTTCCAGTTCATCAAGGACGTGCCGACCGACTGGGCGGAAAGCCTGGTGCTGAACGGCGAGATCGGCGACTTCGTCACGCTCGCCCGCAAGGACAGGAACAGCGAGAATTGGTATCTGGGCTCGGTGACCGACGAGAACGGGCGGGTGCTGAACGTGCCGCTGTCCTTCCTGACGCCGGGCAAGCGCTACCGGGCGCAGATCTATCGGGACGGACCGAACGCCGACTATCGCGGCCGGGGCAAGGAGATCGTGATCGAGGAGCGGGACGTGACGAGCGCGGACGTGTTGACGCTGCGCCTGGCGCCCGGCGGCGGCCAGGCGATCCGCTTCGTGGCGGGAAGGCGCAAATGACTCCTCTCCCCGGCAGGGGGAGGGGGTGGGTCGGCGCCGTTCTTGCCGTCATCCTCCTGTTCCTCCCCGCCGCCGCCCCGGCCGGCCCGTGGGGGCCCGGCGAGCTCGTCCAGTATCGCAACTTTCCGTCGCGGCACGTCGACCCGCGCAACGTCACGATCTGGCTGCCGGCGGATTATGATCCCAAGGGCGGGCCCTATGCCGTGCTGTACATGCACGACGGCCAGAACGTCTTCGACCGCCGGACCTCGAGCTTCGACAAGGAATGGGGCGTCGACGAGGCGGTGACGAAGCTTGTCGCCGAGCGGCGGATGCGCCCCGCCATCGTCGTCGGCATCTGGAGCACGCCCAAGAGGCTGCGCGAATATGTGCCCGCCCGCGCCTTCGACCGCCTGCCGGCGGCCTATAGGCGGCGGGTCGAAGGTCTCTACGGCGGCGCGCCCCTGTCGGACGAATATCTGCGCTTCCTGGTCGGCGAGCTGAAGCCCTTCATCGACCGCACCTTCAATGTCCGACGCGACCGGCGGTCGACCGCGATCATGGGATCGAGCATGGGCGGTCTCATCTCGCTCTACGCGATCAGCGAATATCCCGACGTCTTCGGCGCCGCCGGGATGGTGTCGACCCACTGGCCGCTGCTGCTGCCGCCGGAAGGGCAGAAACTGTCCGACGCCGACCTCGACGCGGTGGCCAGCGCCTTCGAGTCCTATCTGCGCCGGAAGCTGCCCCGCCCGGGCCGGCACCGCCTCTATTTCGACCACGGCACCGAGACGCTCGACCGCCATTACGCCGCCTACCAGGCTCGGATCGACCGTCTGGTGGCCGAGCGCGGCTGGACCCAGGGACGCGACTGGATCAGCCGCAACTTCCCCGGCGCCGCGCACGAGGAGAATAGCTGGCGCGCGAGGGTCGAGGTGCCGCTCGCCTTCCTGCTCGAAAGAGGGGGACACGTACTTTATCGCGAAAAAGTGCGTGTCCCCGTTGCTGCGCGATGACCGAGATCGTCGCGGTCGACATCGGCGGCACCCATGCCCGCTTCGCGCTCGCCGAGGTGACCGACGGACGGGTGAGCTCGCTCGGCGCGGTGTGCACGCTGAAGACGGCCGAGCATGCCAGCTTCCAGACCGCCTGGGAGGCGTTCGGGGCGAGCCTCGGCCGCCCCCTCCCCGCCGCGGCCGGCATCGCCGTCGCCGGCCCGGTCCAGGGCGAGGTGCTGAAGCTGACCAACAACCCCTGGGTGATCCGGCCGGCGCTGATCCCGGCGAAGCTCGGCGCCGAGCGCTATACCCTGGTCAACGATTTCGGCGCCGTCGCCCATGCCGTCGCCCAGCTCGACGACGCGCATTTCACGCGCCTCTGCGGTCCCGACCGGCCGCTGCCCGAAGAGGGGGTGATCAGCATCGTCGGGCCCGGGACCGGGCTGGGCGTCGCCCAGCTGCTGCGACGGCACGGCCAAGCCCACGTCATCGAGACGGAGGGCGGTCATATCGACTTCGCGCCCCTGGACAGCCTCGAGGACCGCATCCTGGCGCAGCTGCGCACCCGCTACCGGCGGGTGTCGGTCGAGCGCGTCGCGTCCGGAATGGGCCTCGCCAACCTCTACGAGGCGCTGGCGGCCATCGAGGGGCGCGACGTCCGCTTCCGCGACGAAAAGACGCTGTGGCGGGCGGCGGTGGCGGGCGAGGACAGCCTCGCCGCGGCCGCCTTCGACCGCTTCTGCCTGTCGCTGGGCGCGGTCGCCGGCGACATCGCCCTGGCCCAGGGGGCGGCGGCGGTGGTGATCGGCGGCGGCCTCGGCCTCCGTCTCGCCGGGCACCTGCCGCGGTCCGGATTTCGCGACCGGTTCATCGCCAAGGGACGGTTCGAGCGGCGGATGGACGAGATGCCGGTCAAGATCATCACGCATGATCAGCCCGGCCTGTTCGGCGCCGCCGCCGCCTTCGCGGCCGAGCATGGCGGATGATCGGGAGCGCTCGCGCCCGACGGGCGTTTCAACCGCGTCCAGGGAGCCTCGCCATGCGCCTGCTGCCGCTGCTCTTCCTCGCCGCCTGCGCCACCGGCTCGACCCGCGAAGCCGATTTGTCGCGCGAGCTGGCCGGCCGCACCGCCGGGCCGCCGCAGGACTGCGTCACCGCCTCTCCCGGCGACAGCCTCGTCGCCCGCGACCCGCAGACGCTGGTCTCCCGGCGCGGCGACACGATCTGGGTCAACCGCCTCGCCGCCGCCTGCCCCGGCCTCAATCCGATGAGCACGCTCATCGTCGAGGTCCATGGCTCCCAATATTGCCGGGGCGACCGCATCCGCGCCACCGAGCCGGGACGGAGCATCCCAGGCCCGGCCTGCCTGCTCGGTCGCTTCACGCCCTGGCGGCGCTAACGTCTCGACAAGAGCGGCCGCCTTTCCTAGATGTCGGACGCCTGAGCGGGCGTAGCTCAATGGCAGAGCAGAAGCTTCCCAAGCTTACGACGAGGGTTCGATTCCCTTCGCCCGCTCCATCCGCTCAAATCCCTTCCCGCACCACCTCGCGTCCCGCTTCCTCGAGCTTGGCGGCGAGCGAAGCCTCGCAGCCGGCGAGAGCAGCGGGGTCGGTCGAGCGGATGACGAAATTGGCTCCGACCCGGCCTTCGCGAAAGAAGGGGTAGGAGCCGATCTGGCAGCCGGGATGGGTGCGCTCGACCTCGGCGAGGAGCTCGGCGACCTCGCTTTCCGGGACCCAGCAACCGATCGTGCGCGACAGCAGGGGATGGCCGCCCTCGAGCGTGCCGGACAGGGCCTCGAGCATCAGGGTGGCGATGTGCGGGACGCCGGCGAGGATGAAGATGTTGCCGAGGCGGATTCCGGGCGCGCCCGATATCCGGTTCTCGATCAGCTCCGCGCCCGCGGGCACCCGCGCCATGCGCAGCCGCGCATCGGTGATTCCGCCGCGGGTCGCATAATAAGCCTCGAGGATGGCGCGCGCCCTGGGGTGGACGACCACCTCGACGCCGAGCGCGGCGGCGATGGCGTCGACGGTGACGTCGTCATGGGTGGGGCCGATGCCGCCGGTGGTGAAAAGATAGTCGTTCTCGGCCCTGAGCGCGTTGACCGCCGCCGCGATCCGCTCGACGACGTCGGGCACCACCCTGACCTCGCTGAGGCGGATTCCCTGGAGGTTCAGCCAGCCGCCGATCTGGGCGATGTTCCGGTCCTGGGTGCGGCCGGACAGGATCTCGTCGCCGATGACGAGCAGGCCGGCCGTCCAGATGCGATCCGAGGTCATGCGTCCGCCCTTACCGCCTCGCTTCGTCATCCTGAACTTGTTTCAGCATCCGCTTCCCGGCCCCCCGGGCGGGTCAATCGCCGCGCCCTGAAACGAGTTCAGGGTGGCGGGGCCGGGCGCACGGGTCGTGCAAATTCCGCCGCAATCGCCTATATTCATCCGATGACCCAATATCAGGCGATCAGCGGCACCGAGGTGATCGGGCGCAGCGGGGCGATCAAGCTCCACGGGCCGGAAGCCTTCGAGGGCATGCGCCGCGCCGGCCGGGCGGCGGCGGAAGTGCTCGACGCGCTCGTCCCCCAGGTCGTGCCCGGGATGACCACCCAGGCGATCGACGACATCGTCTACCGCGAGATGAAGGCGCGGGGCGGAGTGCCGGCGACCCTGGGTTATCGCGGCTTCACCGGCAGCTGTTGCACATCGATCAACCATGTCGTCTGCCACGGCATCCCGGGCGACCGGACCCTGAAGGACGGCGACATCGTCAACATCGACGTCACCATCATCCTCGACGGCTGGCACGGCGACACCAGCCGGATGTTCCTGGTCGGCGACGTTCCGATCCGGGCCCGCCGGCTGGTCGACGTCACCTACGAATGCATGATGCTCGGGATCGAGAAGGCCCGGCCGGGCAATTTCCTCGGCGACGTCGGCCACGCCATCCAGACCCATGCCGAGAAGCATCGCTACGGCGTCGTCCGCGACTTCTGCGGCCACGGGCTCGGCCGCCTGTTCCACGACGCGCCCGAGGTCGTCCACGCCGGCCGGCCGGGCAGCGGCCCGGAGCTGAGGCCCGGCATGTTCTTCACGATCGAGCCGATGATCAACATCGGCAAGCCGGCCGTGAAGCTGCTCGAGGACGGCTGGACCGCCGTCACACGCGACCGCTCGCTGTCGGCCCAGTTCGAGCACAGCATCGGCATCACCGAGGACGGCTGCGAGATTTTCACCCGGAGCCCGGCGGGGCTGGACAAGCCGCCTTACGCCTAGGCAAGCACGCATGGCGCCCGGCGCGAACGCGGGCGTCTGCTCCCCGCCTCGGCCGCTGCATCGCGGCTCGAATCTTGAACCGAAATGGACCTGAGAGTGGCCGACCGGCACGGCGCCTAAGTCGTTTGCCTGCGCCGGATTATGAAAGACTAATCCATGTTGACGTGCTTCCGCTTAATTATATGTCTTACAAAGATCGTTGCTCCTATCGTGACAGCTATCATGAGGAGTAAATGAAATGGCTACAGCACAAACGCCGTCGGGCGCCGCACTGACAACTTTCGCTTCCGCTTTTACGAACGGCGCCAGGGTGAAGAGTTCTGATGGCAGTCAAACGTTCCTTTTGATCGACGGACTGCTGCGTCTCATCCCCGACGCTGCGACTTCGAATAATCTTTTCGGCGCGAGTGCTGATGCTGTGAACGGCTTCGGGCCACCGCTGACGCAGGGCGCCTATCTGGCCAATCAGGTGGGTGAGCCGAGTCGGTACCTGATCGTCGACGGTACCAAGCGCCATGTCTTGAACCCACAGGTTTGGGACGAGTTCGGGTTTAGCCTTCAAATGGAGCGGAGCGAGGACCTGTCGAACATGCCGGACGGACCGGCCATCAGCTGAGCCGAGACTCGGCATCGACGATCGCATAACCCTCTGCTACTCTTGAATTATCTCCATCCTCCCCCATCTCCTCCTAATCGTTCAACAACGGAAAGGAGGTGGTCTGATGTCTCATTGTCATATGCCGCGTGCGGCGGGTCGGGTGAGCGCAGCCTCCGCGGAGGTCGGCGCCTAGGACTTCAGGCCGCATTTCCGGCTGACAATGGAAAGGCCGTCCCGCGAGGGGCGGCCTTTCGCAATAAGGGGCAATTGAATTGAACGCGGCGGACGCATAGCTTCCGCTCCTTCGGCAAGGGGAGCGGGACATGCGCTGGATGGTCGCAATCGGATTGGCGCTGAGCGCCGCCGCTTCCTGGGCGCAGACTCCGGTGGCGGACCTGGCCAGGCCGCCCGCCGACGCCCGGCGCTACGTGATCATGTCGACCGCCGGCAAGCATGGCGACGCGAGCCTGTGGACCGCGCCCGACGGGACCCGCATGGGCCGGGCCAGCCTGGTGCTGCGCGGCCAGGTGTGGGAAGTGGACGAGGCCAGCCGCTACGGCCCGGACGGGATGCTCGCGCATTACGAGCTGCGCGGAACCAGCCCGCAGGGCGACGTCGGCGAAACGTTCAAGGTCGCCGGCGGCAAGGCGATTTGGAAGTCGCCGATCGACGGCGGCAGCGCCGCTTATGCCGCACCGGCTTTCTACCTCGCCGCCGGACCGGCCGTCGGGAATTTCAACGACGTCCTCGAGCGGCTGATCGCCGCGCCCGACCACAGCCTCGCCCTGCTCCCCGGTGGCCGGGCGCGGCTGGAGGCGCTGACCAGCGCCACGGTCGGCACCGGCGCCGCGAGGAAAAAGGTGGTCGCCTACGCGCTGACCGGAATCAGCAACACCCCGATCCCGATCTGGGCGACCGAGGACGGCAAGTTCTTCGCCTCCGTCGGCTTCCTGTCGACGATCCCGGTCGGCTACGAGGACGACCAGCCGCTTCTCGAGAAGGCGCAGGACGAGGCGCTCGCCGCGCGCTCGCCGGCCTTGGCGCGCCGCCTCGTGACGGTTCCGGCCGGGCCCGTCGCCTTCACCCACGTGCGCGCCTTCCTCGACGGCAGCCGCTTCGCCGAGGACCAGACGGTGATCGTCGACAAAGGCGCGATCGTCGCCGTCGGCCCGGCGGCGAGCGTCCGAGTCCCGGCCGGCGCGCAGCTGATCGACGGACGCGGCAAGACTCTCGTCCCCGGCCTGTGGGACGCGCACATGCATTTCCTGGACGACAGCTCAGGGCCGATGCTGCTGTCGCTCGGCATCACCTCGGCGCGCGACCCCGGCAACGTTACCGCGCTCACTCTGGCACGGCGCGAACGGTGGGCGAAAGGCGACCTGCTCAGCCCCCGAATCTACGCCTCGACCCTGATCGACGGCAAGGGGCCGAACACGGCCCAGGTCGCCGAGGTCGCGACCTCGCAGGAGGAAGCGATCGCCGCCGTCCGCCGGGCCAAGGCCAACGGCATGACCGGAGTCAAATTCTACGGCACGTTCAACCGCGCTTGGCTGCCCGCCGCCGCGGCCGAAGCGCACAAGCTCGGCCTCCACGTCCACGGCCACGTACCCGCCGGCATGCGGACGCTCCAAGCGATCGAGGCCGGCTATGACGAGGTTACCCACATCTACTTCATAATGATGCAGGCGATGCCCGACGCGGTGGTCGCCGTGTCCAACGGCATCCAGCGCTTCCAGGGTCCGGGCCGCTACGCCAAGGACGTCGATCTCAATGCGGAGCCGATGCGGACGCTGATCGCCGAGATGGCGCGCCGCAAGACGGTCGCCGACCCGACGCTCGTCGTCGCAGAAAGCCTGTTCGTGCCGGAGCCCGGCGATCTCTCGCCGGCCTATGCGCCCTTCCTCGGCACCTTGCCGCCCGCGACCGAGCGAAGCTTCCGCCAAGGGGGTTTCGCGGTGCCGGCCGGCCTCACCCGCTCCGACTGGCGGGCGAGCTACCGCAAGCTTGCCGCGCTGGTCGGTGCGATGCACAAGGCCGGCGTGCCGGTCGTCGCCGGAACCGACGGCAGCGGCATGGAGCTGATCCGCGAGCTCGAGCTCTACGTCGAGGACGCCGGCTTCACTCCGGCCGAGGCGCTCGCGGCGGCAACGATCGTCCCCGCCCGACTCGTCAAGGCCGACGCCCGCACCGGCTCGATCGCGGTCGGCAAGGCGGCGGACCTGGTGCTGGTCGAGGGCGACCCCTCGAAGCGGATCGGCGATCTCCGTCACACGCGGGTGGTGATGATGGACGGCAAGCTGATGGACGCCGACGCGCTGCGGGCCGCCGGCGGCTTCGCCGGCCGGCCGAGACAGGCCGATTAAGCGTCGCCGACGGCGCGTTCGACGCTGAGCGCGGCCTCGACCATCCGCTCCCACATCTCGGGATCGCCGGCGGCGGCCATGACCTGATCGGGCTCGCGCAGCGTCCTCAGGATGGCCAGCGCGTCCCCGGTATATTCGTGCCACGTCTCGTCGACGGTCGGCCCGGCCGAGGGATCGTCGCCTTCGGCGTTGAGGCTGTGGTCGCGGCCGGCCAGCACTCGCGCGATGCGCTCCACCAGGGTGAGATTGGAGACGGGCATGGACGGAACCTCCTTCGTATCGGGAGGAACAACGGAGGAAGAGGCCAGCGGTTGCCTCGGACGGCGCGCCGCCGCCGCAGCCGAGTCACCGAATCCGATTGCTCGATAACGGATCAAAGGTGCATCATCCGATTATCACGACTCGCCGCGGGAGGGGGCGCCATGAAACCCAGTCAGGACTGCGTGAAGCTCATCCAGGAATTCGAAGGCTGCGCCAAGAAGCGTCCGGACGGGACCATCGAAGCCTATCCCGACCCCGGCTCGGGCGGCGATCCGTGGACGATCGGCTGGGGAACGACCGGACCGGACGTCAAGAAAGGGACGGTCTGGACGCAGAAGCAGTGTGACGACCGGTTCGCCGCGCATCTCGACGAGTTCGCGCAGAAGGTGAACAAGATCCTGGGCGGCGCGCCCACCACCCAGCCGCAATTCGACGCGCTGGTCAGCTTCGCCTACAATCTCGGGCCCGGCAATCTCTCCTCCAGCACCCTGCTGAAGAAGCACAAGGCGGGCGACTACAAGGGCGCCGCCGCCGAGTTCGCGAAGTGGAACAAGGCGGCCGGGCGGGTGCTGCCGGGCCTGACCCGGCGGCGCGCCGCGGAGGCCGCACTCTACGCGGGCTAGCGTCGCTAGAGCACTTCGAACAGGCCGGCGGCGCCCATGCCGCCGCCGACGCACATGGTGACGACGACCCATTTGACGCCGCGGCGCTTGCCCTCGATCAGCGCATGGCCGGTCATGCGCGCGCCCGACATGCCGTAGGGGTGGCCGATCGAGATCGAGCCGCCGTCGACGTTGAGCCGCTCGTCGGGGATGCCGAGCCGGTCCTGGCAGTAGAGGACCTGGACGGCGAAGGCCTCGTTCAATTCCCACAGGCCGATATCGTCGACGTCGAGGCCGAAGCGCGTGAGCAGCTTCGGCACGGCGAAGACCGGGCCGATGCCCATCTCGTCGGGCTCGGTGCCGGCCACGGACATTCCGACATAGCGGCCGAGCGGCTGCAGCCCGCGGCGCTCGGCCAGGCCCGCTTCCATCAGCACGCAGGCCGAGGCGCCGTCGGAGAGCTGGCTGGCATTGCCGGCGGTGATCATCGCCTCCGGTCCCATCACCGGCTGCAGCTTCTGAAGATCCTCGAGCGTCGTCTGGGGGCGGTTACCCTCGTCCTTGGCGAGCGTCACGTCGCGCATGGAGGTCTCGCCGGTCTCCTTGTCCTTGATCATCATCCGGGCGGTGACGGGGATGATCTCGTCGTCGAACTTGCCCTCGGCCTGGGCCTTGGCGGTGAGCTGCTGCGAGCGCAGGGCATAGGCGTCCTGGCGCTCGCGGCTGACCGTGTAGCGCTTGCCGACCACCTCGGCGGTCTGGATCATCGGCATGTAGACGCCGTTGTGCATCGCCAGCAGCTCGGGATCCGGGCCGACCCGCATCTCCGGCGTCTGCACCATCGAGATCGACTCGACGCCGCCCGCCACCATCACCTCCATCCGGTCGACGATGATCTGCTTGGCGGCGGTGGCGATCGACATCAGGCCGGACGAGCATTGCCGGTCGATCGACATGCCCGAGACGGTGACGGGAAGACCCGAGCGGAGCGCCGACGTACGGCCGATCGTCGTCTGCACGCCCTGCTGGAGCGCGGCGCCCATGATGACGTCGTCGACCTCGGCCGGATCGATCTTGGCCCGTTCCACCGCCGCCCTGATGGCGTGGCTGGCGAGGGTGGGCGACGGCGTCGCGTTGAACGCTCCCCGATAGGCCTTGCCGATCGGAGTGCGGGCGGTTGAGACGATGACGGCTTCGCGGGTGGCCATGTTGGGCTCCTGTGATCAGATGAAGATGAGGCCGATCCAGTCGGCGACAAGGGCGGGTTTTTCCTCGCCCTCGATCTCGACCGTCACGTTATGGACGAACTGCCACTGGCCCGGCTTCTTCTCCTCGAAGCGGAGGAGCTTGAAGCGGCCGCGGACCCGCCTGCCGCTGCGCACCGGGGCGATGAAGCGGACGCGCTCGAAGCCATAGTTCACGCCCATCTTCACCCCTTCGGGGCGAAGCATCGCAGCGGCCGCCATTCGACTCAGCAGGGAGAGGGTGAGGAAGCCGTGGGCGACGGTGCCGCCGAACGGCGTCTTCGCCGCCGCCTCGGGATCGATGTGGATGAATTGCGGGTCTTCGGTGATGTCGGCGAAGGCGTCGATCCGGGCCTGGTCGATCAGGATCCAGTCGGACACGCCGACCTCGCCGCCGACCCGGGCGCCGATCTCTTCGATGCTGGCGATGGGCATAGAGGCGGTCTAGAGCGCCCCGGACACGAGACTCAAGCCCCGTAAGGAGACGCCATGGCGGACGCTACGGCAACCGCGCGCGCCGAATTGAGGAAGCTTCACCGGGCCCCGGAACCCGAGGTGCTGAAGCCGCTGCTGCGCGACGCCGCGCTCGACGCCGATTCGCGCGCCCGGATCGAGAATAGGGCGCTGGCGATGCTCGGCGAGCTTCGCGCCGCCCAGTCGTCCGGCTGGGTCAACCAGTTCCTTCAGGAATATCGGCTCAACACCTCGGAAGGCATCGCCCTGCTCTCGCTGGCCGAGGCCTTCCTGCGCGTGCCCGACCCGGCGACGGCCGACCAACTGATCGCGGACAAGCTTGGCAACGCCGACTGGCGCTCGCACCGCGGCAAGTCCCATTCCACCCTGGTCAATTCGGCGACCTGGGGGCTGGTGATCGGCCGCGCCCTGGTCAGCGAGAGCGAGCAGGCGAGCAATCTGAAGCGGCTGATCGCTCGGGCCGGCGAACCGTTCGTCCGCCAGGCGGTCGGCGCGGCGATGCGGCTGATGGGCGAGATCTTCGTGATGGGGCGGACCATCGACGAGGCGATCAGGCGAATGGAGAAGCGCGAGAATGCCGGCTTCACCGCGAGCTTCGACATGCTCGGCGAGGCGGCGCGCACCTTCCCCGACGCCGAGCGCTATTTCCGCGCCTATGAGGACGCCATCCGGGCCGTCGGCCGGGTGGCCGAGCGCGGCCACAGCATCTCGGTCAAGCTCTCGGCACTCCACCCGCGCTACGAGGTCGCGCAATATGAACGCTGCGTGCCCTCGCTGATCGGGCAGGTGGAGGCGCTTGCCGTCCTGGCCAAGGAAACGGGGATCGGCGTCACCATCGACGCCGAGGAGAGCGAACGGCTCGAGATGAGCCTCGACATCATTCAGGCGATTGCCGCCTTGCCGTCGCTCAGGGGCTGGGACGGGCTCGGCATGGCCGTCCAGGCCTATGGCAAGCGCGCCAGGCCGACCATCGCCTGGGCCGACGCGGTCGGCGCCGCGACGAAACGTCGGATGGCGGTGCGGCTGGTCAAGGGCGCTTATTGGGACAGCGAGATCAAGCGCACCCAGGAGCAGGGCCTCGCCGACTATCCGCTGTTCACGCGCAAGGCGGCAACCGATGTCTCCTATCTTGCCGGCGCCCGGGACATGCTCGCGGCGAAGAACATCTTCCCCGCCTTTGCCACCCACAATGCGCTGACCGTCGCGACCATTCTCGAATGGGCGGGCACGAGCCGCGACTTCGAGTTCCAGCGCCTGCACGGCATGGGCGAGGGCCTGTACGAGACGCTGGTGCGCGAACAGGGCTATCGCACCCGCATCTACGCTCCGGTCGGCGGCCACCGAGACCTGCTCGCCTACCTGGTCCGGCGGCTGCTGGAGAATGGCGCGAACTCCAGCTTCGTCCACCAGCTCGCCGATGAAAGCCTGTCCGACGCCGACCTGATCGCCGACCCGGTAGCGAAGATCGCCGCGGTCGGCGGCACGCCGCACCCGGCCATTCCGCTGCCCAGGGACCTGTTCGCGCCGGAACGGCGGAACAGCCAGGGCCTCGACCTCAACGACCGGCAGGAGCTGGCTCGAGTGGCGAAAGCGGTCGGCGAGCCGCTCGATTTCGCCCCGATGACCAGCCCGGCGGCGGAGGCGCTCGTCACCCGCGCACTGGAGGGCTTCGAGGACTGGTCGCGGCGCAGCGTCGATGAGCGGGCGGCGGCGCTGGAGCGGCTCGCCGACCTGCTCGAGCACGAGCGCGACATGCTGATGCGGATCGCCGTCCAGGAGGCGAAGAAGACGATCCCGGACGCGCTCGCCGAAGTGCGCGAGGCGGTCGATTTCTGCCGCTATTATGCCGCGCAGGCGCGCAAGCATCTGCAGCCGGTCGAGCTTCCCGGCCCGACCGGAGAGCGCAACGTGCTCAGGATGGAAGGACGGGGTGCGTGGGTCTGCATCGCGCCCTGGAACTTCCCGCTCGCCATCTTTCTCGGTCAGGTCTCCGCCGCGCTCGCCGCCGGCAACAGCGTCGTCGCCAAGCCGGCCTCGCAGACGCCCGAGATCGCCGCCTATGCGGTTGGCCTCGCCCATGAGGCGGGCATCCCCGAGGATGCCCTGATCCTCGCCGCGGGGCGGCGCGACATGGGTCAGAAGCTGATGGAGGACGTGCGCATCGCCGGAGTCGCCTTCACCGGCTCGACCGCGACCGCCAAGACCATCGCGCGCACCCTGATCGCCGACGATGATCGCGACATCATCCCGCTGATCGCAGAGACCGGCGGGATCAACGCGATGATCGTCGATTCGACCGCCTTGGCCGAGCAGGTCGTCCAGGACGTGATCACCTCGGCCTTCCGGTCGGCCGGCCAGCGCTGCTCCGCGCTTCGCCTGCTGGTGCTTCAGGAAGAGATCGCTGAACGGACTCTGGAGATGCTGTCAGGGGCGATGGACACCTTGATCATCGGCGACCCGGCCGATCCACGCACCGACGTCGGACCGGTGATCGACAAGCCCTCCTACGACAAATTGATGGGGCGCCGGGAGGCGATGAAGGAGCGCATCCTCAAGACCGTCCCGGTCCCCGAAAACGGGCTGTTCGTGCCGCCGACCCTGATCGGTCTCGACGCGATCGAGGACCTGAGCGAGGAATGGTTCGGGCCCCTCCTCCACGTCACCACCTGGAAGGGGGGGGACCTCGCGGAGACGGTGCGGCGGGTCAATTCGTCCGGCTTCGGCCTCACCATGGGGCTGCACAGCCGCATCGCCCGGGCGGCCGAGACGGTCGAGGAGACCGGCACGGTAGGCAACCTCTACGTCAACCGCTCGATGATCGGCGCCATCGTCGGCTCGCAGCCGTTCGGCGGCGAGGGCCTCTCCGGCACCGGCCCCAAGGCCGGCGGCCCCCATTACCTGCCCCGTTTCTGCGCGGAGCGTGTGACCAGCACCGACACGACCAGCGCAGGCGGCAACGCCACTTTGCTTTCGCTCGAGGATGTAGGCTTCTAGCACTCCGTCGCCCCAGCGAAGGCTGGGGCCCGGCGAGTGAAAAGCTCGGCGGCCCTTGCGGCAGTGCGAAATCTTCCTGGGGCCCCAGCCTTCGCTGGGACGACGGTCCGTGGTGACGCGCTATGGCTTCTCCGCTAACCTGGGTGCCATGACCGATGTCGACGCCTTCATCGCCGGCCTCCCCAAGGCCGAGCTGCACATGCATATCGAGGGCAGCCTTGAGCCCGAGCTGATGTTCGCGCTGGCCCGGCGCAACCGGGTGGGGATACCGTTCCGGAGCGTCGAGGAGGTTCGCACGGCCTACAGCTTCTCGAACCTGCAGGACTTCCTCGACATCTATTACCAGGGCGCCGCGGTGCTTCGGACCGATGAGGATTTCCGCGACCTGGCGGTGGCCTATTTCGACCGCGCCGCGGCCGACGCGGTGACTCACTCGGAGATTTTCTTTGACCCGCAGACCCATACCGAACGCGGCATCCCGTTCGGGACGGTGATGGAGGGGCTGCTGGCCGGCATGGCCGACGCGCGCGAACGCCATGGTCTCAGCTCGAAGCTGATCCTCTGCTTCCTTCGCCACCTCGACGAGGACGCCGCCTTCGCCACTCTTCGCGAGGCCGAGCCGTGGCTCGACCGGATCGAGGCGGTCGGCCTCGATTCCTCCGAGCTCGGCCACCCGCCGGAGAAGTTCGCCCGGGTCTTCGCCGCGGCGGCCGAGCGCGGGCTCAAGCGGGTCGCCCACGCCGGGGAGGAAGGTCCGCCCGATTACGTGTGGCAGGCGCTGGACGTCCTGTCGATCGACCGGCTCGATCACGGCAACCGCTCGCTCGAGGATAATGAGCTGGTCGCTCGGCTGGTCCGGGAGCGGATGACGCTGACCGTCTGCCCGCTATCCAACCTCAAGCTGTGCGTGGTGGCGTCGATGGAAGCCCATCCGATCGACACGATGCTGCGCGAAGGCCTGCATGTGACGATCAACTCGGACGATCCGGCCTATTTCGGCGGCTACGTCAACGACAATTACCGGGCCGCGGCGACGGGCCGGCGCCTCGGCCTCGACGATCTCGCGACGCTGGCGCGCAACAGCTTCGAAGGATCGTTCCTGGACGAGACCGCGAAGTCGGCCCAGATCGAACGCCTGGACGCCTATGTCGCGTCCGCCTCCGGATAGGGCATGATCAGCCGGCCGTCCGGCGCTGCGGTGAAAGCCGTCTGGGCCGGATAGGCCAGCTGGACGCCGAGCTCGGCGAAGCGGCGCAGGATATCGAGCATCACCGCCTCCCGCGCCTTCAGGAAATCAGCAAGGTTGTTCGAATCCACGAAGAAGATCAGCTCCAGCTCAAGCGCCGAAGCCGCGAATTTGACGAGGTGGGCGCGGTCCAACCTCGCCAGCTTCTGACGCTCGACGATCGCCCTCAGCTCGTCGGGAAGCCGCTCCAAAACGTCCGGAGACGTCTCGAACGGGAGGCTCAGCGTCAACAGCGCCCGCCGCCGCTCCAGCCTGGTCCAGTTCTGGAGGCGGGCGTTGAGCAGATTGGCGTTGGAGACGACCAGCTCCTCGCCGCCGACCGAGCGGATGCGAGTGCTCTTGAGGCCGATCCGCTCCACCGTACCGGTATGCTGGTCGAAGCTGATCGTGTCGCCGCGCCGGAACGGCTTGTCGAACAGGATCGACAGCGCCGCGAACAGATCGGAGAAGATACCCTGGGCGGCGAGGCCGATGGCGATGCCGCCGATGCCGAGGCCGGCGACGAGGCCGGTGACGTTTACGCCGAGATTGTCGAGGATGAGGATGATCGCGATGGCGAACAGGGTCACCGTCACCAGCAGGCGGATGATGCCGATCGCCGAGGCGAGGTTGCTGCGGTCCTGCTCGGCCCCGGTGCGATGGGCGACATAGCCGAGGATCAGCTCGCGCGCCCAGATCGCCGCCTGCAGGCACGCGGCGATGACGAAGCCGGCATTAATGACGCCGAGCAGGAAGGGCGGCGTGCTGGCCTGCTCGGCGACGAGCTCGGCGGAGGTGAAGACGATGAAGTAGAGCTTGGTCTTCGCCAGCGCGCGGGCGAAGATCGCCGGCCAGTGCGGATCCGTGCCGACCCGCGCGATCAGCTTGCACCCCAGCGAGCGGATCGCGAGCATCGCCAGCGCGATCGCGATTCCGATCGCGGTCGCGACAAGGATGCCGACCAGGTTGCCGCTGACCCAGGCCTGCGCCTCGGCCGCGAGCGCGCTGCTCTTGGAGATGAAATTGCCCGTCGCGCCGTCCGCCATCAGGCTGCCTTTGCCGCAGCTTCCGCCTTGTCGTCCAGCGCTTCCAGAAATTCGACGAGCCCGCGTTCGGCCGGGCCCATATATTTGGATGCCCGGGGCAGCCTGCAGTCCCGGATCGCCTCGGAGTCCGCGGCGGCCTCGATCAGGGCGGGGTGGACGTAGGATTTGCGGCTGATGGCGGCGGTGTTGCCGAGAGCCTCGGCCACCGGCTCGATCATGCTCTTGAGCTTCACCTTGCCGTGGCTGCGGCAGCGGCGAACCATCTCCTCGAAGGCAATGGTGCTGGCGCCCCAGGTGCGGAAGTCCTTGGCGGTGAACTCCTCCCCCATCGCCTCCTTGATGTAGAAATTGACGTCGCTCGAGGTGACCGGACAGGTTTCGCCCTCGTCGTCCACATATTCGAACAGATTCTGACCCGGCAGATCCTGCGTCCTGCGGGCGATGCGGACGAGGTTGCGGTCGGTGAGGGTAACGGTGCGTTTGATGCCGTGCTTGCCGGCATAGCTGATCTTCAGCCGTCCGCGCCCGACCTTTGCGTGCCGGTTGCGAAGGGTGGTGGCGCCGAAGCTCTTGTTGTTCTTCGCATATTCCTCGTTGCCGACCCGCATCCTGGTCTCGTCGATCAGCCGCACCACCGCCGCCAGCACGGTGTCGCGCGCCGTCGGCCTGCCGGCGAGATCCGCTTCGACCCGCTTGCGCAGCTTCGGCAGTGCGCGGCCGAAGGCGGCGAGCCGCTCATATTTGGCCGCCTCCTGCCGCGTGCGGAAATCGGGATGGTAGCGATATTGCTTGCGCCCCCTGGCGTCGTAGCCGGTCGCCTGGATGTGGCCGTTGGGCTTCGGACAGAACCAGCAGCGTTCATAGGCGGGCGGCATGCCGATGGCGTTCAACCGATCGATCTCGCCGCGATCGGTGATCCGGCTTCCGTCCGGCGCGAAATATTGCCAGTAGCGCCCTCGGCGCTTGCGGGTGATGCCGGGAAGGGTCGCGTCGTCGACGTAGCAGAGCATGGGACCGCTAAGCGCCCGCCCCGGCGGTTCGTTCCGGAACGCGCCGCCCGAACCGCCGTTGAACCGGGCGCGAAAGGAGACTTCCATGCCGAGCATCGCCGACGCGAAAATCCTGATGATCGCCACCGACGGCTTTGAGGACAGCGAGCTGATCGAGCCCCGCCGCATCCTCATGGAGCGCGGCGCCGACGTCACGCTCGCCTCGCCCGAGAAGGGCGAGATCAAGGGCGACAAGGAAGCCCGCGTCGCGGTCGACCGAACGATCGACGAGGTGGAGGAGGGCGACTATGACGCGCTGGTTCTGCCGGGCGGCACCAAGAACCCCGACAAGTTGAGGATGGACGAGCGGGTGGTGGCGACGATCCGGGCCTTCGCCGAAGCCGGCAAGCCGGTCGCCGCCATCTGCCACGGGCCCTGGCTGCTCGTCGAGGCCGACGTCGTCCGCGGCCGGACGGTCACCGGCTGGCCGTCGATCCGCACCGACCTGCGCAACGCCGGCGCCGAGGTGCTCGACCAGGAGGTAGTGATCGATGGCAATCTCGTCACCAGCCGCAAGCCGGAAGACATACCCGCCTTCACCGAGGCCGTGATCATGCTCTACGAGAAGGCCGACGCGCCGCTCGAGACGGTCTGAGACGGCGGCAGGAAAGGCTTCTTGGCCGTGGCCCGGACGCGGCGGGCGACATAGGCATCGAGGCCGATGGCGACTGCGAAGACCAGCCATGGGAAGGGCTGGTAGGCGATGCCGACGAACAAAGATCCGATCAGGTAGATGATCTGGAAATGCTGGAGCGCGGTCGCGAGCGGCGCGATCCATGCGTCCTCGCCCTCCGCGCTGCGATAGCGGCGGCGTAGCATCTCGAGCCGGAACAGCCCGGCGCCGTGGATGAGGAGGAAGAGGATCAGGCCCGGAAAACCCTGTTCGCCCAGCATCTCGAAATAGCTGCTATGATAGGCGCGGCCCTGGTCCATCGTGGTGCGCGCGGTCACCGTCTGGACGCCGCCCACATTCTGGATCTCGACGGTGCGGACCTGGATCCTGTTCTGGCGGTAGGCGCCGAAGCCGCCGCCCAGCGGATGTTCCTGCACATAATCCCAGGTCCAGGCCCAGACGGCGAGGCGGACATTGGCCGAGGAATCCGACTCGTAGCCCTGGATGGTCGACATGCGCCCGGTGAACGAGGCGGGCAGGAACGGGATCGAGACGGCGCACAGCAAGGCCGCGCCGGTCAGATAGAGTATCCGCCGCTTGACGTCGCGCAGCATCAGGACGCCCAAGGCGGCGATGCACACCAGGCCGGTGCGCGCCTCGGTGCCGATCGGCATCAGCAGACAGGCGAAGATCAGAGCCGCGGCGAAGGTCTTCACGCGCCAGTCCGGCGGGAACACCGTGCCGAACCGCGCCAGCCACAGGATCATCGGGATGATCGCGATCGCGACGGTCGAGATGGTGCTGCTCTCGTACAGGTTGCTGTTGTTGTTCACCATCAGGTTGAGGACGCCGTAGCCCCCGCCCGACAGCAGCGTCTTGATGCCGCCGACGATGACGATCGCGGCGGCCGACAGGATCAGATAGAGAATCACGGCCTCGATCCGAAGCTTCGAGCGCAGCGTCAGAGGCAGGAAGATGGCGAAGGCGAGGACCTTCCACGCCCAGTCCCATTTCTCGGCCGCCTCGATCGGGAAATCGGCGTTGCTGGTCGTGTAGAAGGTGTAGCAGAGCAGGACGGCGATCAGCCCCTGCCGGACGCTGAACCGCATGTCCGCCTTCTTCTCGGCGACCAGCCAGCCGGCGAAGGCGAGGCAGGCGGCGATCATCGACAGCGGCACGCTGTTGATCAGATAATAGGACAGGCGCTGCGGCGAGACGACGTCGATATAGACGTAGGCGAGCACGAACAGGAACGGCCGCCGGAAGCCGAGGCCGAGCACCGCAACGAGGAAGGCGACGAAGGCGAGGTCACGCATCGGCGGCGCCCTTGCCGAACGGCCAAAGGCGGCGAGCCCGAGGCCGCGGGGCCCCGGCCGCGTCGTCGTCGTCGAGGTCGGGGCGCGCCAGGATTCGCCAGGCGACGAGCAGCAGGAGGCCGTGGGTCAACGCCAGGGAGAAATTGTCGATCATACAGCCGTCCCTGCGCCCGCCTCAGCCAGCGCTTCTTAGAGGGACGCGGTTGACGGGCCGTTAAGCTTGAAGTGGCAGAGCGAACGCCGATGGGCGCCCTCTTCCTCGTCCGGTCCGGCAATTCCAAGGCCGCCGACGCCGCGATCGCCGGCGCGCGGGCACAGTTCGCGCGGCACGGCTTCCCGGCGCCGTCGGAACGGACGCTGCCCGGCTGGCGGCTGCTCCACGCCCCCCACATAATCGGCGGTCCGGAAAGCCTGCTCGAAAACGGCGACGACCTGGTCGCGGTGGCGGGAACCCTCACCTACGACGATCGGATGGGACGTCCGGCCCTGGCCGCGTTGCTGCGGACCGCCACCCTGCCCGTGCCCGACTGGTCGCGGCTCGGCGGCCAATTCGTCGCGCTCGTCCGCCGGCAGGGACGCGCCTTCCTGCTCACCGATCATTTCGCCATGTTCCAGCTGTTCCACGACGCCGGAATGTCGCTGTTCTCGACCTCGCTGCTCGCCGCCGTGGACGCGCTGCCTAAGGTCTCGTTCGACCCGCAGGGAGTCTACGAGCTCGCCTTCAACGTCGCGCCGATCGGCAACGACACCGTCTTTCGCGAGCTCAAGACGCTGGGTCCGGAAAGGATCGTCGAGCTCGTCGCGGATGGCGTGCGTCCGCACGATGCCCCCAAGCCGCTGCCGGACCGCACGACCGAGATGCCGGTCGCCGAGCGGGTCGAGCGTCACCGGCAGCTTCTCGCGAAGATCGTACGGCCCCACGTCCGCCATTTCGGCGACCATGTCCACTGCCCCCTCTCGGGAGGTCTCGATTCCCGGCTGCTGCTGGCATCGCTCAGGGCGGAGGGGTGCCGACCGCACGTCTACGTCTACGGGCGTCCGAACGACGGCGACGTCCGCATCGCCCGGCGGATCGGCGAAGCCCAGGGTTTCGAGGTCGATTGGTTCGACAAAGAGGCCAAGCCGCTCGCGCCCGACGAATTCCCCGAGCAGGTGGAGCGCAACTTCCAGCAATATGACGGTTTGCCCAGCTTCGGCGAGCTGTTCGAGAATGGCTCCAACGCCGCGGCCCGCGACGCCCGCCACGCCGGCGGCGCCCTGTCCGCCTCCGGCGCCTGCGGCGAGATTTACCGCAACTTCTTCTACCTCGCCGACCGCCCGGCCAGCGCCGATACGGTCGCGCGAACCTTCTACGCCCGCTATGCCCGCCGCGACCTTACCGCCGAGTTCGACGAACGCGCGTTCCTGCGCAGGATCGGCGACAAGATCGGCGAGGCTCTCGGCGCGGCCGGAAGCGGCCAGCGGCTGCCCCGAGCGGTGATCGAGCAGGCTTATCCCCGCGTCCGCTGCCGAGCGTTGTCGGGGCGCGAGATCAGCCTGGAGGGCCGCTACGGCGCCTATCTGATGCCATTCCTCGACCGCGACGTCGTCGCCGAGGCGATGACCATCCCGCTCCGGCTCAAGCACGTCGGCCGGTTCGAAGCGCGGCTACTCGAGGCGATCGACCCCGAACTCGCCCGCCTGCCTTCAGTCTACGGCCACGATTTCGCATCGCCGCCGACCTTGCGGCACCGGTTCGACGAATGGTCCACCCGAATCCGCCCGGTCTGGCTGCGGCAACGCAGCTATGAGATCCGGCGGCGCCTCGGCCCGATGGCGGACGAGCATGGCGGCCTGCTCAGCCGCGATTATCTGGGTCGCGTCATAGACCTCGATTATCCGGTCATGCGCCGCTTCTTCCGAGTCGAGGCCATCCGCGACAGCGGCTTGGTGCGACGTATCGCGAATCTCGAATATTTCGCCCAGCGCCTTGGAGGGAAGCTGGCAACCTAACCCTTCCCCTTCCGTCACGGGAGAGGGACTATCTGCGCTCCAGCAGCGCGATGCCCCGTCCCAGCCGGTTGCCGCGGATCACCAACCGCTCCCCGCTCCAGTCGCCGACGAAGGCCGTGCGCGGGCGGAAGCCCGGGGCAACGGACACGTCGTTATTCTCGATCACCAGCCCGGCCGAGCTATGCTCCACGCCTTCCGCGGCAACGGCGATCATCGTGCCGTAATTCTCCTTGACCCGACCGTTGACGAAGACATTGCCGGCAATCCTTCCGCTGGCGCCGTTGGGCAAGTCGATCAGATAGTTGGTGGAGCGTCCGCCGCTGTCGTCGAAGCTGCTGTCCGTCACCTCGATGCGGCCGGCGCGGCTCTTCAGATAATGGCCGCCCGTCCCCCGCTCGAACCGAGTCCGGGTCACCGCGAGGCTGCCGTAACCGCCGATGTAGAGCGAATGCGCCCCGTCGCCGTCGGGATGCTCGCCCAGCCCGCGAAAGGTGGAGCGGTCGATCCGGATCGTGCCGGAAGGATCGTTCGCCGAGAGGATGCCGCATTGGCCGTAGGCGAACAGCGTCGAGGAAACGACGAGGTCGCCGCGCTCGAGGCGGATGCCGGCGCCGTTGCCGTCGGCGACGCGAATCCGCGTGAACACCAGCCCCTCGACGCGCGCCGACCGTCCGCGCAGGACGAGCGTCGCCTTGTCCTCGCAGGCGCCGCCGTCGAACACCGCGGTACCGGGTATGCCGACGAACGCGATCCGGCCGGCTTCCTGAACCGCGCAGCCGCGATAGCGGCCCGGCGCGATCCTGATCGTGCCGCTGCCGCCGCCGATCGCGTCGACCGCATCCTGAAGGCTGGCGTAGGCCCGCCCCGTTTCCGCGACCGTGAACGAAGCGGCAGCGACGCTCGACGGCCCGGCCGCCAGCAACACGAGCGGAAGGGCGAGACGGACCATCACCCCAGCCTGGACGGGCCGGCTGAAGACCGGTTTGGCATCACAGCGCACGCTCGTAGACGGCGGTACCCCACATTTGCTGGGCGATGCGGGCGGCAGTACGCACGGTGCGGGCCGGCAGCGGAGTGGCCTCGGAGTCGAGGGGAAGCCCGGCGAGATCCGCGAAACGGGCGGTCGGCAGAGTCTCGCGGTGCCCGGCGAGGAAGCCGCACAATTTCTCGAAGCGGCGGACGAGGATCGGATTGGCCCTCGCGCCCCCGCGCGCGGCAAGCTCGAAGCTATGGCCGACGATGGTGACGACGGGATGGCCGCAAGCGGTGGCGTGAAGCAGGGCGGCGCGCGTCTCGCCGAACGAGACCGCGCAGATCTGGAGATGCCTCAGCCCACCGGCGCGCTGTCCGATCTGGGTGACCGGGATTTCGACGACGCCGTCGAGCGCGGCCGGCGCGATCCGCCGCGGATCGAGCGGCAGCGCGCTCGGCGAAGGATGGTGGCTGCCATTGTGGCTGCTGTCATAGGCAATGCCGAGCGCCGCCAGCGCCTGCAGGGTGGCGCGGTCGGCTGCATAGCCGCCGGCGCGGAAGGCGATCGGCGAGGGCGCTCCGGCTTCGACCAGCAGATTGCGCGCCGTGCGGATCAGCTCGAGCTGCCGCTCCGGCTCGAGCCCGCTCAGCTCGAATACCGGCCGGGCCGGATCGGCCCAGCAGGGATGGAGATGGAGCTGGACCTCCTGTCCTGCCGCCAGGATCGGCTCGATCATGCGCCGGATCGGCTCGATGCCGTAGACCAGGGCCGGCATCGGATCGACGAAGAAGCAGGCCTTGAGGCCGTGCGCCGCGAGCCGGGCGAGCTGATAGGGGATACCGACCCCGGCGGGATCGTAGCTCAGCGCCAGATTCTCCTGCCAGGAGGCGCCGCGGAGGTATCCCCCCCACTTGAATTCGGTATCGACCGTCAGGAGGACGTGCGTCGCCATGCTGTTCCCCTACGTCCGTCCGGTTGACGGGCCGTTAAGCTTGCTCTGGCAGTGCGCGAGTCATGCGCATCCTCCACGTGCTCGACCACAGCCTGCCCCTGCACAGCGGCTACACGTTCCGCACCCGTGCGATCGTGACCGCGCAGCGCGCGCGTGGGATGGAAGTGGCTTGCCTCACGGGTGCCCGTCATTGGCGCGGCGGCGCCGACCCGGAAACGATCGAGGGCATTCCCTTCTACCGCACCCCGCCGCCTCCACGCGCAGCCTCGCCGCTGCGCGAATGGCGCGAGATAAGAGCGCTGGCCCGGCGGCTCGACGCGCTCGCCCGGGAATGGCGGCCGGACCAGCTCCACGTCCACTCGCCGGTGCTCAACGCGCTGGCGGCGCTGCCGGTGGCCAGGCGCCTTGGCCTGCCGCTCCTCTACGAGATTCGCGCCTTCTGGGAGGATGCGGCGGTCGGCAACGGCACCGGCAGGGAGGGCTCGGCACGCTATCGCCTGATCCGGCGGCTCGAGACCTGGGCGGCCAAGCGGGCGGACGCGGTCGCGGTGATCTGCGACGGGCTGAGACGCGACCTGATCGGCCGCGGCATCGCCCCGGAGAAGATCATCGTCGCGCCCAACGGCGTCGACCTCGGGCTGTTCGGCAACCCCCTCGCCGCCGACCGCAACCTCGCGCGCCGGCTCGGCCTCGGCAGTGCCGACGTGGTCGGCTTCATCGGCTCGTTCTACGATTATGAGGGGCTCGACGATCTCATCGCGGCGATGCCGCTGCTGCTCGGGAAGCGGCCGAAGGCGCATCTGCTGCTGGTCGGGGGCGGGCCGATGGAGGACGCGCTCAAGGCCCAGGCCGAGGCATCGCCGGCCCGCGAGCGAATCCACTTTGTCGGCCGGGTGCCGCACGAGCAGGTCGAGCGCTATTACGGCCTCATCGACATCCTCGCTTATCCCCGCAAGGCGATGCGGCTGACGGAGCTGGTCACGCCGCTGAAGCCGCTAGAAGCGATGGCGCAGCGCAAGCTGGTCGTCGCCTCAAACGTCGGCGGCCATCGAGAGCTGATCGAGGACGGCGTTACCGGCACCCTGTTTCCCGCCGGCGACCCGCGGGCGCTGGCCGACGCGCTCGACGCGCTGTTCGCCAATCGCGGCCGCTGGGACGAGCGGCGCGAGACGGCGCGCGCCTTCGTCGAGCGGGATCGTAACTGGTCGTCAAATATTTCCCGTTACATTCCCACTTACCAAAAGCTGACGGGCAAGGCGGTCTGATGCCGAATTTCTCCTTCCAGAGCGGGCGCGCTTTCGACGCTGGACTGGCGGCGCTGGCAGCCGTTTCCGTCGGCTTCGTTACCTTCGCGATGCCGGACGCGCTCTTTTCGGAGCTGGTTCAGGCGAGCCACCTGCCGAATCTCGTCGCCGCCGCGCGTCCTCCGCTCGGGGACACGGCGCGGTCGGCGGCGGTCAGCGCGGCCGTCCTGTTCACCTTCGCCGCGGTCTGGGCGCTGATGGCCGCGCTCGACCGAGTGCCGGCGCGCGCCAAGGCTGCCCCCGAACCCGAGGCGGAGGCGCCGCGGCTGCGCCGTGCCGACGCCCATCCCGATGCGCCGGCGCGCCGTCCGTTGCTGGCCCGCGACCTCGGCGAGCCGCTCGAGCTCGAGCCGAGCATGGCCGCGCCCGCGGTGGAGCCTCCCGCGGTCGAAGCCCCTGCGAGGCCCCTGCCCGCGTTCCTCGTCCCGCAGGAACCGGAACCGGCCGTCGAAATCGAGCCGGAGCCGGCCGCCGAAGCGGAACCCGAAACGCCAGCCGAAACGGCGACGGATCCTCGCGCCGAACGGGAGCCAGGCGAGATGCCCATCTCCGAGCTCGCCGCGCGGCTGCCGGAGGCCGGGGAGGAGAGCGACCAGTCGCTGTCGCAGCTCGTCAACCGGATCGAATGCGGGCTGACCCGCAAGCGCCAGGCGCTTCCGGTCAGCGAGCCGCCGGCCGAGGAGCCGCCGGCCGAAGAGGCACGGGTGGGGCACCGCCTGCGCAGCGCGATCAACGACCTTCAGAAGATCGCTTCCAGCGGCGCCTGAGCGGCTCAGCCATTCTCGACGATGACAGCTTCGAGCCGGATCCGAGCGCAGCCGGGGCGCCGTTCGTCGACCAGCAGCGACAGGTCGGCGAGCAGATGGCCGGGCAGGGCCATGTCGCGGGCCTGAAAGCCGCGGAGGAAGCGCTCGGCGGCAGCCTCGGCACCCTCGCCCTCGAGCCGGAAGGCGAGCTCGTGGCGCGCGCCGCGGAAGGTGACGCTCGCCCAGCGCCGGCTGCGCATCTCCTCGAGCACGAAGCCGGCGAAATGCAACAACTCGACTTGGACCGCGCGCAGGAGCGCGCTGGCGGCGTCGGTCAGCGGCGGCCCAGGCGACGGCCGCGACATGGCATCTCTCCCGGGGTCCGCTCCGCCTCGTCGAGATAGGCGTGAAGCTTGGCCTTCATCCGCGGTCCGACGACCCGGCCGCGCCTGAGCTCGGCGACCAGCTTGGGATCGCCCGCGGCCTCGTACCCGAAGCGGCTCGGACTCATGCCTGAGCTGCGCAGATAGAGTTCGATCCTTCGTAGTAATAACACTCGCACCTTCGTTGCCCTTTGCGAATCAGAGTTCCGGATGTGTTCTATTCTGTAGGCTGATTTTCCTACTTGTCTAGGAATATTCCTCCTGCTATGGCATATTGATGACCACCACCGATCCGCGCGCGGCGCTCGACCAACTGATCCGGGAACGGGGCGACGATTATGCCGGCCTCTCCCGCCTCCTCGGCCGCAACGCCGCTTACGTGCAACAATATATCAAGCGGGGAACGCCCCGCCGGCTCGCCGAGGACGATCGTCGCCGGCTCGCCCATTATTTCGGGGTGGACGAGGCGCTGCTCGGCGGGCCCTCCTATCCTTCCGGCGAGGGGCTGTTGAGCGTGCCGCGGCTGGATGTCGACGCCTCGGCCGGGCCGGGGGCCGTCGGCACGGTGGAGCGCCGGCTCGGCCGCATCGGTTTCGACGCGGCCTGGCTGCGCCAGCTCGGCCTCGCCGGCGGCGGCCACGGCCGGCTGTCGGTGATCCGGGTCAGTGGGGATTCGATGAGCCCCACCCTTTCCGACGGCGACGAGATCCTGGTCGACCGCGAGGACGACGCCCGCCGGCTGCGCGACGGCATCTACGTGCTTCGGGTGGAGGGCACGCTGGTGGTGAAAAGGCTGGCGCTCGCTCCCGACGGCCGTCTTTCGGCAAACAGCGACAATTCCGCCTATCCCGGCTGGCCGGACCTCGACCCGGCGGGGCTCGACGTGGTTGGCCGGGTGGTCTGGTTCGGGCGCCGGCTGCGCTAGCGCCGGCGCTCGTTCAGCCAGAACAGCAAGGCGAGCAGCACCCCAGCGCCGAGGCCGGCGAGGAAGCCGATGCTCGGCTGGCCGACGATCACTCCCGCCACCGTGCCGGCGATGATGCTGATCGCCAGCATCGATCCCGCGGCCTGGGAGTAGCGCGTGCGTTCGGACATGGCCGGCTCATGGCAGGAAGGAGGAGGCGGCTCAAGGAACACGTCGCCCCCCAACTGGTGAACGGGTCGTCAAGCATGGGCCTGCGCGGTTTCGAAACCCGGCCGCGCTACAGCGTCAGCGATCCAAGTCCCAAGGGGGGAAAGTTTGCTTCACCAGACCGCCTTCGCGCCCGCCGCCTTTGCCGAGGCGGCGCGGCTGATCGAGCGTTTCGGCGCCTTCGCCGCCGCCGAGGCGGCGCTGCGCGCCGACCGCAGCCGCGATCTCGGCAATGTCGTCCATTTCTGCCGCTGGCGCGAGGTCGGACGGATGATCGATCTGATCCGCGACGACGCGGTGACCGGGCCGGTGCACTAGCCGTCCCGCGAAGGCGGGGCCCGGGCGGGTGGTTGGTTCTCGGCCGGTTGGCGCCGAGGTCGGGGCCTGCGTCGGGGCGACGGTAATTTCACGGCTGGCGGCGGCAGTCGGCGGCGGCTAGTTTCCCCCGATGTTCCAAGTCGCTCCGGGGCGGGTGGCGGCCGCGCTGGCCGCCCTTTTTCTGTGCGCCTGCCCCCAGGCGCTCAGCGCCCAGGCGGGGCATCCGCCGCCGGCGGACCCCCTCGATCAGCCGCCGCTCGACCCGTCGGCCCCGCTCGACCCCCTCCCCGACCTTGGCGTCGACTGGCCCGACATGGAGCAGGGGCCGGAGGAGAGCATCGGCCGGGCCCCCGATGCCGCCATCGCCGATGCCGCCGCCGACCGGCGCTACACGTTGCGGCTGGAAGGGCTCGGCGCCGAGACCGAGGCCGCCATCAAGCCGCAATTCGACTCCCTATCGACGCTCGAGCGAAACCGCCGCGAGCCCGCCAACGCCGCCCAGATCGACCGCCGCGCCCGCGAGGACGCCGACCTGCTCGCCGAGCTGTTGCGCGCCCGCGGTTATTACGACGCGCTGGTGCGGACCCGGGTCGAGGCCGCCCCGACCGGGGGGACGGTGGCGGTCACGCTGGAAGCGGAGCCGGGGCCGCTCTACCGTTTCTCGGAGGTGACGCTGCCCGGCATCGAGGCCGCCGGCGAGGACTCGGCGGCGCTGCTCGCGGCGTTCGGAGTCAAGCCCGAGGAGCCGGTCGACGCGGCCCGGGTCGCGGCCGGCGAGGCGGCTCTGCGCGTCGAGCTCGGCAGGCGCGGCTACGCCTTCGCCGAGATCGGCGCGATGGACGTCGCTCTGGACCATGACAGCCGCACCGCCTCGCTCACCCTGCCGGTCAATCCAAACGGATCCCGGCGGTTCGGCCGCATCCTCGTCGAGGGCAAGAAGCTGTTCAGCGCCCGTCACATCCAGACCGTCGCCCGCTGGAAGCCGGGGGAGCCCTATGAGGCGCCGCTGGTCGAGGATCTGAGGCGGGCGCTGATCGCCACCGGCCTGGTCTCGGCGGTCGCGATCCGCACCGTGCCGGGCGAGGCGCCGAAGAGCGTCGACCTCGCCGTGTCGCTGGAGCGGGCGCCGATGCGCACCGTCGCCGGCGAGGCGGGCTACGGGACCGGCGAGGGCATCCGGCTCGAGGCGAGCTGGCAGCATCGCAACCTGCTTCCGCCCGAGGGCGCAGTCACCTTCCGCGGCGTCGCCGGCACCCAGGAGCAGCTGATCGGTGCCGTGCTCCGCCGCAACAATTTCCTCCGCCGCGACCAGGTGCTGACCGCCCAGGCGGCGGTGAGCCATATCGATCGTGCCGCCTACGACGCCCGCACCACCCTGCTCGCCGCCGCCATCGAACGCCAGACCAACCTTATCTGGCAGAAGAAATGGACTTGGTCGCTGGGCGCCGAGCTAGTCGCGACCGACGAGCGCGACGTCGACATCGCCAGCGGCATGACTCGCCGCCGCACCTTCTTCATCGGCGCGCTTCCGGCCAGCCTCAGCTACGACGGGTCGAACGATTTGCTCGATCCGACCACCGGCTACCGGCTGGCGCTGCGCGTCTCGCCCGAAGCCTCGCTCCAGTCCGGCACGTTCGGCTATGCCCGGACCCAGGTCGACGCGAGCTTGTACCAGCCGTTCACGCCCACCGTGACCGTCGCCGGGCGAATCCGGCTCGGCACCATCATCGGCGCCGGACGCGACCGCATCGCCCCGTCGCGCCGCTTCTACGCCGGCGGCGGCGGCTCGGTCCGCGGTTACGGTTTCCAGCGGCTGGGGCCGCGCGACCAGGTGTTCGACGACCCGATCGGCGGCCGGAGCCTCACCGAATTCGCCCTCGAGGCGCGCATCCGCTGGGGCAATTGGGGGATCGTGCCCTTCCTCGACGGCGGCAACATCTCGACCTCGCCCCTGCCCAAGTTCGACAATCTGCGCTTCGGCGCCGGCATCGGCGTTCGCTACCATACTCGCTTCGGCCCGATCCGGGTCGACGTCGGCACTCCTCTCAATCGGCGGAGCGGCGATTCTCGGGTGGCGGTCTACGTGTCGCTCGGCCAGGCCTTCTGATGGCCGGGGACGAAGCCCCGCCGCGCCCGCGCCGCCGCCGCTGGCCGACTCGGCTGGCGAAGACCGTGGTCGCCCTCGCGCTCGCGCTGGCAGTGCTGACCGCCGCGCTCGCCATCCTGCTCGACACCGCTCCCGGGCACCGCTTCATCGCCGACCGTATCGCGGCGATGGCGCCGGAATCCGGCCTCAGGATCCGCATCGGCCGGATCGAAGGCTCGATCTGGAGCGACACCAGGCTGCGCGACGTCCGTCTCTACGACCCGCAGGGGCTGTTCGCGGAATCGCCGCTGATCGAGGTCGAGTGGCAGCCGCTAGGCTGGATCGCCAATCGCCTCGTCATCCACCGGCTCGACGCCGATCTGGCGACGCTCCACCGCCTGCCGAGGCTGCGGCCGAGCGAGCGGCCCGGTCCGGTCCTGCCTGGCTTCGACATCCACGTCGGGCGGCTTCGCGTCGCTCAGATGAAGATCGGAGAAAAACTGACGGGCGAGGCGCGGGTGGCGAGTCTCGTCGGAGAGGCCGACATCCGCTCGGGCCGAGCCCTGGTGGATCTCCGGGCGGTGGTGAGGGGCGGCGGCGACCGGCTAACCCTGCTCCTCGACGCCGAGCCCGACCGCGACCGCTTCGACCTCGACGTCAGGCTGGTCTCGCCGGCCCGCGGGGTCGCGGGCGCGATGCTGGGCACACAGCGGCCGATCGCGCTGGTCATCGAGGGCGACGGGCGCTGGGCGGCGTGGCACGGCCGAGCCAGGCTCGACCTTTCCGGCCGCCGCTCGGCCGACCTGCGGCTGCGGGCCGAGAAGGGGCGCTACAGCCTCTCCGGCCGTCTCGCGCCGGCGCAATTCTGGAAAGGCAAGAAGGCCAGGCTGACCGCCCCGGTCATTCAGGTGAACGGGCGCGCGACGCTCGAGGACCGGCAGCTGCAGGGGCGGCTCGCGCTTCGCTCGCCCGCGATGCACGTCGTCGCCGCCGGCGTCGTCGATCTCGCCCGGAGCCGCTTCCGCGACGTCCGGGTCGGCGGCGACCTGCTCCGCCCGCCCGCTCTCTTCCCCAACATGACCGGGCGGCAGGTGCGGCTGGTCGCTCTGCTCAACGGTTCGTTCCGGACGTTTGCCTTCGCCTACCGGCTCACCAGCCCGCGCGTGGCGTTCGACAATACCGGCTTCGAGCACGTCTGGGCACAGGGGCGCGGCCGCTTCTCGAAGGCTCCGGTGAGAGTGCCGCTCGTCATGTCGGCGCGGCGTGTGACCGGCGTCGGCGACGTTGCCGGCGGCATCCTAGCCAATTTGCGGGTCGAGGGACTGCTCAGAATAACCGGCAAGGCGATCACGGGCGAGGGTCTCGCCCTCACCTCGGACAAGCTCAACGGCCGTCTGAGCCTGTTCGTCGATCTGATCACCGGCCGGTTCGACGTCGTCGTGTCGGGCGGAATGACGCGCTACCTTATCCCCGGCCTGGGCATCGTCGACGTCACCAGCGAATTGAAGGTGGTGCCGAATCCAAGCGGCCGCGGCACGCTCGTCACCGGCAAGGCGCGAGCTTGGGTGCGGCGGTTCGACAACAAGTTCCTCGCCAGCCTGGCCGGCGGTCTCCCCTCGCTCGAGACGGATCTCGTTCGCGGCAACGACATGGTCGTCCACTTCCGCAACCTCGTTCTCACCGCCCCGAAGATACGCGTTGCCGGCACCGGCTTCCGCCGGCGCGACGGCACCTTCTTCTTCGACGGCACCGGCGCACAGGGCACGTACGGCGCCTTCGCGATGAACCTCGACGGCAGAATCGAGCGGCCGAAGCTTGCGATCCGCCTCGCCCGGCCGAGCGAGGCGCTCGGGCTCGGCAATGTGATGCTCAACCTCGATCCGACTCCGGCCGGCTTCGCCTACCGGGCCGCGGGGACCTCCCATCTCGGCCCATTCACCTCGCACGGGGCCATCCTGATGCCGAAGGATCGCCCCACGTTGGTCCAGGTCGGAGCGGTCCTCGTTTCCAATACGCGCGCGTCGGGGGCGCTACGGTCCGATCCGGGAGGCTTCACCGGCCGGCTCGACGTCGACGGCGGCGGCCTCGGTGGCCGGCTGCTGTTCGATCCCTGGCAGGGCATCCAGCGGATCACAATCGACCTCAGGGCCGACAATGCCCGTTTCGCCGGCCCGCCGCCGATCCTGATCCGCAGCGGCCGGCTCGAAGGTGTCGCCCTGCTCGATCCGGCCGGGGCATCGCTTCGCGGCACGCTCGCCGCGCGCGGGCTGAGCCGCGGCGCGCTGTCGATCGCCAGCGTCAGCGCCGCCGGCGAGCTGCGCGGAGGCACCGGCCAGATTCGCGGCCGAATCGCCGGCACTCGGGGACGCGACTTCGTCTTCGACACGGTCGCCGACTTCGCGCCGGGACGGTTGAGGCTGACCGGCCGTGGCACCGTCGACCGCCGCGCGATCGTGCTCACCCGACCCGCTTTGCTGACCCGCGAGGGCGACGCGTGGCGACTCGCTCCGACCGCCCTCGCCTTTGCCGGCGGCAACGCCACCGTCTCCGGGCTGTTCGGCGGATCGACCAGCGAGCTCAACGCGCGCATGGAAGCCATGCCGCTCGGCGTGCTCGATATAGGCTGGCCCCAGCTTGGCCTCGGCGGAACCGCGTCCGGAACCCTCAGCTACCGCTTCGGCGAGATCGGCGAGCCGAGCGGCGACGCCAATTTGCGCGTCCGCGGCCTCACCCGCTCTGGCCTCGTCCTGTCCTCGAAGCCGGTCGACATCGGGATCGTCGCGCGGTTGGCCGGCGGTAAGGCGGCGTTGCGCGCGGTCGCCGTCAGCGAGGGCCGGACGATCGGTCGCGCCCAGGCACGGCTGGCGCCGATCGGCCGAAGCGGCAATATCGGCGAGCGGCTCAGCGCGGCGCCGTTGTTCGCGCAGCTGCGGTACAACGGCCCCGCCGACACGCTCTGGCGGTTGACCGGGGTCGAGCTGCTCGACGTGTCGGGCCCGGTCGCGATCGGCGCCGATGCGCGCGGCACGCTCGCCAGTCCCCGGATTCGCGGCTCGCTGCGGACCGAACGAGCGCGGATCGAGAGCGCGGTGACCGGAATGGTGATCGACGATGTCCGCGCCTCGGGACGGTTCGGGGGGTCGAAGCTGGTGCTCGACAGCTTCGCCGGCGCCACCAAGCGTGGCGGCACCGTCGGCGGCCGCGCCACGTTCGACCTCGCCGGCCCCAGGGGTTTCGGAATCGACATCGTTCTCGACGCCAAGGCGGCGCAACTGCTCGATCGCGACGACATCAAGGCGCAGGTTACCGGCCCGGTCACGATCCGTTCCGACGGCGAGAATGGCAGCATCGCCGGCAAGGTCGAGCTGGTCAGCGGCGCCTTCCGCCTGGGCAGCGTCGCCGCCTCGACCCAGGTGCCGCGGCTCGTCGTGCGCGAGCTTAACCGCCCCGCCGACGAGCGGCCCGTACCACGGCGCCTCTCACCATGGCGGCTCGACCTCGACGTCCGCGCCCGCAACCGGCTGATGGTCACCGGCCTCGGCATCAACAGCGAGTGGAGCGCGGACCTCAAGGTGGCCGGCACCGTCACCGAGCCGCGCATCGCGGGTCGCGCCGACCTCGTCCGCGGCAGCTACGATTTCGCCGGCCGCCGTTTCGACCTCGAGCGGGGCCAGATACGCTTTCTCGGCGAATCGCCCGTCAATCCGGTGCTCGACATCACCGCCGAGGGCGGGGTCCAGGGCCTGAATGCGGTTATTCGCGTGACCGGGCGGGGCCAGCGGCCGGAGATCAGCTTCACCAGCACGCCGGCGCTGCCGCAGGACGAACTGCTCAGCCGGCTCCTGTTCGGCACCTCGATCACCAACCTGTCCGCCCCCGAGGCGCTCCAGCTCGCCGCCGCGGTCGCGTCCCTCAACAGCAGCGGCGGCGGCCTCGATCCGATCAACGCGGTGCGCGCGGCGACCGGCCTAGACCGGCTGCGGATCGTGCCCGCCGACATCACCACCGGCCAAGGCACGGCGCTCGCCGCCGGCAAATATCTCGGCCGCCGAGTCTATGTCGAGGTCGTCACCGACGCCCGCGGCTATTCGGCGACCATGGTCGAGTACCAGATCACCCGCTGGCTCTCGATCCTATCCAGCATCTCGACGATCGGCAGGGAAAGCGTCAACGTCAGGGTGTCGAAGGACTATTAGTCCCCGGAAGCAATTCGTTAACGCTGAAGCGCTAGTCTCGGCCCGTCTCGACTTCGGGATGGGGATCGATGCGTTCGCACGAGAAGAACGGACCTGTCGGCGGCCGCAAGGCGGAACGGCTGGCTCTCGACGCGGAGACGCGGTTGCGGCCGAACAGCTGGAGCAGCCTCCTGATCCGAATGCTCGACCTTTCCGCCTCCGGCTTTCGCGCCGAATGCGAAGCCCGCGTGCGTCCGGGCGGCAGCGTGTCGCTCGACATACCCGGCATCGGCTCGGTCGAGGCCCAGGTGGAATGGCAGCGCGGCGACCAGTTCGGGGCGCGCTTCTTCGCGCCGATCGCCCTTGAGCGTTGCCAGTGGACGTTGCGCGAGCGCCATCATGCGCTGGCCCGCCTGCTCGTCGAGCGGGCGGCGGCGAGACGCGCCGGCCGCAGCCCGGCGGAAGCGCAGCTGCGGCGCCAGATCCTCTCGGCCCTGCCGATGCGCAAAGGCTGCGCTTCGGGATGAATCAGGGCGCGCGGATAAGCGCTTTCTTAACTTGGGTTACTTAGGTTCTGTCGACCGGCCCGGCGATGCCGGCGGATCACCATCGGGACTCTGACGAGATGCGCAAAGGGCGGTTTGCCGGACTGAGCGATAGGGGCCAGGATCCCGTCATGCCGCCGCGGCTCGCCGAGCTGCTCCTGTTCGACTTCGTCCCGACCGCCGACGAAGACGACGAGCGGGCCGCGCGCGAGCGCGCCCGCACGGTCCAGCTCTCGCTGCCGCTGCTCGCCGGGTCGCACCTGCTGTGGAGCGCGGTGCTGCTCGGCGCTGTCGCGGCCGCCCGCACCGCGCCGGCCGCCGCCGTGCTAGCTGCCATCCTGCTGCTCGACGGCCTGCTCTGGCTGGCGCTGAAGCGCTTCGCGCTGAAGCCGCATCAGGCGATGCGCCTCACCGCAGTCCACGGCGTTGCCACCGGGGGACTGTGGGTGGCGGAGACGCTGCTCCTCGCGGGCAGCCTTGGTCCGGAATCGGTGGTGGCGAAGGCGGCGCTGATCGCCGGCACCGGCGCCAGCATCGCCGTCCTGTTCACCGTCCCCCTGCTGATGATCCTCGCCAGCGCCGCCACACTCGCCGTCGCCAGCCTGCTGCCGAGCGACGCGCCGCTGGTACCGCTCGGGGCCGGCATCGGCTCCCTCCTGGTCGGGCTGTGCGTCTCGCGCTCGCGCCATCTGCTGTTCACCGCCCGCCAGCATCTCGCGCTCGAATGGCAGGCGGCCAAGGCGCGGCGGTTCGTCGCAGATTTCGAGGCGAGCGGGCGCGGCTGGTTCTGGGAGACCAACGCCGACGGCGCCCTCAGCTACGTGTCGCCGCCGCTGGCCGCGCATCTCGGCCTCGACCCCGGCGAGCTGATCGGCCGGCGCTTCGAGGACGTGCTGCTGCTCGACGGCCAGGGCGAGGCCGGCGACAGCCGGCGCACGTTGGGCTTCCATCTGTCCGCGCGATTCCCGTTCGCCGACGTCGTCGTCCGCGCGCCGGCCGCCGAGGACATCTGGTGGTCCCTATCCGGCAGCCCCAATTTCGACGGTTACGGCCGCTTCCTCGGCTTCCGCGGCCTCGGTACAGACCTCTCCGAGCAGCGCCGAACCGAGGCGGAAACCTCGAAGCAGGCGCGCACCGACAGCCTCACGGGCCTGCCCAACCGGGCGATGATGCGCGATATGCTCGATCAGGCTCTCAAAAACGCCGACGCGCGGCGCCGCGGCTGCGCGCTGATGATGATCGACCTCGATCGTTTCAAACAGGTCAACGACACGCTCGGCCATCCGGTCGGCGACAAGTTGCTGAAGAAGGTCGGGCTCCGCCTCACCGAGGTGCTGGGGGACGACGGCCAGGTCGGCCGTCTCGGCGGCGACGAGTTCGAGGCGATCCTGCCCGGCATCGAGGAGGAGGGACGACTGTCGGAGCTGGCGGGTCGGCTGATCGAGGAGGTGTCGAAGCCCTACAAGATCGAGGGACACGAGATCCGCATCGGCACGTCGGTCGGAATCGCCGTCGGACGGCCGGGCAAGACGCTGGCGGAAAGCCTGATCAAGGATGCCGACGTCGCGCTTTACGCGGCCAAGGCGGCGGGGCGGGGCGCCTTCCGCTTCTTCGCGCCGGAAATGCACGCCCTCGCCAGCGAACGGCAGGTCCTCGAAAAGGACCTACGCGACGCTTTGGCCGGGGATCAGCTGCGGCTGCTCTACCAGCCGATCGTCGATTCCGTGTCGGAAGAGGTGGTCGCGTTCGAGGCGCTGCTGCGCTGGCACCACCCGATTCGGGGACTGCTGCCGCCCGGGCTCGTCATTCCGCTTGCCGAGGAGACCGGCCTGATGCCGCGGATCGGCGACTGGGTGCTCCGAACGGCCTGCGCCGAGGCCGCCAAATGGCCGCGCCACATCCGCATCGCGGTCAACCTGTCGCCAGTCCAGTTCGCCGACCCGGCGCTCGCCGCGACCGTCACCGGCACCCTAGCCGGCGCCCGGCTCGAACCCGAGCGGCTCGAGCTGGAGATAAACGAGGCGGTGTTCCTCGCCGACCGGGCCGTCACCGAAGCCACGCTCGCCCGACTGCGGGGCATCGGCGTGCGCCTCGCCCTCGACAATTTCGGCACCGGCCATTCGGGCCTGGGCCACTTGCGGGATACCCCGCTCGACAAGATCAAGATCGACCAGAGCTTCGTGCGCGGCGCCGCCGATCCCGGCAGCCGCAACGGCGCCATCGTGCGGGCGATCGTCGTGCTCGCCGAGAGCCTCGGCATGGACACGACGGCCGAAGGCGCGGAGCGGATCGAGGAGCTCGCCCTAATCCGCCGCCTGGGCTGCTCGCAGGTGCAGGGCTTCATCTTCGGCAAGCCGATGTCGGCGGACGAGGCGCTGGCCCTGGCCACCGAAAGCCGGCCGAGCGCGGAAGTGGTCGGATTCAGCCGTCCGCCGCGCCACCGCCTTATCCGCAACGGCACGCTGGTCTGGGAAAGCCGCGAGCTGCCGGTTCGGCTGCGCAACATCTCGACCGGCGGCGCGATGATCGAATGCGGACGTGACATAGCTCCGGGGACCCCCGTCGAGCTCGACCTCGACGAGGCGGGAACGCTCGCCGCCGAGGTGCGCTGGTGCCACCAGGGCCAGGTCGGTCTTCGCTTCGCCGAGGAATTCGCGCTCGGCAAGCTGGCCCGCAAGCGCCGCCGCGAGGGCGCGCGGGAAATGCTGATGCCGCACTATCTCAGCCTACCGCCGGACAGGCCGGAGCCCGGCGCCGCTCTGCCGCTCGCGATCAATAAGCGTCGGGCAAGATAGCTCAGCTCGAATAATAGAGATCGTATTCGACCGGGCTCGGCGTCGTCTCCCAGCGCATCTGCTCCTCCCACTTCAACTCCATATAGGCGTCGATCTGGTCGTCGCTGAACACGTCGCCCTTGGTCAGGAAGCCGCGGTCGTTCTGGAGCGCGATCAGCGCCTCGCGCAGCGAGCCGCAGACGGTGGGGACGTTGACCAGCTCCTGGGGCGGCAGGTCGTACAGATTCTTGTCCATCGGGTCGCCGGGGTGAAGGCGGTTCTGGATGCCGTCCAGGCCCGCCATCAGGATCGCCGAATAAGCCAGATAGGGATTGGCCAGGGCGTCGGGGAAGCGGAACTCGACGCGCTTCGCCTTCTCCCCGGCGCCGTAGGGGATTCGGCAGGAGGCCGAGCGGTTACGGCTCGAATAAGCCAGGAGGACCGGCGCCTCGAAGCCCGGTACCAGTCGCTTGTAGCTGTTGGTCGTCGGATTGGTGAAGGCGTTCAGCGCCTTGGCGTGCTTGATGACACCGCCGATGAAGTAGAGCGCCGTCTCGCTCAACCCCGCATAACCGTTGCCGGCGAAGAGCGGCTTGCCGCCGTTCCAGATCGACATGTGGGTGTGCATGCCCGAGCCGTTGTCGCTCTTGATCGGCTTGGGCATGAAGGTCGCGGTCTTGCCATAGGCCTGGGCGACCATGTGGACGACATATTTGTAGATCTGCATACGGTCGGCGGTCTGGGTCAGCGTGCCGTAGGTGAGGCCGAGCTCGTGCTGGGAAGCGGCGACCTCGTGATGGTGCTTGTCCATCGGCAGGCCCATCTCGATCATCGTCGAGACCATCTCGCCCCTGATGTCCATCGCGCTGTCGACCGGGGCCACCGGGAAATAGCCGCCCTTGGCCCGCGGCCGGTGGGCGAGGTTACCGACTTCATATTCTCGCCCGGTATTGGTCGGCAGCTCGACGTCGTCGATACGGAAGCCGGAGGCGTTGTACCCGTCCTCGAAACGGACGTCGTCGAACATGAAGAATTCGGCCTCCGGGCCGACATAGACGGTGTCGCCGATGCCGGTGCCCTTGAGATAGTTCTCGGCCCGCCGCGCGGTGGAGCGCGGGTCGCGGGCGTAGAGCTCGCCGGTCCCGGGATCGACGATGTTGCAGAAAATGACCAGCATCGGGGTCGCGCTGAACGGGTCGAGATAGACGGCGTCGAGGTCCGGCTTGAGGATCATGTCCGATTCGTTGATCGCCTTCCAGCCGGCGATCGAGCTTCCGTCGAACATGAAGCCGTCGACCAGCTGGTCCTCGTCGACCACGCGCGACACCATCGACAGATGCTGCCACTTGCCGCGCGGGTCGGTAAAGCGGAGGTCGACCCACTCGATCTCCTCGTCCTCGATACGCTTCAGAATCTTCCCCGCGTCGCTCGCCATGATGCCCTCGTCATTCCGGATGGACTGCATCCGCCGACTCGGCGGGATGCTCGCGGCAAGCCTTTCCCGGAGGCCGGTCAGGGTCCAGCCGGGAGTGAACAATTCACGTGGATAGCTAGAATGGCCGGCGCTGGGCGGCGATCAGCATCCTCAGCAGCATCGCGACCGGTCGCGGCACTCCGACCTTGCCCTCGAGCCAGAGGCTCACCGCCGAGCGGCTGACCCCGATCGCCGCGGCGAGATCGTTCTGGGTTCGGTAGCCGAGCGAGCGCATGGCGGCGCGAAGCTCGTCCGGCGACATCGACGCGAGGCGGGGGTCTTCCACGAGCGCGCCTTTAGCGCGGTCGGCGCCCGTCCGTCACCCCAGCGAAGGCTGGGGTCCCGTGGGGTAAAGGGTGCCGGTGACTTTCGCCCGCTGGGGTCCCAGCCTGCGCTGGGACGACGGGTCAGATCGCGTCCGAGCCGCGCTCGCCGGTGCGGATCCTGAGCGCCTCCTCGACGTCCATGACGAAGATCTTGCCGTCGCCGATCCGGCCGGTGCGCGCGGCGTTGGCGATCGCCTCGACGACGCGCTCGGCGAGGCCGTCCTCGACGACCACCTCCAATTTCACCTTGGGCAGGAAGTCGACGACATATTCGGCGCCGCGATAGAGCTCGGTATGGCCCTTCTGACGGCCGAAGCCCTTGGCCTCGGTGACGGTGATCCCGGACACGCCGACGTCGTGAAGTGCCTCCTTGACCTCGTCGAGCTTGAACGGCTTGATGATCGCCTCGATCTTCTTCACCGGCCGACTCCTGCACCTGCTGCGCCGCAGCATAACCTAGCAGGCAGACCGCGCAAGCATCACGGTTCGTGGCGGGCGATCCAGTCCTCGACTACCGGTGCTATCCGCTCGCGCCATTTGCTCCCGTTGAAGATGCCGTAATGGCCGACGCCCCTGGCAAGGTGATATTGCTTCATCGCCTTGGGGAGCCGGGTCGAGATGTCGAGCGCCGCCTTGGTCTGGCCGACGCCCGATATGTCGTCGCGCTCGCCTTCGATGGCGAGGAGGGCGATGTCCCGGATCGCGGCCGGATCGACGCGGCGGCCGCGGTGCATCAGTTCGCCCTTGGGAAGAAGGTGGCGCTGGAAGACGACGTCGACGGTCTGCAGGTAGAATTCGGCGGTCATGTCGCAGACCGAGCGATATTCGTCGTAAAACGCCTTGCTCGCCTCGGCGCTCTCGCCGTCGCCCTGGACAAGGTGCTTGAACATCTCCCAATGGCCGGTGAGGTGGTCGCCGAGGTTCATCGCCATGAAGCCCGCGAGCTGGAGGAAGCCGGGATAGACCTGCCGGCCGGCGCCCGGATAGGTGTAAGGGACCGAGGCGATAACGTTCTGCTGGAACCAGGCGTGGGGGCGCTGGGTGGCGACGGTATTGACCGCCGTCGGCGCCTTGCGCGTATCGATCGGGCCGCCCATCATCGTCAGGCTGAGCGGGCGGCAGGGATTCCGGTCCGCGCTCATCAAGGCGGCGGCGGCGTAGCAGGGCACCGAGGGCTGGCAGACCGCAAGCATATGTGCGCCCGGGCCGATATGCTCGAGGAACTCGATCAGATAGTCGATATAATCGTCGAGGTCGAAGCGGCCGGCTTCGAGCGGGACCAGCTTGGCGTCGCGCCAGTCGGTGATGAAGACGTCGTGGCGGGGCAGCATCCGCTCGACCGTGCCGCGAAGCAGGGTCGCATAATGGCCCGACATCGGCGCGACGATCAACAGCTTCGGCCCGCCCTTTACCCCCTCGCGGCGGAAATGCTTCAGCTGGCCGAACGGCTTTCTCAGCACCACCTCCTCGTGGACGGCGACGCGCTTGCCCTTGACCCGGGTCGTCTCCAGCCCGAATTCGGGCTTGCCGCGCGGCGCCGAGGCGTGGGCGAAAACGTCGAGCGCCGAGGCGACGATCGGGCCCATGCGGCTGTACGCGAAGGGATTGGCGGGGTTCTGCATCCAGCCGGCGCCGATATTGGCGAGGGTAGAAGCTCCGGCGAGCAGCGAACGCTGCATTTCATAGGCGTCGTAGAGCATGTGGCGTCCTGTTTGGTGCGCCGCGGCAAGGGCGTCAACGGAAAAGGGGTTGCGGATCAAAACCATCCACAGGCGTGATGGCTCCGCGCGCCAACGATCCTTCCTCCGCCCTGCGCGGGGGAGGGGTTCGACCGGGCATGTCGCCGGCTTTTCACGGAGTGACGAAAGTTGGGACGAGGGATCATTGAGCGCCCCTCGCCCCCCTGCTACCTCACCTCATGGCCGAGAAGATCGACGAGACCGCCTCCCCGCGCAAGATCGCCAACCTCGCTTTGATCTGGCGCTTCACGGCCCGCTACAAGGGCCACGTCGCGGGCGCGCTGCTCGCCTTGCTGGTGGCGGCGCTGGCGACGCTCGCCATCCCGAGCGCCTTCAAACTGATCATCGACCGCGGCTTCGCCGGCAACGGCGGCGACATCGGCCGCTGGTTCCAATATCTGCTTCTGATCGTGGTGGTGATGGCGATCTCCACCGCCTTCCGGTTCTATTTCGTCTCGTGGCTGGGCGAGCGGGTCGTCGCCGACGTGCGCGAGGCGGTGCAGCGCAACCTGCTGCGGCTCGCCCCCTCTTTCTTCGAGGAGAACCGGCCGTCCGAGATCGCCTCGCGGCTGACCGCCGACACCACGATCATCGAACAGGTGGTCGGCACCACCATATCGGTAGCGCTCAGGAACGTGCTGATCGGGCTGGGCGGGATCGTCTATTTGCTCGCGCTGGCGCCGAAGCTGACCGCGATGCTGCTGCTCGGCATCCCGGTCGTCATCCTTCCGATCGTCTTCCTCGGCCGGCGAATCCGCAACGTCTCGCGGTCGAGCCAGGATCGGGTCGCCGAGGTTGGAGCGATGGTCGACGAAGTGCTCGGCGCGATGAAAATCGTCCAGGGCTTCGGCCAGGAGGCGCGCGAGGCGAGCCGCTTCGAGGCGGCTGTGGAGCGCGTGTTCCAGACCGCGCGGCGGCGGATCACCTTGCGCGCCGTGATGACGGCCGGTGTGATTGCGCTCATCTTTGGCTCGATCACGATGGTGATGTGGCAGGGGGCAGTTGACGTCCAGTCGGGTCGGATCAGCGGCGGCACGATCGCCGCCTTCGTCCTCACCGGGGGCCTCGTCGCCGGAGCGTTCGGAGCGCTGACCGAAGTTTACGGGGACCTGCTGCGCGGCGCCGGCGCTGCGGGACGGCTCGCGGAACTGCTGCGCGAGGAGCCGGAGATCAAGGCGCCGCCCCACCCGACGCCCCTGCCTTCCCCCGGTCGGGGCGCGCTCGAATTTCGCGGCGTCACCTTCCGCTATCCGACAAGGCCCGAGGTGAGCGCGCTCCACGATTTCTCGCTCGAGGTCGCGCCGGGCGAGAAGCTTGCCGTCGTCGGTCCCTCTGGCGCCGGCAAGTCGACCCTGTTCCAGCTCGCCCAGCGTTTCTACGACCCGGAAGCCGGCGCGGTCCTGCTCGACGGCGTGCCGCTGCCGGATGCCGACCCGGCCGAGGTCCGCGCCCGCATCGCGGTAGTGCCCCAGGATACAGTTATTTTCGCCGCGTCCGCGCGCGACAACCTGCGCTACGGCCGCTGGGAAGCGTCGGACGATGAATTGTGGGCGGCGGCGCAGACGGCCAATGCGGCCGAGTTCCTCAGGAAGCTGCCCGACGGCCTCGACACTTTCATGGGCGAGGCCGGCGCCCGGCTTTCCGGCGGGCAGCGCCAACGGCTGGCGATCGCCCGGGCCGTGCTGCGCGACGCGCCGCTGCTGCTGCTCGACGAGGCGACCTCGGCGCTCGACGCGGAAAGCGAGCGACTGGTCCAGGCCTCGCTCGAGCGGCTGATGGAGAATCGGACCACTATCGTCATCGCCCACCGTCTCGCCACCGTTCGCGCCGCCGATCGCATCGTCGTCATGGACCAGGGCCGGATCGTCGAGGAAGGCACCGATCGCAGCTTGCGCAAGGACGGCGGCCTCTACGCCCGTCTCGCCCGTCTCCAGTTCGACGGTATAGCGGCTTAGCCTCTCCCCGCGGAGCTTGGGGACAAAAAAAGGCGGCCCGTCAGGACCGCCCCAGGGACAATCGCGAACGCCAGCCCTAGAATACCGCGTAGGCCTCGTTGCCGACGAAGCCCATCTTCTCGACCCGGGCGCGCTTGGTGACGGCGAGGACTTCATCGACCAGCTCGTAGCGGGCGTTGGGATCCGGCTGGAGGTGCAGCTCGGGGATCGGGTTCATCGTCTGGGTGACGTCGAGATACTGCCGCAGGCGGACGAGGTCGATCGGCGAGCCGTTCCACAGCACCTCGTTCTGAGGCGTGATGACGATCTTGTTCTTGACCGGATCGATGGGCGGCGGCTGCTGGTTGGGCTGGTCCTGCGGCAGGTCGAGCTTCACCGCGTGGGTCTGGATCGGGATGGTGATGATGAACATGATCAAGAGGACCAGCATGACGTCGATGAGCGGCGTCGTGTTGATGTCCATCATGGGTTCGTCTTCGGCGCCGCCGACTGCCATTGCCATAAAGCTCTAACTCCTAACCTGGTGTTCCGCTCGTCTAGAGGCGCGCGCCGCCGCCCTGCGGAGGCGGCTCCGAAATGAAGCCCACGCGGGCGAAGCCAGCCCGCTGCATCGTGTAGATCGCCCCGCCGACGCACTTGTAGGGGGTGTTGATGTCCGCCCGAATATGCGCTTCCGGCATATTCTCCTCGGTCATATTCTCGACTCCGCCGAGCTTCCTGATCTCGCCTTCGAGCTTCTTGACGGCACGGTCGAGCAGCTCCTCCGAATTCAGCCGCTGCAGGTTCCAATAGACTTCGCAGGTGCCGCCCGGGCCGCCGCGAACGGACAGCGAGACGTTCTCCGGCTTGGTCGTCGTCGGCTCGAAATGGACTTTGGGCAGCGTCATCGGAATCGTTTGGATGACGACCGGCACCGCGATCAGGAAGATGATCAGGAGCACCAGCATGACGTCGACGAGCGGCGTCGTGTTGATGTCGGACATCGGCGTTTCTTCGCCGGTTTCGCTCTCTTGGCCGACATTCATGGCCATGGTCGTAATCCTATCCTAGCTCGGGTGCCGCTAAAGCAGGGCGCCGGCGGGACCGCGGTCCCGCCGGCGCCTGTCGTCAGACCTTCTTCGGGCCGGGGTGGGTCGCGCCAGTGGCGCTGCCCGTGGCGGTGGTGCCGCCCGGCGAGCCCGCGCCCGGCTGAGTCGCGCTGCGCGCGGCCCCGGCGGCGGCGCGGCTCGGGACGACCGGACGGACCGCCCCGCCCGACATCATGTAGCCGTGCAGCTCGTTGGAGAAGCGGGCGAGTTCCTCGACGATCGCCTTGTTGCGACGGATCAGCCAGTTGTAGGCCAGCACCGCCGGCACCGCGACGACGAGGCCGAGCGCGGTCATGATCAGCGCCTCGCCGACCGGGCCCGCCACGGTGTCGATCGACGCCTGTCCGGCCGCACCGATCTTCACCAGCGCGCGGTAGATGCCGACGACGGTGCCGAACAGGCCGACGAACGGCGCGGTCGAGCCGACCGTGGCGAGAAAGGCGAGACCGCTCGACAGGCGCGAGGTGATCGCGCCCTGGCTGCGGGCCAGCGAGTTTAGCATCCAGTCGTGCTGGTCGATCGGATCGGTCAGTTTGTCATGCTGCTCGAGCGCCAGGATGCCGTCGTCGACGATCTGCCGGTAGGCGCTGTTCTTTTCGAGCTTCGAAGCGCCTTCGCGCAGATTCGCCGATTGCCAGAAACTGACCCGGGCGCGGCGGCCCTGGTTGATGATCTTCTGCTGCTCGAACAGCTTGACGAAGAGGACGTACCACGACCCCGCCGACATGATCACGAGGATGATGAACGTCGCCCAGGCGATCAAGCCGCCCTGTTCGAGTGCGGCCCAGAGGCCATAGGGGTTTTCGCCAGCCGGGGTGGCGGGTGCTGGGGTGGCCATGGTCTCTACTTTCCTCTCAGATAAATATTGAAGATCCTCATTTCCGGTCGACCCATCCTCAATCGGCCGGAAGACGCCAGACAATGCGGCCGGTGACCGTATCGGTAGTCGCCGCACCGGTACTGTCCGTGGCGGGCGTGAAACGGGCCCGCGAGCGCAGCAGCCGACAGGTGGTCGAATCGAGCGCCGATGAGCCGCTGGACGACGTCACCGTGCAATTGGTGACGCGACCGTTGGTACCGACGTCGAGCCGGAAGCCCGTCGCCCCGGATTCGCCCGCGCGCACCGCCGAGGCCGGATAGTCCTCGTCGGAGAAGAGCGAGGCGAGATTCGCCTTCGCGCGGGCGGGCTGCACCTTGCGGGGCGGCGGCGGCGGCGGCGGCGGGGCCGGCGGGGCCGGCGGCGCCGGCGGCGCCGTCGGGGTTATGATCGGCGGCGCCGCGGTCGGCACCGAGACGATCGGCGGCGGCATCGTGTTGGTGCGCACGATCGGCGGCGGAGCGACGATCGGGGGTGGCGTCTGTGGCTGGTCGGGCGGCGGGGGCGGCGGCTTCTCCTCCGGAGGCGGCGGCTCTTCCTCGACATTGAACGTCTTGAGATCCGCGGCCACCTTCTTGACCACATTGTAGGCCAGGCCGGTGACGAACGCGTAGCCGAGGAGAGCGTGAAGGATGGCGACGATGACGATCGCCGTCAGGCGGCTCCGGCTCATCCTGTTGTCAGCATATGCCATTAATCAGCCACACTCCCTCGTTTCTCGTTCTCGCCGGGGAATTCGGCGCCACCATCAACGCGGCTGATCCCCAACGGCTCCATCCCGACGCAATGTATCAACATATCATCGACTGGAGCCGGTCCATCTATCGTGAGACTAAGGTGGACGCAATCCTCCAGTGAAGATGGCCAAAACCGCTGAAATCCGGGGTTCATGCGGCTAAGCCTATGGGATACCGGGCATAACTTACGGAGGCGGAACGGTGAAGCGCTCGCTAACTTTTTGCATAGGGGCGCTGGCGGCAGCGCTTCTCGCGGTCGCGGCGGCGGACTCCGACTCGCAGCCTCTTCCCGCGCCGGGGCCGACCTATGCCGATCTCGCCGACCTCGCCCTCGCCGCGCCGGTCGCCGCTCACGTCCGCGTGACCGGAGCCGCGGCGGTCAAGGCCGAGCGGGCGCCAGGCCTGCGGCCGGGCTTCGTCCGCTTCTACGTCGAAGCCGCGTTGGTTTCGCTGATCCGGGCGCCGCAGTCGCTGCCGACGCGGCTGGGCTACCTCGTCGACCTGCCGCGCGACGCCAAGGGCAAGGCTCCGAAACTGCGCAAAGGCAGCGAGTTCCTGCTTCTCGCCGCGCCCGTCGCCGGTCGGCCGGCCGAGCTGCGCCTGATCGCCCCGGACGCCCAGATCCCGTTCACTGCCGAGCGCGCGGGAACGCTGCGGTCGATCGTCCGGGAGGCGAGCGCGGCGTCGCCGCCGCCGCGTATCGCCGGCGTCGGCCGCGCCTTCCACGTGCCGGGTGCGGTACGCGGCGAGAGCGAGACCCAGATCTTCCTCCAGACCGCCGACGGCACGCCGGTGTCGCTGACCGTGCTGCGCCGTCCGGGGGAAAATCCGTTATGGGCGGTGGCGCTGAGCGAGATCGTCGACGAGGCCGCGGCGGCGCCGGCGCCGGGCACCCTGCTCTGGTACCGGCTCGCCTGCGGCCTGCCGCGCGCGCTGCCGCGGCCGAGCCTCGCCGAGGCCGACGCGGCGAGCGCGGCGGCGATCGAGGCGGACTATCGCTTCGTCCTTGGCCAGCTCGGGCCGTGCGCGCGGAGCCGGCGCTGAGCCATCAGAAGGACGTGAGTTCGACGCCCACTCCGGCGCAGTCCGGATAGATGTCGGGCTTGCGGGTCGCGACCCGAAGCCCGGTCACCCCGCGCCGAGCCGCGACGAGGTCGTAAATCGCCTGCGCCACGGTCTCCTGCAGATTGAAGCGGCGACCCTCGACCAGCGCGCCGATCTCGCGGCGAAGGAAATCATAGTCCCAGGCGCCCTCCGGCTCGTCGTCGGCGGGGAAGCTCGATTCGTCCACCCAGACCTCGACCGTCACCAGCAGCCGCTGCGGAGCGCCGACCTCGAAATCGTGGAAGCCGATATCGGCGGAGAGGCAGAAATCCTCGAGCACGATCTTGCGGCTTTTCGGCGCCAGCCCTGCAGGCACGAGACCATCAAGCGCCTCCGCTCTATCCATGGCCGGGCTCCAGGAACTGTACGTCCCGTGGCAGGGCGAAAAAACGCTGGCCGCCGTCGAGGGTGAGAGTGTGACCGGTGAGGGTGGGAGTGTCGCGGATGAAGCGCAGGGCGGCAACGATCTCCTCGACCCGGATTCCGCGACGCAGCGGGTTGAGGCCATGCACCGCCTCGAAATTGGCGCGGCTCTGGGCCCCGGAGACGAGCGTCGCGGCGGGTGCGATCCCGCACACCCGGATGCCCCGTCCCGCCCAGGCGCGGGCGCCGAGTTCGGTCAGCGCGGCGAGGCCGAATTTGGAGACCGTGTAGGTGAAGAAATCGGGGTTGGGGAAGGCGAGCTTGGCGTCGAGCAGGTTGACGATCAGGCCGCCGCCCTCGACCCGGGCCGCGAAGGCCTGGGAAAGCAGGGCCGGCGCGCGAAGGTTGACGGCAAGATGTGCGTCCCATCCCTCGACCGTGAAATCGTCGGCGCCGTCATAGACGAAGCGCGACGCGCTGTTAACGAGCAGCCGCGGCGGGGGCAGCCCGGCGAGGCCCCCCATCACCCGCCTGGCGGCGTCCGGCGCGGCGAGATCGGCGCGGACGACGGCGGCATCGCCGAGCTCGCTCGCCAATTGCTCCGCTTCGCAAACCGAGCGGTGGCAGTGGATCAGCAAATGCCAGCCGTCTTCGGACAGCGCCCGGCAGAGAGCCGCGCCGATCCGCTTGCCGCCGCCGGTGACGATTGCCGTCCGCGGTCCCTCGAATTCGCTGGCCATGGCGCCGGATAGGCTTGACGGCGAAGGGCGGCAAGGCTTGCCGCCGGCGCCAAGCCCCGCCAGAGTCGCCGCCATGCCGATGCCCCCGCTGCCCGAGGATCTGTCCGGCCTGTCGCTGGCGGAGATCGCGCAGCTGGCGGCGGAGCGCAAGCTCCCGCCGGTCGAGCAGTGGAATCCGTCGCATTGCGGCGACAGCGAGATGCGGATCGCTCGCGACGGCACCTGGTATCATCAGGGGAGCCCGATCGGCCGGCCGGCGATGGTGCGCCTCTTCTCCACCATCCTGCGGCGCGAGCCCGACGGCCGCTTCGTGCTGGTGACGCCCGCGGAGAAGCTCGACATCGCGGTCGAGGATGCCCCGTTCGTCGCGGTCGAGGTCAAGGCCGAGGGCGAGGGCGCCGGTCGATCGCTCGCTTTCCGGCTCAACACCGGCGACATCGCGGTTGCGGGACCGGACCATCCGCTGCGGTTCGAGGCGGCGCCCGACGGGCCGCATCCCTACCTGCAGGTTCGCCGCGGCCTCGATGCGCTCGTCGCCCGGCCGGTCTATTACGAGCTTGCCGAAATGGCGCTCGCCGCTGGCGATCCGCCGGGGCTGTGGAGCGGCGGCGTCTTCTTTCCGATGGAGCCGGCGCGATGAGCCTCTCCGCGCGGCTGCGCGACGCGCTGGAGCGGGGCCGGCGGCGACGGCCGATCCTGCTCGAGGGCGACGTGCTCGAAGGCGCAGACGGGGATCTCACCCCGGCGGCGGTGCTGGTGGCCGTCGTCGACCGTCCTTCGCCCACCGTCATTCTCACCGAGCGCCCCAAGACGATGCGCAAGCATCCCGGCCAGATCAGCTTCCCGGGCGGCCGCATCGACCCGGGGGACGACGGACCCGTCGCCGCCGCGCTGCGCGAGGCGGAGGAGGAGATCGCGCTGCCGCGCGGCGCCGTCGAGGTGGTCGGCACCGCCGATCCCTATCGCACGATCACCGGCTTCGAGGTGATCCCCGTCGTGGGCGTCGTCCCGCCCGGACTTCGCCTGGAGCCCCAGCCGGGGGAAGTCGCGGCGATGTTCGAGGCGCCGCTTCACTATCTGCTCGATCCGCGCCACCAGCATGTCCGCACCGTCGAGTGGCAGGGCCGCGAGCGCTGCTATTACGAGATCGAATGGGAGGCGCGGCGAATCTGGGGGGCGACCGCGGCGATGATCGTCAACCTCGCCCGCCGGCTGGAGCTGGCGGAGTGAAGCTGCCCAAGGCGGCCTGGCAGCAGCGCGAGGGGATGAAGCCGCTGCTCGCGGCGCTCGGAGCCGGGGACGGCGCTACCCGCTATGTCGGGGGCTGCGTTCGCGACACCTTGCTCCGCCTGCCGGTGAGCGACGTCGACCTCGCCACCCGACTGTCGCCGCAGGTGGTGTTGAAGCGGCTCGCGGCGGCTCGGATCAAGGCGGTTCCGACCGGCATCGCCCACGGCACGGTGACGGCCGTCGTCGCTGGCCGTCCGGTCGAGGTGACAACGCTGAGGCGCGACGTCGCCACCGACGGCCGCCGCGCCACCATCGCCTATACCGACGACTGGCGCGAAGACGCGGCGCGACGCGACTTCACCATCAACGCGCTGTTCGCGGACCCGGTGACTCGCGAGGTCCACGATTATTTCAACGGCGCGGACGACCTCGCCGCCCGGCGAGTCCGTTTCATCGGCGACCCGCTCACCCGGATCGCCGAGGACCACCTGCGAATCCTGCGGTTCTTTCGCTTCTTCGCCCGTTTCGGCGCGGGCGACGCCGACGCCGAGGCCCTCGCGGCGTGCACCGCGCGCGCCAACGACCTGATGGCGCTGTCGCGCGAGCGCATCGCCGACGAGGTCACCAAGCTGCTCGCCTTGCCCGCGCCGGTGGACGCCGTCCGGCTGATGGTCGAGCACCGTATCTTGAAGCCGGTCTTGCCCGAGATCGGGGCGGACGGCGTCGAGCGGCTGGCGCGGCTGGTTTCGCGCGAGGCCGAGGCGGGGGCTGCGCCCCACCCGCTTCGGCGACTCGCCGCCCTGCTCCCGGCCGATCCGGATCTGGCCGCCGCGGTCGCCGCCCGCCTGCGCCTGTCGAACCGCGGGGCCAAGCGGCTGACCGCCGCGGCGCGGCGCTCCCTGGAGGAGGCGGTCGCGCCGCAGGTGCTCGCCTACCGGATCGGCGCCGAGGAGGCGGTCGACCGGATCCTGCTCGACGATGGCGACCCGGCCGCGGCGGCGGCGCTCGCCGGCTGGCAGCGGCCGCGGCTCCGGGTCGGCGGCGGCGACCTCATCGCCATGGGTCTCCCCGCGGGCCCGGTTGTCGCCCGCACCCTGCAGGCGATCGAGCGGGAATGGGCCGAGGCCGGCTTTCCGGGGCAAGTCGCCGCGCAGCGGGCGATCGCCCGCCGGCACGTCGATCACGCGTTGCGCGAGCGCCAGTAGGCGAAGGCCGCGCCCGGTTCGAGCGGCCGCGCGAAATGGAAGCCCTGGCCGTGCGAACAGCCCATTTCGCCCAGCGCCCGCGCCAGCTCGGGAGCGTCTATCCCCTCCGCCGTGGTGGCCATGCCGAGCGCGCGGGCGAGCGACAGGATGGCGCGCACGATCGCCACCGAATCGGCGTCGCGAAGCATGCCGGACACGAAGCGACGGTCGATCTTGAGCACGTCGATCGGCAGCCGCTGAAGGTAAGCGAGCGACGTGTAGCCGCTGCCGAAATCGTCCATGGCGACGCTCACCTCGAGCGCCTTGAGGCCATCGAGCACGGTGGTGGCACGATGCGGATCCTGGACGATCGCGCTCTCGGTAAGCTCCAGGGTCAGCCGGCTGCCCGCCAGACCGTACCGCGCCAGCTCCGCAGAGACGAATCCGACGAGGTCGTCGCGCGCGAGCTGCAGCGCAGAAAGATTGACGCTCACCGAGATCGGGAGCGTCCTGCCCGCCGCGCCGTCCCAGCCGGCGAGCGTCGCCAGCGCCGTCTCCAGCGCCCATCGGCCGAGCGGGACGATCAGCCCGGATTCCTCGGCCACCGGGATGAACTCGGCCGGCGAGATCGGACCGCGCTGCGGATGGTTCCACCGGGCCAGCGCCTCGAAGCCGGCGACGGCGCCCGAGCGCAGGTCGATCAGAGGCTGGTAGGCCAGAGCGAGCTCGCCGGCTTCGATCGATCGCCTGAGCTCGGTCTCGATGCTGAACCGGCGCCGGGCGGCCCGTGCCTGGTTGGGCTCATAGATCTGAACTTCGCCGCTCGTCTTCGAACGCTTCAGCGCGAACTGGGCGTTGCGCAAGACTTCTTCGGCCAGCGCCTCGCTGCCGCTCAGCAAGGCGCAGCCGAGCGCACAGTCGACGCGGATCTCGAGCTCCGACAGACGGAACGGCGCGGCCAAGGCGGCCTCGATGCGCGCGGCGGCCTGAAGCGCTTCCTCGAGACCGCGACCGAGACGCATCAATATGCCGAATTCATCGCCGCCGGTTCGAGCGAGAAGGTCGCCGGCGCGCAACGCCGAATAGAGGCGGCGGGCGAAAGTGATGAGCAGCTCGTCGCCGGCGAGCGAGCCGACACATTCGTTGACCCTGCTGAAGCGGCGCATGTCGACGACCAGGACGGCGTGGCTTCCGGGCTGGAAACCGGGATCGTCGAGCACCGCCTCGACCTCCTCGTTGAAGGCGGTGCGATTCGGCAGGCCGGTGAGGCTGTCGCGCAGCATCTCGGCGCGCAGGCTGCGCTCGGTCTCGATCTGCGTGGTCTTGTCGATCAGCGACACCATGCAGCGGACGGGCTGGCCGGGCAGCAGCGTCAGCCGCGCAAAGCGAACGGTGAAATGACGGCCGGCGATCGCGCGGCCGTCGGTGGTGTCGAACTGCAGCTCGCCCTCCTTCCCCTCCAGGAAGGCGACCAGGCGCGACCCGATCGGGCCCGATCGCAGCATCGGCACCTCGGCGATCCGGCGCTCGCCGAGCCGTTCGTCCCATTCGGCGAGCTGGCGGAAGGGATCATTGGCGCATTCGATGAAGGTGTGGTCGCCGATGGTGAGGATAGCGGCGGCAATCGGCAGGGCGTCGAGATAACGCTGGCGAACCGTCTCCAGCACCCGGTGGAATTGCGGCGCCAGCTCGGGCGGCACGCCGCCCTTCGGCGGAGGCGCTACCGCAGCCGACTTGCCTCGCCTCCGCGACTTTGCTCCCTGCATGGTCTTCGGCGTAGAGAAATAGGGTTAACGCATCGTTGAGAAATGCGCCGGCCCGGGAGAGCCATCCTCGCCCTTCCTTATCGGAGAGGATCAGCCGAAGCGGTTGTTCCGCGGGAAACCGGTCGGGGCGATGCGTCCGGCGGCGCCGCGCGCTGTCCGCCAGGGATCGAGGTCGCTTTCGGTGCGCGTCCGCCCGCTTTCGCCGCCCATGCCCCAGCTGATCCCCTCGGAGCGGCGGAAGGTGCGCGCGTCCGACAGGCCGCCGTCGCGGTAACGCTGCAGCTGAACGCCCTGGCCGCGGCCCATTTCGGGCAGCTCGGCGAGGGGGTAGACGACCATCTTCCGGTTCTCGCCGATCACCGCGACATAATCTTCGCCGGGCCCGATCGGACGCACCGTCCTGAGCCTGGCGCCGGGCCGCAGGTTGACGACCTGCTTGCCCTTGCGCGTCTCGGCGACGGCGCCCCCGGTCGAGGTGACGAAGCCGCGCCCGTCGGAGGTGGCGAGAAGCAGCTTTTCCGACGCTCCCGCCCGCAGCAGCGCCACCACATTCCCCTCGCCCTCGATGTCCGCCATCAGCCGCACCGGCTCGCCGAAGCCGCGCCCCCCGGGCAGCCGGTCCGCCGCCAGCGTGTAGAAGCGTCCGTCGGACGAGGCGAGCAGGAGCTTGTCGGTGGTCTGGGCGTGGAGCAGCGGGAAGCCGAGCTCGTCGCCTTCCTTGAATTTCAGCGTCTCCGCCTCGGCCGGCTCGACATGGCCCTTCATCGCCCGGATCCAGCCGCGCCGCGACAGGATCACCGTGATCGGCTCGCGCTCGATCATCGCCTCGAGCGGGATCTCGCGCGCCGGCGCGGCTTCCTCGATCCGCGACCGGCGCTCCGGCCCGTGGCGCGTCTTGAGCCCGGCCAGGTCCTTCTTCAGCCGGGTGCGCTGACGGTCGCGCGAGCCGATCAGCTTCACGAGGTCCTCGCGCTCGGCGATCAGGCCGGCGCGCTCGCCCTTGAGCTGGATCTCCTCCAGCCGCCGCAACTGCCTGAGGCGCATGTTGAGAATCGCTTCCGCCTGGCGGTCGGTCAGCGAGAATTCCGCGACCATCACCGGCTTGGGCTCGTCCTCGGTGCGGATGATCTCGATCACCCGGTCGAGGTTCAGGAACGCGACCAGATAGCCTTCGAGCAACTCGAGACGGTCCTCGATCCGGGCGACCCGGTGCTGGGCGCGGCGGACGAGCACCTCGAACTGGTGGGCGAGCCAGGCGGTGAGCACCTCCTTCAGTCCCATCACCCGGGGCGTCCGATCCGAGTCGAGCACGTTCATGTTGAGCGGCACGCGCACTTCGAGGTCGGTGAGCCGGAAAAGGCTCTCCATCAGCAGGTCGGGTTCGACGGTGCGGCTGCGCGGCTCGATGACGATTCGTATCTCGGCATCGGATTCGTCGCGCACGTCGGCGAGGATGGGCAGCTTGCGCTCGGTGACAAGGGTAGCGATCTGCTCGATCAGCTTCGATTTGGGCACCTGATAGGGAATCTCGCTGACGACCGCTACCCAAGTGCCGCGCCCCTGGTCCTCGACCGTCCAGCGGCAGCGCACCCGGAAAGCGCCGCGGCCGGTCTCGTAGGCGCCGGCGATGGCGGCGGCGCTGTCGACGATGACGCCGCCGGTCGGGAAATCCGGTCCAGAGATGAAATCCATCAGGGCCGAGGAATCGGCGCGGGGATTGTCGATCAGATGGATCGCGGCGTCGACGATCTCGGCGATATTGTGGGGCGGGATCGAGGTCGCCATGCCGACGGCGATGCCGCTGGCGCCGTTCGCGAGAAGGTTGGGGAACAGGCCGGGAAAGACCTCGGGTTCCTCCTCCTCGTTGTTATAGGTGGGGCGGAAGTCGACGGTGCCCTCGTCGAGCCCGGCCATCAGCTCGATCGCCGCCGGCGTCAGCCGGGCCTCGGTGTAGCGATAGGCGGCGGCGTTATCGCCGTCGATATTGCCGAAATTCCCCTGGCCGTCGACGAGGGGGTAGCGCAGCGAGAAATCCTGGGCGAGGCGGACCATGGCGTCGTAGACCGACTGGTCGCCGTGCGGATGATATTTGCCGATCGTGTCACCGACGACTCGAGCGCACTTCTTGTAGCCCGCGGCCGGATCGAGGCGCAGCAGCCGCATCGCCCAGAGCAGGCGGCGATGGACCGGCTTCAGCCCGTCGCGGACGTCGGGCAGGGAGCGCGCCGTGATCGTCGACAGGGCGTAGACGAGATAGCGCTGCGACAGCGCCTGCTCGAATGGGGCGGTCTGAATCGGGTCGTTGAGGGCGTCGGACATCGCCGGACCGATAGCAGCGGGATTCGGCCGGGGCGACCCTTGCCCTTTGTCTACCTAAAAGATAATGTAACAACTGCCGGCTGCAGACCGGCAGCGATATGATGGGAGAGATGGGATGCGCAAGACGATCGCTTTGAGCCTCCTGCTGGCCACCGCCGCCTGCAGCGGCGGCGATGAGGGGACCAGCCCCGCCCGCGAGGAAATGCGGACGTTCAACGCCGCCGAGGCGGACTCGTCCGCGGCGACCGAGGCCGACTCGAGCGCGCCGCGGCCGCCCGGGGTCGCCCCCACCGCCGCGCCCGGAGTCGCCTTCAACTATCGTTACGCCTTCCGCCTGCCGGCCCGGAATATCGGCCCGGTCCAGGAACAACATGCCCAGGCCTGCGAGAAGCTGGGCGTCGCGCGCTGCCGCATCACCGAAATGACCTATCGCGACGACGGCGACGGTGACGTCGAGGCCCAGCTCGCCTTCAAGCTCGATCCCGCCCTCGCCCGCGGTTTCGGGCGGAACGGCATCGCCGCGGTCGAGAAAGCCGAAGGCGAGCTGCTTCAGGCGGCGATCACCGGCACCGACGTCGGCAGCGACATCGCCGCCGCCAGCCGCAGCCAGGCGCAGCAGGCCGACGAGGTGCGCCGGATCGAGCAGCAGCTCGCCCGTCCCGGCCTGAGCTCGAGCGAGCGCGTCGAGCTCCAGCAGCAACTTCAGGCGCTGCGCGGATCGATCCGCGCCGGCGAGGCGGAGCAGACCGGCCGCCGGCAGCAACTGGCAAGCACGCCGGTGGTGTTCAACTATCACGCCGGCAAAACCGGCTCGCGTCTCGAGCGCGCGATCGGCGACGCGGGCGACAATTTCGTCGGCGCCGCGATCACCGTGCTGGTCGTGCTGGTCACTCTGCTGCCGTGGCTCGCCGCCCTGCTGCTGCTGTGGCTGCTGTGGCGCTGGCTTCGCCGCCGCATCCCGCTGCTGCGACCGCAGCCGCCGCAAGCCGCGGTCGAGCCTAGCCCGGAGGCGTGAACGCGGCCGCCGGGCCGTCCGGGGCCTCGGCCGCGATCGCGGCCAGCAGCCAGTCGCGGAACGCGCGGATCTTGGCGCGCCCGCGCTTGTGCTCCGGGTAGACGAGCCAGTGGGCGCGCCGCTCGCAGGCGATGAGCGGAAACGGCCGGACGAGGCGGCCGGCGGCGAGCTCGGCCCGCCAGAACATCGGCGTCATCATGCCGAGGCCGTGGCCGGCCATCGCCGCCTGCCCCTCGGTCGCCTGCGAATCGAGGCGGATGCCCGGGGCGCGCTCCGCCGGGGCGGCGACTCCGGCGGCGCTCAGCCATAATTTCCACCAGTCGTCGTCGGGCGTGAGCCGCGGCGCGCGCAGCACGTCCTCGGGCACCTGGAGGCGGTGCCGGTCGCGGAATTCCGGCGTGCACATCGGCGTGAAATGATGGTGGAACAGGAAATGCTGCCGAAGACCCGGCCACGGCCCCTCGCCCATTCGCACCGCCACGTCGACCGCGTCGCGGGCGAAATCGACGAGGCCGTTGCTGGTCAGGAGTCGCACGGCCAGCTCGGGCCGGGCGATCTGGAAGGCGCCGAGATGCCCGGCCAGCCAGTTGGAGGCGAAGGTCTGGGCGGTGCTGATGACGAGCACGCTCTCGTCCTCGTCGATCAGGTCCGCAAAGCCCTCGCTGAGCCGGTCGAGCGCGTCGGCGACCACCGGCGCCAGCCGCCGTCCCGCCTCGCTCAGCGTCACCCGCCGCTTCGAGCGGACGAACAGCGGTACTCCGAGCCGCTCCTCGAGCAGCCGGATCTGATAGCTGACCGCCGCCTGGGTCATGCCCAGCTCGCCGGCAGCGAGGGTGAAATTCTCGTGCCGGGCGGCGGCCTCGAACACCCGGACGGACGGCAGGGGCGGCAGGTGGCGCATCGGGAAGATGATAAAACTGCCTTATCACCTTCGTCCAGTGTTTAGTTGGACGCGGCCGACCTCCGCCTCCTATCTGGGCTCCATCAGGGCGCTGAACGCCCCGGAACAAATGGAAGGAGTGATAAAATGCGCGACGAGATCGACAGCCGCATCTGGGCCGAGCACGGCCACGCTTTTTCCGAGTCGCTGGCAAGTTTCTTGTCGGCGGCCGGCAACGCCATCGGCGTCGGCCTGAGGCGCCTCAACGAGATCGAGTTCGATGCCCCCTGGAAGCGGGATTCGCGCGGCCCTGGCCACGCCTGACGCTTCCGGCAGGTCCGAGGAGAACAGCCATGACCGTCCTCAACCTCAAACTCGCCACCATCTTTCTAGCCCTCGCGCTGACCGTCTCGAGCCTCACCCTCGGCGCGACCGCTTCCGCCCCGCCTTTGCCGATCGCGGCCCGCGGCGCCTGACCGCTGCGGCGCCGCCGGGCGGGCGCCGGGGTTCGCCCCCTCCCCGGCGCCCGCCGTTCGGCGTCCGACACCGATTGGCGGGTTTGCCACCCGCGCCGCCGCCCGCTACCGCCGCGTCGATGCGCCCCGCCCTTGCCCTCGCCCTCGCCGCGGCGTTAGCCGGGTGCTCGGTGTCCGAGCCTCCCGCCCCTCCGCCGGCGCAGCCCGAGCTGATGAAGTGGCCCGCCCTGCTCGAGCGGCCGCGGCCCGAGCCGGACGCGACCCTCGCCTACGGCGCCGACGCGATGCACAAGGCCGACCTCTGGCTGCCGTCCGGCCCGGGCCCTCATCCGACCGTGCTGATGGTCCATGGCGGCTGCTGGCAGACCGAGATTGCCGACCGGCGGATCATGAACTGGATCGCCGACGACCTCAGGAAGCGCGGCGTCGCGGTCTGGAACATCGACTATCGCGGCGTCGACCGCACCGGCGGCGGCTATCCCGGCACCTTCGCCGACGCCGCCGCGGCCGCCGACGCGCTTCGCGGCCACGCCGTCCGCTACCGGCTCGACCTGCGTCCGCTCGTCGCCGTCGGCCATTCGGCGGGCGGCCACCTCGCTTTGTGGCTGGCGGCGCGACTCGCGCCGGCGGCGCGTTCCCCCGGCCCGCTGATCCCGCGCGGCCCTGAGGTCGTCGGCGCCGATCCGCTGCCGATCGACGCGGTCGTCAGCCTCGGCGGCCTGCCCGACCTCGAGCTGGCGGCGACCCCGCCGGGCAGCGGCTGCGGCACCGAGGTGATCGAGCGACTGGTCGGCCCGGCGACGCTGAGCAGCCGCGACGTCTATGCCGACACCTCCGTCCCGCGCCTCGCCCCGCTCGGGATCAAGCAGGTGCTGGTCAACGGCCTCCAGGACCGCATCATCCCGACCGCCTATGCCGAGGATTATGCGAAGAAGATGCGCGCCGCCGGCGACCGGGTGGAGGTGCGGATGATCGACCGCACCGGCCATGTCGAGCTGGTCGCGCCCGAGACCGCGGCGTGGGCGGCGGCGGTCGCGGAGATCGAGGCGGCGCTGGGGCGATGAGCCGCACCCTCGACGAGGCCCGGGCGCTCGACGGGGCCGATCCGCTCCGGGATTTTCGCGACCGCTTCGTCCTTCCCGAAGGCGTCATCTATCTCGACGGCAATTCGCTCGGAGCCCTGCCGAGGGCGACGGTCGAGCGCCAGCGCGCCCTGGTCGAGGAGGAATGGGGCTGCGAGCTGATCCGAAGCTGGAACACGCGCGGCTGGATTGAGGCGCCGCAGCGCATCGGCGCCAAGATCGCGGCGCTGATCGGGGCCAGGCCGAACGAGGTGATCGTCGCCGATTCGACCTCCGTCAACCTGTTCAAGCTGATCGTCGCCGCCGCCGCCCTCTCCCCGGATCGCCGCCGGCTGGTCTCCGAAGCCGGCAACTTCCACACCGATCTCCACATCGCCAGCGGCGCCGCCGAGCTCGCCGGGCTCACGCTCGACATCGTCGAGCGCGACGCGCTCGACGCGGCGATCGGCTCGGACACCAACCTCCTCCTCCTCACCCACGTCCACTTCAAGGCCGGGTTCCGCTTCGACATGGCGGCGGTGACGGCACGGGCCCGGGCGGCGGGGGCGCTGACCTTGTGGGACCTCAGCCACAGCGCCGGGGCGGTGCCGCTCGACCTCAATCGCGACGGCGCCGAGCTCGCCGTCGGCTGCGGCTACAAATACCTGAACGGCGGACCGGGCGCGCCGGCCTTCCTCTATGTCGCCGAGCCCCTCCAGGAACGGCTGCTGTCGCCGCTGCGCGGCTGGATGGGCCATGCCGACCCGTTCGCCTTCACCGACGATTACCGCCCGGCCCCCGGCATCGACCGCTTCCTCGCCGGAACCCCGCCGGTGCTCAGCCTCGCCGCGCTGGAGAGCGGCGTCGAAAGCTTCGGCGATACGGGCATGGAGGTGATCTGGGCGAAGTCGGTCGCTCTGTTCGACCTGTTCGCGGACCTGGTCGAGGCCCATTGCCCCGGACTCGTCTGCATCTCGCCGCGCGAGCCCGACCGCCGCGGCAGCCACATCAGCTTCCGCCACCCCCACGCCTTCGAGATCTGCCAGGCGCTGATCGCCGACGGAGTCATCGGCGACTTCCGGGCCCCCGACGTCGCCCGCTTCGGCCTCACCCCCCTCTATCTCGGCTTCGAGGACGTATGGGAGGCGGTCCAGCGTCTGCGGGCCATCCTCGAAACCGGCCGCTGGCGCGACGCGAGGTTCGCCGTGCGCCGAAAAGTCACGTAATTTCCTCTTGTGTGTTAGGACGGCAACACACTATGGAAACGCCTCTGTTCAAGGAGCCTGTTCACATGAATGCCAAGACCCTGTTGCTCGCCGCCTGCGCCGGCCTCACCGTCGCCGCCGTTCCGGCGTTGGCCCAGACCGACGTGCCGCTGATTCCTCGCGCCAAGATTTTCGGCAACCCGACCCAGGTCGCCGGCCGGCTCTCGCCCGACGGCAAGTGGCTGTCGTGGATCGCGCCTCGCGACGGGGTGCTCAACATCTACGTGGCGCCGGCCACCGACCCGAAGGCCGCGCGCGCCCTGACCGCGGAGACGAAACGGCCAATCCGGCAATATTTCTGGGCGCCCGACAGCAGGCAGATCCTGTTCATCAACGACAAGGGCGGCGACGAGAATTTCCTGCTCTACGGCGTCGACGTCGTCTCCGGGGTCCAGCGCACGCTGACCCCGTTCGAGAAGACTCGGGTCCAGATCGTCGGCATCTCCAGCTCGGTCAAGGACCGGATCCTCGTCGGCATCAACAACCGCGACCCCAAATGGCACGACGTCCACAGCCTCGACCTCGCCAGCGGCAAGCTGACTCCGGTCCTGATCAACACCGGCGGCTACCAGAGCTTTCTCGCCGACGAACAGCTCAACATCCGCGGCGCCACCAAGCCGACCCCCGACGGCGGCAGCGCCTTCCATCGGGTCAGGGACGGCAAGGTCGATGCCGAGCCGTTCGAGCAGGTCACCCTCGAGGACGTCCAGACCACCTTCCCGGCCGGGTTCACCGCCGACGGCAAGACCCTCTACTGGATCGATTCGCGCGGCCGCGACACGGCCGCCCTGATCGCGCAGGACGTCGCCACCGGCGCCAAGACGGTCGTCGCTCAGAACGACCGCGCCGACATCGGCGGCGCCCTGTCCAACCCCCGGACCGGCCGGGTCGAGGCCTATGGCGTCAATTACCTGAAGAACGAGTGGGTGCCGATCGGCAGCGCGGTCAAGGCCGACCTCGACTTCCTCAGGAGCCGCCTGCAAGGACAGTTCGGAGTCAATTCCCGCACCTATGCCGACGACAAGTGGATCGTCGGCGAGGATCCGGTGACCGCGCCTTCCCGCGCCTGGCTCTACGACCGCAAGACGAAGACGCTGACCAAGCTCTACACCAGCCGGCCGGAGCTCGAAGGCGCGCCGCTCGCGGCCATGCACCCGGTCGAGATCAAGACCCGCGACGGGCTCACCATGGTTTCCTACCTGACCCTGCCGCCGGGCACCGATCCGGACGGGGACGGCAAGCCGGACAGGGCGGTGCCGATGGTACTGATGGTCCATGGCGGGCCCTGGGGCCGCGACAGCTACGGCTATGACCCCTATGCTCAGTGGCTCGCCAATCGCGGCTATGCCGTGCTCTCCCCCAACTTCCGCGCCTCGACCGGCTTCGGCAAGAAGTTCGTCTCCGCCGGCGATCTGCAATGGGGCAAGAAGATGCACGACGACCTGATCGACGCGGTCGACTGGGCGGTCGGGCGCGGCGTCGCCAGGGCGGACAAGGTCGCGATCATGGGCGGCTCCTACGGCGGCTACGCGACTCTCGCCGGCCTCGCCTTCACTCCTGACAAGTTCGCCTGCGGAGTCGACATCGTCGGCCCGTCCAACCTGTCCACCCTGCTCGGCACCATCCCGCCCTACTGGGAGGCGCTGAAGGCCCAATTCTACAAGCGGATGGGCGATCCGAACACGCCCGAAGGCAAGGCGCTCCACCGGCAAGTGTCGCCGCTGTACAGCGCCGACAAGATCCGCCGGCCGCTGCTGATCGGCCAGGGGGCCAACGATCCCAGGGTCAACGTCGCCGAATCGCAGCAGATCGTCGACGCGCTCAAGGCCAAGAACATCCCGGTCACCTACGTCGTCTTCCCCGACGAGGGCCACGGCTTCGCCCGGCCGCAGAACAACATCGCGTTCAACGCCGTCGCCGAGAATTTCCTCGCCAAATGCCTCGGCGGTCGGGCCGAGCCGATCGGCGACGCGCTGAAGGCGTCGACGGCGCAGGTGCCCCACGGGGCGGAATTTGCGCCGGGCCTGGCGGAGGCGCTGGCGGCCCGCTAGCCTGGACGACCTCCCCTCTCCCGCCTGTCGCGGGAGAGGGGCATTGCGCATTACCCGCCCACGTCCTCCCAATCGTCGAACACCTCGCGCGGCACCGCCACGCCGTCGCGCTCGTCGTCCCAGATGAGGTGCATCAGCCACCAGCGGCGGCCGTCATTGTAGAGGTGGGCCATGTTCATCCCCCGCTTGATCAGCTCGCCGCCTTCCGGCGCGGTGCGCGCCTCGTAGGCGGAGAAGACCTGGGCGATATTGCCGAAGCGGACGACCCGCCGCTCGGTCTCGACCTCGTGGAACGGCTGACCGGCGAGCAGCGTCCTCGCATTGGCCTCATAGGCCTCGCCGGAAAATGACAAGGCGATCGGCCGCCCCTGTTCGTCGAGCCGGGTCCTCACCAGCCGGACGTCGGGATGCTGGAGCCGCCGCGACAGGTCGAAATCCTGCCCGCCCGGAGGCCCCGAAATCGAGCTGTAGAGCGCCGTCATCAGCGCGTCGATCGTCGCGAACTCTTCGCCCTCGTTGGCCATCGGTCCCTCCCTCCCCCGGGGCCGCCACATTGCACAAAGGAGGGGGTTCCGCTATGGGCCGGAGCCCGTCCGCCACGCTGCGTCCGGAGCCGATTTTTCCAGCCCGCTCAAAGGACCGCCATGTCCCGCCGCCGCCAGATCTACGAAGGCAAGGCCAAGATTCTCTACGAGGGCCCGGAGCCGGGCACGCTGATCCAGTATTTCAAGGACGACGCGACCGCCTTCAACGCCCAGAAGCGGGGCACCATCTCCGGCAAGGGCGTGCTCAACAACCGCATCTCCGAGCATATCTTCACCCTGCTCGGGACGATCGGCGTGCCCACCCATTTCATCCGCCGCCTCAACATGCGCGAGCAGCTGATCCGCCAGGTCGAGATCATCCCTATCGAGGTGGTGGTGCGCAACGTCGCCGCCGGCACGCTCTCGACCCGGCTCGGCATCGAGGAAGGCACCCAGCTGCCGCGCACGATCATCGAATATTATTACAAGGACGACGCGCTCGGCGATCCGATGATCGCCGACGAGCATATCGCCTGCTTCGGCTGGGCGAGCCAGGAGGAGATGAACGACATCGCCGACATGGCGGTTCGGGTGAACGACTTCCTCTGCGGCCTGTTCGCCGGCATCGGCATCCGCCTGATCGACTTCAAGCTCGAGTTCGGCCGGATCTGGGAGAATGAATATCCCCGGGTCATCCTCGCCGACGAGATCAGCCCGGACGGCTGCCGGCTGTGGGACATGACCACCAACGAGAAGCTCGACAAGGACCGCTTCCGCCGCGATTTGGGCGGCGAGGCCGAAGCCTATCAGGAAGTGGCGCGCCGGCTCGGCCTGATGCCCGAGGGCGACACCAACATGGTCCTCGACCTCGACAAGCACCGGCAGAAACGCGGCCGCTGATCTCCAGCCGGCCTGACGGGAGTGGCTGTTTCGTCGCCGGTCGACCGCTCAAGCGCCCGCGCGCCGTCGTGCCCATCAGGGCCTTGTCGTTCAAGCTCGCCCGAATGTCGACCGGGTGCCGTCGGCGTTGACGAGGGCCGCGATCGAGCCGCGCTCGTCGGGCGCGCGGTTTAGCCGAGCTCATCTCCCAACAGCCTGACCATCGGCTGTCCGTCGAGCAGGATCGTGGTGCCACTGGGTACCCACAATGCCAGAAAATTGTCTTTCTCGACGTTAATTTCGAAGTCAATCTCTCCTTCCTTCAGATCACAGTGGAGTCTTGCTTCCTTGCCAACAGGGATGTCATAGGCCTCAGCCCAAGGCTCTAGCATGATTCTAAGCGTTTCTCCGGAGTTATTTCTAAGCATGATGGTTTTCATAGATCACCATTTGTCCAGTATTTTCCTCATCAATATGGCTCTCGCTTCCGATACTCTGTCTCCCCTCTGAGCGTTATAAGCGGCTCGGTACAGCCTTTCAGCAGCTTCAGCCACTTTGCGAGTTAGGCCTGCCTTCCGCATGGCAGCAACGGCCGCTCTGTCAATTTGCCCAACGCGCGCCATGGTATCGGCAACTGCATTGCGCCCAGCACCCCAACCGACAATCTTGCCCACTTCGCCAGCAGTCTCGAAACCCGCCGCCTTGAAAGCTGCTTCCCACGCTGCGATAGCCCGCTTGTGTGCCATCACCCTTAATGTGTGCAAACCCATAGCGGTGCTGGTCCGTATGGCGTTGCCTATGATGCCGCCGGTTCCGACTATGGCGGAGGCCGCCATGACCTTGCCGGCATTGACCTGCCTGTTGATCGGATCCGGGTCGGTGGTCTTCATTCCGCATTGGTCGGCCGTGAAGATGCAGGCGCCCTCCTCCCCGTCCGGGTCCTTCATGTTGACCGGATCGTTGCCGACATAGGCGTAGAGATTGGTCTGATCCTCGTAGCCCACCGGATCGGTCTGCAGGAACCGGCCCAGCGTCGGCGAGTAGGTGCGGGCCTTGCCTTGTTCCAGATTCTGGCGTTGACCTACTCCTCGTGCAACGCCAACCGTCTTTCGACCCGCTCGGGCAACAAACTGCGGAGCGATTTGTCCTGCGAATAATGCCTCCCAACCAGGCAGCAGCCGTAGAAGCGCGTCACGAGCCTTGGCTGTTTTAGCATGCTTCTGACTTCTGCCGCCGGAGTTCTCACTCCGCTCACCAGGCGGGCCAAACCCTCGGAATGTCCCGCAAGCATTTCCTCACGGGAGAGTTCAAGACTTCGTCGTAGCAAACTCTCGGGAGCCGAAAGCATGATCGCGAACAGCTTGACGAAAAGGACGGTACTGGCGAGCCTCGTCGATTTCAGAACGAGCAAGAACTCGTGTGCCCCGACCTCGCCCAGGAACGAATGGAGGATATCGAGTGCGTAAAAGGCGGTCCGATCGTCCGGGTCAGCCACATAATCCAATGCGAATTTCCACACCGGCCGGCTGGTCTCGGTGGGAAGCTCGGCGACAACGTAGAGAGCGCTGCGGCGATCTTCTTCCCTGCGAGCCACCGCAACTAGCTCACTGACGTCCCCTTCAGCTTCGAACGCGGCAACTATCTCGTTTAGGCTTGCGTCTCTGCGTCGGCAGCGCTCCCAGAGATCGGTCATCCTGCCCAACTCCTCGAATGAGGTTGTCGTCATCGTCAATGAGGATCCCTTTTCCGCAGTCTTTCCCGTAACTTTTCTAAGGTTGACTGCTCGCGTGCGATCTTCTCCTTATGGCCTTGGTAGTCGCGATAATTTTGCCTCTGCCGCGGGTCGGGACTATTCGGATTGCCCCTCGGAAAACTGGAATTCTCTTCCGTTCTGATTTTTATGCTTTTCCCCAGTTGAGCAATGCCG